>TBL_comb47_HYPODRAFT_10001516_pt1 | contig 30086 bp, 26 predicted proteins | sample TroBogypolimnion_40_FD_10682 | JGI IMG/M metagenome (IMG submission 10682) | reverse complement strand
CGCACTTCAAGCTTTACCGGTCCCGGCGGCAGCTCGGCCAACATCTGCCGAATCAGGCGCAACGATTCAAACAGCTCGTGAAAGCGCACCAGCACGCGCGCCGCCACATCGCCGCCTTGGTGAGTGGCCATCGCCACCTGCAACTGGCTGTAAGGCAGCCAGGGCTGGTCACAGCGCAGGTCCCAGGATTGGCTGCTGGCACGTCCGGCCAGGCCGGTGAGGCCCAGGCGCGCAGCCAGCGCCGGTGTCACACGGCCGGTGCTCAAGAACCGGTCCTGCAGACCCGAATGCGCCTCATAAATGGTGAACAGCGTGCGCACCTCGGCCTCCAAGGCATCGCAGAGTTGTGCCTGGCTTTCGCAATGCTCGCGAGTCAGGTCTGTACTGACGCCGCCGGGAGCTACGCAGTCCATCATCAGACGATGACCAAAGGCAGTCATCGAGCCGCGCAGCCAGTTTTCGCGCAGCCTTGAAAACTGCGCCAGGCCAAAGGCAAAGGCGGCGTCATTGCCCAACGCCCCCAGATCGCCCAGGTGGTTGGCCACGCGCTCGCGCTCCAGCATCAGGGCGCGCAACCAGGCGGCGCGCTCCGGCACGGTGATGCCGCAGGCCGACTCCAGCGCCATGCAATAGGCCCAGGCATAGGCCACGGTGGAGTCGCCCGACACACGGCCTGCAAGCCGCGCCGCCTGCAGCGGTGGCAACTGGGTCATGCGTTGCTCTATACCCTTGTGCGTGTAGCCCAGGCGCTGCTCCAGACGCAGCACTTTTTCACCCACCACCGAGAAGCGGAAATGCCCCGGCTCGATGATGCCGGCATGCACCGGGCCGACGGCGATTTCATGCACGCCATCCCCCTCCACGCGCACAAACGGATAGTCGCTGAGGGGCGTGGGGGCCACGGCTTGCGGCTCGCCTGCGCCTTGTTGCAAAGGGACGTAGTCCGCTGGCCAGGCACCGTGGTTCAGCCAGGGCCGCGTATCGCTGGCACCCTGTGCCTGCACCCTAGACAGATCGGCTGCGGCACGCTGCATGCGCATAGCCACTGGAAACAGCGGAACCAGGTCCGGATAGACCCGTTGACCCTCGACCTGCGCCAGGGGCACGGACAACCAGAAGGCCCCCTCCAGCGTGGCATAGCTGGCGCACATGCAGGCAGGTGCTCCAGCGGCCAAAGCCTCTACAGCGCGTGCCGGGTCCATCGGTTCATCACGCAGTTCCGCCGCACCAGCCCACAGCGCCAGCAGGCGCCCGCCCGCTTGGCGTAAGGCAGCGGCGGCCTTCAGCCATTCTTCGGCTGTCAGATGCGCGTGCCAGATCGGTACAGGCGCCGCAAGCGCCACCGCTTCAAGAGTGAGTCCGGGTACCTGCATGGCTTAACTTCCCAACATCTTGGAGGCCTGCACATACCAGCCATTCAAATACGGCGGGATATACAGGCCCAGCACCAGCGCCAGCAGCAGGTGCGCAAACACCGGTATCAGCGCCGGAGGATGGGCCAGCGGCTTGAGCTCGGTATCGCCAAACACCATGGGCAGCACGCGCACCAGAATCGACGCAAAGGCCACGACCAGCGCCAGGAACAGAAACGGCGCAGCCCAGGGCTGCTCGCGCATGGCGGTGGTGAGGATCAGAAACTCGCTGGCAAACACGCCAAACGGCGGCATGCCCAGAATCGCCATCACGCCTATCATCAGGCCCCAGCCCACCGTGGGGTTGACCTTGATGAGGCCTCGGATCTCGCTCATCATCTGGGTACCGGCCTTTTGCGTGGCGTGGCCCACCGTGAAAAAGATCGCCGACTTGACCAGGGAGTGCACCGTCATGTGCAGCAGCCCTGCAAAGTTGGCCACCGGGGTGCCCATGCCAAAGGCAAAGGTGATGAGGCCCATGTGCTCGATGGACGAGTAGGCAAACATGCGCTTCACATCCTTTTGCCTGGAGAGGAAAAACGCCGCCACCGTCACCGACAGCAGGCCAAAACCCATCATGATGTGGCCGGCCATGGCCGTGCCCAGCGCGCCATCGGTGAGCACCTTGCAACGCAGCACCGCATACATGGCCACATTCAACAGCAGGCCCGAGAGCACGGCAGACACCGGCGTCGGACCTTCGGCATGGGCGTCGGGCAGCCAGCTGTGCAGCGGCACCAGGCCGACCTTGGTGCCGTAGCCGATCAGCAAAAACACAAACGCCAGCGTGACAATGGTCGGGTCGAGTTGGGCCTTGATGTCGTTCAGATTGGTCCACAACAGGGTGGCGTTTTCCGGTCCCAGCACCCGCTCGGCGGCCATGTACAGCAAGATGGTGCCGAACAGTGCCTGCGCAATGCCAACGCCACACAGAATGAAATATTTCCACGCGGCCTCCAGGCTGGCCGCCGTGCGGTAGACGCTGACCAAGAGCACGGTGGTGAGCGTGGCGGCCTCCATGGCGACCCAGAGCAGCCCCAGGTTGTTGGTGGTAAATCCCAGCAACATGGTGAAGCCAAACAGCTGGTACATGCTGTGGTAAAGCCGCATGCGCGGTGGCGTCATCTTGCCGTGGTCCTGCTCAATGAGCATATAGGGCCGCGAAAAAATCGCCGTACTCAGGCTGACAAAAGCGGTGAGCGTGACCAAAAACACGTTGAGCGGATCGATATAAAACTGGCGGCTCCAGTACCAGGCCGGGCCGTTGTTGATGACCTGCACCGTGAGCACGCAGGCCGCCAAAAAGCTTAGCAGACTGAACAGCACATTGACATCGCGGGCAAAGCTGCGGTGACCGAACAGGGCCAGCACCAGCGAGCCGAGTAGCGGAATGCCGAGTACAAAAAACAGCGCGTTCATGCCTAGTCTTCCCGCAGGGACTCCAGGTGGTGGATGTCCAGGCTGTCAAACTTTTCGCGGATCTGGAACATGAACACGCCCAGGATCAGCACGCCCACCAGCACATCCAGCGCAATGCCAAATTCCACAATCATAGGCATGCCATTGGTGGCCGTGGTGGCGGCAAAGATCAGGCCGTTTTCCATCGACAAAAAGCCGATCACCTGCGGCACCGCCTTGGAACGGGTGATCATCATCATGAAGGCCAGCAGCACGCAGGCCAGCGCAATGCCAAGCGAGCCACCGGCCATCGAATGCGACAGGCGCGACACCGGCAGGGCCAGGCCAAAGGCAAAGATCACCAGCGCAATGCCCACCAGCATGGTGGTCGGAATATTGATGAGGGTCTCCACATCCCAGCGCACATTGAGCTTGCGGATCAGGCGCTGCAGCATCCAGGGAATGAACACCACCTTGAGCAACAGCGTCAGCGCGCCGGACCAATACAGGTCCGGCTGCTGCGTGGCGTAGGCCAGCAGCCAAGACGCTGCCACCAGGGCCGCGCCCTGCATCATGAACAGATTGATCAGCGAGCCAATGCGCCGCTGCGAAATCATGGCGAATGACAGCAACAGGATCAGCGTGGCAAACAGGTTGATGAGCTGCGGAACATGGCGAAGCATCAGCCCACCCCCAACAACACGTTGACCAGCAGGCCGATCACCGCCATCAGAAAGGCGGTGCCCAGAAATTCCGGCACACGGAAGACGCGCATCTTGGCGTTAAGGGTTTCTATCAGCGCCATCAGCGCCCCGCCAATGGCCAGCTTGAACACCAGCACCGGCAGCGCCAACAGCAGGGCCAGCGGCGCATTCGCCTCGGCCACGCCCCAAGGAAAAAACAGCGCCAAGCCAATGCCGGAATAGACAAACAGCTTGAGGCTGGCGGCCCACTCCAGAAGCGCCAGATGGCGTGCCGAATATTCCAGGATCAGCGCCTCGTGGATCATGGTGAGTTCCAGGTGCGTGTCGGGGTTGTCCACCGGCACGCGCGCGTTTTCGGCCAGCGACACCATGGTAAAGGCCACACCGGCCAGCAGCAGGCTGGGGTAAATCGCCAGGTCGCGGTGCGCCAGGGTTTCGACAATTTCGGTCAGCGAGGTGGAACGCGTGATCATGGAGGCACAGAACAGCACCATCAGCAGGGCCGGTTCGGCCAAAAAGCCCACCAGCATTTCGCGCCGCGCACCCAGGGAACCAAAGGCCGTGCCCACATCCATGGCGGCCAGCGACATGAACACGCGGGCCAGTGCAAACAGGCCAACCAGCGCAATGCCATCGGCAGCCGGTGACAGCGGCAGATCGGTGGACAGCGTGGGCACGATGGCGCAGGCCATCAGCATGCAGGCAAAGATCACATAGGGCGCGCTGCGGTACAGCGAGGAGGCATGCTCGGCCATCACCGAATCCTTGTGAAACAGCTTGTGCAGCAGGCGGTAAGGCTGCAGCAGGCTGGGCGGTTTTTTGTTTTGCAAACGGGCACGGCAGGCGTTGACCCAACCGGTGAGCAGCGGCGCCAGCAGCACGGCAGTCAGCAGCGCCAGCGATTGGGAAAATGCACCCAACCAACTCATCGCGTCACCACCAACAGCACTACGATCAGCGTGACAAAGCTGTACATCAGGTAAACCGCAATGCGGCCCTGTTGCAGCTTGCCGATCAGCTTGGAAGTCCGCTCCACCAGGCGCGCCAGCGGCAGGTACAGCCAGTACCACAGCGGGTCTTCCACTACCACCTGGTAGCTGGGCTGTGCATCAAAGGCGCTGGGCAAATGGCGCCGCATGCGAAACAAGGGCTCGAACACCTGGCGTATCGGCTGGCCAAAACCTTCGGCCGTGTCCTGCATGCGCGCGGTCTGCCAGGGAAAGCCGCAGTCCCAGGGCGGCGCACGGCGCAGGCGGCCATGGTAAACGCGGCGCACCAGCACAAATACCAGGCCCATCATGGCCAGAATGCCCAGTAAAAAGAGGGCCGGTGCATAGCTGGCGCGCTCCATGCTCACCGGCACCAGCAGCCAGGCACTGTCGGCCGCGCCATGGGCCAGACCGGCACCGACCAGAATGCGGGTAGCGGGGTCCAGAAGGGCAATCACCTGGTTCGGAAACAAGCCCAACAACACACAGCCCGCCACCAGCCAGGCCATGCCCAGACGCTCCCAGGGTCCGGCATCATGCGCTTGGGCCAACTTCTCTTCGCGTGGCTGGCCCAGAAAAATCACGCCGAAATACTTCACCATGGTGTAGCCGGAAAGTGCGGCAATCAGCGCCACCAGGGCTGCCATCACCGGCACTAGCATGTCCAAAAAGGCGCTGGGCAGGCCCGTGGTGAAGAGAAAGCTTTGCAGCAGCAACCACTCAGCAATAAAGCCACCAAAGGGCGGCAGGCCGGCGCATGCCAATGTACCCACCAGCGTCGCCCAGGCCAACCAGGGCATGGTGCGCATCAGGCCGCCGAGCTTGCCCAGGCTGCGCTCGCCGGTGGCGTGCATGACCGCGCCGGTGCTGCAAAACAGCAGGCTCTTGAAGAAGGCATGGCTGAGCATGTGGTACAGCGCCGCCGTGAGCGCCAGCGCCGCCAGCGCCTTCATGCCATAGGACGAGAACAGCAAGGACAGGCCCATACCGGCGCAGATCAGGCCGATATTTTCAATCGAGGAATAGGCCAGTAGGCGCTTCATATCCACCTGCACGGTGGAGAACACCACACCGAGCAGGGCGGTGGCCAGGCCGACCACCATCAGCACCACGCCCCACCACCAGATGCGCGTCTGCAGCAAATCAAAGCCCACGCGCAGGATGCCGTAGAGCGCGATCTTCAGCATCACGCCACTCATCAGGGCGGAGAACGGCGACGGAGCGGCCGGATGCGCCTCGGGCAGCCAGACGTGCAAGGGCAGGATGCCGGCCTTGGCGCCAAAGCCGAACAGCGCCAGTAAAAAGGCGATTGAACCCCAGAACGGTGTGAGGTGTTGGGCCCGCATATTGGCAAAGCTGTAGTCGCCGGTGTTGGCCTGCAGCAGGCCAAAACACATCAGAATGCCCAGGGCTCCGATATGCGCCACCAACATGTAGATGAAACCAGACTGGCGGATCTCGGGGATGCGGTGGTTGGCCATGACCAGAAAGAACGAGGAGAAGGCCATGGTCTCCCATACCACCATGAACACATAGGCGTCGTCGGCCAGCACCACCATGGCAATGCTGGCCAAGAACACGTGGTACTCCAGGCAGATCAGGCCCGGCGCCGTGCCTTCGCCCTGGCGAAAGTAACCGGCGGCAAACACCGAGACGCCGGCCGACACGCCACCAATCAGCACCAGAAAAAATGCCGACAGACTGTCCAGCCGCACATGAAACGGGAGTTGGGGCAGGCCCAGCGGCAGCACCGCCACTTGCGGGTCGGCAAAGACCGCGCTCAAGGCCACGCCCAGCAAAAGCACCGAGCAGCAGGCACCCAGGGGAAACAGCAGCACGGCCACCAAGCGGAAGCGGCGCAGGGCAAGAATGCCGAGCACGCCGATCAGCAGCCAGGCCGCCACCACGACCAGCACCCAATCCAGATGGACCCAGTTCGGGAGGTGGTTCAAGGGAGGCATGGGAGCTTATTGCGTGCTGCGCAGAAGATACTACTACGGACCTTGTTTCCTGAGGCTTGCCATTTGCACAAGTTGCGAAAAAAGCGGTGGCCCAAGGAAGCAATGTCGTCAAGGATGCCGATTTAGGCGGCAATCTGCTGGGTCGCCGCCACCGTCTGACCCACGGCACCACCACCCTCGATGGCCTCGTGGCTGGCCTTGGTGGCCCTGCCGTTGGTGAGATGGGCGGTGTCGCTGTTCTGCGCAATGGATGCCAACAGGTGCTCAATGCCGACCGTGGTCTGCTCCACGTTGGGTGACTGTTACCTTGCGGCGTACGACAGCGATTGCGCTGGTTGAAGGTGGCCGGCTCGGCAGCTTGCTGCATGGTGGCCTGCACCTTGTCCATGGCCGGGCTCATGCGCGCCTTTTGGCCTGGCCGTCGGCGTCCACGCTGGACCGAATGTTCTTGCGTTCGCTGGCCGGATGTGCGATCAAATGGCCAAAGTTCCCACTGGGGCGGCTGTCGAGCACATAGACGGGGCCGGACGCACTGGCGAATACTGATGCAGATGCAGATGCGGGCACGGTCTATGATGAAACATGTTCAAAATCTACTGGACCGGTGCCAACGACCAAGCCTGCTCGCACGATGAGGAGCTGCTAACCCGCGCACTGGACATCGTCAAACAGAAGCGCGACGCGGGAAACAGCTTTGTCACCATGGTGGCCGAAGACCCCCGCCAGGTCGGCAAACCCGGTGTGGATGCAGTGGTGGACGGCAAGACGCCGGACGGCCAGGACTATGAATGGTCCAAGACCGGCCGCGCCGGCAAGCCACGCAAGCACGACAAGCCACTCGCCCGCAAAGACCAGTGAGGGCTACAGCCCCTATGCAAGCCCTGATAAACGCCATTGCCGCAATGGAACCCGGCACCGATGCTCAACGCATTTTTCACGGCCGCGGCGGACTGCATCCCGGCTATGAACACCTGGCGCTGGACTTCTATCCGCCGGTGTTTGTGCTGACCAGCTTTGTGCCGCTGGAGGATGACACGTTGGCGGCCGTTCAAACCGCCCTGGCATTGCGCTGGCAGCAGCTGATGCCGGGCCAGCCCATCAACTGGGTTTACCAGTGCCGAGTGGACGGCCCGGCCGAAACCCGGCTGATGGCGGGCGAGGTGCCGGATCCGCATGACGTGAGCGAGCACGGCGCGCGCTTTCGGGTCCATGTGCAAAAGGGCCAGAACCACGGCCTGTTTTTGGACATGGCAGCGGGCAGGCAATGGGTGACTGAACACGCCACCAGGCAGCCGGGCCTGCGCGTGCTGAATCTGTTTGCCTACACCTGTGCATTCTCGGTCGTGGCGCTGAAGGCCGGTGCGCGCCATGTGCTCAACGTCGACATGAGCCACGGCGCCATCCGCATCGGACAGCAAAACCACCAGCTCAACGGCATCAGCATCGGTGCCAGCTTTCTGCCACACGACATCTTTTCCACTTGGGGAAAGATCACGCGCGCCGGGCCCTATGACCTGATCATTGTGGACCCGCCAAGCTACCAAAAAGGCAGCTTTGTGGCCACCAAGGACTATGCCAGACTGATGCGCCGCCTGCCAGACCTGCTGATGCACGGCGGCCATGCGCTGCTGTGTTTGAACGCGCCGGAACTGGGAGTGGCGTTTTTACAAAACCAAATGCAGGAACTGGCGCCCAGCATGCGCTTGGTGCAGCGCATTGCCAATCCCAAGGCCTTTGCCGATGTAGATGAGAACCGGTCGCTGAAGGTTTTGCTATACCAAGAGTCCATGGAAATCAGCTGAGGCCGGGACCTGCCCAGGCGCAATAAAGGATGAGTACAAAGCATGCTGCTGCTAGCGCTACAAAAATTTACATAAAAGCCGACGGCATACTATTTTCGTTTGCCTTAAAAATTTCATTTATTCGGACAGTGAATTGGCGTATTATTCGACCTGCGCAATATGTATTGCGCTCATGTGATATTGTTTATTTTTAGATAGTGAATATGGCAACCCTACAAGAACTGATTGCGCAAAAAGAAGCGTTGGAAAAACTCATTCAAGACACCCGTCACACCGAGCTGGCCGAAGCCATCAACAAGGTGAAGGGTTTGATTGCGGATTTTGGACTGACGCAAGAAGATATTTTCGGAGCCGTCCGTGGCGCGAAAAAGCCAAAGGCCGAAGGCTCCAAGGTCGCGGCAAAATACCGTGACCCAGTTTCCGGCAAGGAATGGTCCGGCCGCGGCCTGGCTCCCAAGTGGCTTCAAGGCCGTGAAAAAGCCGAATTTTTGATCAAGTAAGGATTAAACCTTGATATAAAAAGCCCGCGCGATGCGGGCTTTTTAGTTTTTAGCTCGGCCTCCGTCAGGCCTGTGCTCGTCGATCGGTCGGTCAACCCGGCACCAGCGGCCCGAATCCGGGCAGACGTAAGCCGCTTCGCCCTGTATCAGCAGCTGCTCTTGATCCAGCAACAAGGCAGCAGCCGGGTCGGTGTCGAAACTTATATGCAGCACCTGCGCCAACGGTGCATTTTCAATCGGCAGCTCCCAGCTCAGGAATACCTGGCTGCAGTCCTGGTCGGGCGGGAAGTCCGCCGCGTTAAAGCCACTGCGCTGGCGTGCAATCACGGCATGCGGTTGACCTGTATCAAACACCACCACGGTACCCAGGGTCAAGGGAATGCGCTTTCCGGTGACTGCAAAATGCAGGTCCAGGCCCCGGTCCTCACTCAAAAAGAGATTGCAAAAGGCCATGCCGCCATACTGCGCGCCGTCATGGTGGTACTTGGCGCCGCGGCAGGCCATGAGCGCCACGTCACTATTGGCCAGCACCTCTTGCAGGCCAAGGCTTCGCGTCCAGTCCGCCACGGCTTGCAGGCACAGCGGATAGTCCGGCCAGCGCCTGCGCGCCCTGGGCAAGGACAAACACTCTACGTCGCCAGGCTCCAGGCCCAAGCGCAGCTCAATATCCCTTCGCCAGTCGGCCAGCAGCCCGGGTGGCGGCGCGGGCACCTCAACCCTGCCGGTCAGCACCCTATCGCTCACGCTGCGGCTGCGCATGGCACTGCCGCTTGTGTAATACGCGGTGCAAGTGCTGCGTGTCAGGGTAGGCAGCGAGGCCAAGCTCAATCCAGCACGATCACGCGCCGCCAGGGCAACTGCGGGTCCGCTTCGTAGTCGGCCACCACCCAGCTGCGGCTGGCGTGTTCGGCCATGTCCTGCAGGAAACCTCGAATCAGCTTGATGGAGGCCATGTCCAGTGCAGCGTAGGGCTGATCCAGACAGGTGAGCTGCGCGCCGCAGGCCAGCAGGCCCACCAGCGCCACCTTGCGCCGACTGCCGGTCGAGAGCATGAAGAGATTTTTGTCTTGGTGTGCGCTCAAGGACAAGGCATCGACCAGCTCCTGATGCAACTCGGCGCTCCAGTTCGGGCTGCGCGCATGCACGCTGGCCCATAGCTGCCGCGGTGTCTGCTGGTCCTGCGCGGGCAGACTCAAGTCCAGCCATTGCGCGTCCGGGTGCACGGCTTCACCGGACAATGCCGGCAGGTCGCCACACAGGCGCCGCAACAAGCTGGTTTTGCCGCTGCGCTCAGCGCCAGTGACGGCAGTCAGGCCAGGAGGAAATGAATGAAAATCGGTCATGGCGGTGGCGCAATTATCCAACCGAAACAAAGTCCTGTCTGTGCTGACCAACGCGTTTTCCTTCATGCCACTCTGGTAAGCTTGCTCCGCCCTTGTGCAGGGCTCCCTCTGGTTCGCCGTAACGCCGCATGCATTGCCCTTCAAGGTGATGCGCGGGTCTGACGGCCAGCGCGTGGCTGGCGGGATGCATCTGCACGAAGGTATGTACCGTTCCAAGCGCTGCCAGCAGGCAGGTCAGCAGACTTTTGAGAGGTGCGCCGTCCCAGGACTTGTCTAAAGTCCTGCAGCAGCTTGCTGCGCGGGAGCTTGTTCGCACGCCACTCTCTGCGTCTATTGCCCCCTTGTCTGGCCCCGCCTTTTAAATTCTCCCAAAAGGATGCCATGACCTATCTCCAAACCTTAGACGCCATCGTCACCCGCACCATTGCCCCGGCCGCCATTGCCACCGACCGCGACAGCGCCTTTCCGCGCGCCGCCATCACTGCACTGGGCGAAGCCGGTCTGCTGGGCCTGGTCAGTGCCAAGGAGATGGGCGGATTGGGTCTGGGCCTGCCCGAAGCCGCTCAGGTGGTGGAGCGCATTGCCAAGGTCTGCCCCTCCACGGCCATGGTGGTCACCATGCATTTCTGCGGCACCACCGTGATTGAAAAGCTGGGCAGCGAGGCCACGCGCCGCGAGATCGCCGCCGGTCGCCACCTGACCACCCTAGCCTGGTCCGACACCGGCTCGCGCAGCCACTTCTGGGCCCCTTGCGGCACGGCCAAGCTGGAGGGCGCAGAGGCCGTGCTGGACGGCAGCAAGACCATGGTCACCTCGGCCGGTGAAGCCGACTCCTATGTCTGGTCCACCCAACCGGCTGCGGCCGAAGGCGCCAGCACCCTGTGGCAGGTAGACAGCAAGTTGGCCGGTTTGAGCGAGCCCAAATTCTTTGACGGCATGGGCCTGCGCGGCAACCGATCCTCCCCCATGCTGGCCAAGTCCCTGAGCGTGCCGGCCAGCGCCATGCTGGGCACCGATGGTGGCGGTTTTGACATCATGATTGGCACCGTGCTGCCGGTGTTTGCCACCCTGATCGCCTCCTGCTCGGTCGGCCTGATGGAAGCCTCGCTGGAAGCATCGATTGCGCATGTGAGCGGCAGCAAGCTCGAGCACCTGGGCAGCGCCCTGGCCGAGCTGCCCACCATCCGCGCCTATATCGCCCGCGGTCGCATCCGTGCCGACATGGCCCGCACCCTGCGCGACGACACCCTGGCCGCGATGGCCGCCGGACGCCCCGACACCATGTTGCGCGTCATGGAGGTCAAGGTGGCCTGTGCCGAGTCGGCCCTGGAAGTGACCGACATCGCCATGCGCGTCTGCGGAGGTGCTGCCTTCCGCAAGGACGTGGGCGTGGAACGCTTCTTCCGCGATGCGCGTGCCGCCTCCATCATGGCCCCCACCTCGGACGTGTTGTACGACTTCATTGGCAAGGCCGTCTGCAGCATGCCGGTGTTCGGTTAAGGAGCAAAAAATGAGCAACAGCTTGAAAAGCCCCTTGATGATGGGCGCCGTGGCCTACGCGCCCAAGGTGGTGACGATCTGGGAGGGCTTTAAGGAGTACTTCCGCCGCCACGACTTTGAATTCGACTACGTGCTGTTTTCCAACTACGAACGCCAGGTGCAGGCGCAGTTTGACGGCGGCATTGCGCTGGCCTGGAACTCGCCGCTCGCCTGGGTGCGAGCCGACCGCATGGCCCGTGCGCGTGGCCAGGTGGCAAGCGCCGTTGCCATGCGCGACACCGATTGCGATCTCACCTCGGTGTTGGTGGTGCGCAGCGATTCCGCCGTCGGCACGGACCTAGCTGCACTCAAGGGCAAGACCATTGGCTTTGGCGCCATCGACTCACCCCAGGCCCACCTGATTCCGCTGGACCATTTGCGCCAGAACGGCCTGGTGGCCGGTCGCGATTTCACCACCAAGCGCTTTGATGTGCTGGGCGGCAAGCACGGCGACCACATCGGTGGCGAGCGTGACGCGGCCTTGGCCCTGATGGCCGGTGAGATCGACGCCGCCTGGATGATTGACGGCAACCACCAGGCCTTCTCGCGCGAGGGCGTTCTGCCCGCGGGCGCCACCCGTATTGCGGCGCGCACCGGCCTCTATGACCACTGCAACTTCACCGTCAGCCCCGGTGCACCGGCCGCGCAGATCGCCCGCTTTACCGAGCTACTTCTGGCCATGCGCTGGGATGACCCGCAGGTGCGCCCGCTGCTGGAACTCGAAGGCCTGAAGACCTGGCTGCCCGGCCGCACCAGCGGCTACGCGCTGCTGGAACGCGCCACCGACGACGAGGCCTTTTACGACGCCCAAGGAAACATTCTTGCCACCGACTATCGATATTGAAGACCTGGGGCTGGACGCCGGCGCTCACCTGCTCATCAAGCATGGCTTGCTGGGCGTCGCGCCGGGGGAGAGCATCACCGTGGTCGGCAACAGCCCAGACTGGGATGGGCAACTGTCAGCCTGGTGCCGCAGCCAGGGCCACCCGATTGCCTTGAGCGAAGCAAACGGGCGACTGCAGGCGCAGGTCACGCGCGGCGGCTATGACGCCGGGCGCTGGCGCGGTGCGCTTCACACCGGTCACGCCGATGCTGCACAGACTAGCGCGGTGGCGGACAAGGCCTTGCCGGCCTGGGGTCTGGCCGCACGCGGTGCCACGGTAGAAGCCGGTTCACCCCCCATGCACTTCCGCCTCGACCAGAAGAGCGAGGTCTGGTCCGAAAGCGCTGCCGACCTCTATGCGCAGGCCGTGGCCGCGCAATGGAACCCGGATGCGGTCATCGACTGGAAGGCCGAATTCGACTTACCCGAGGTGGTGGAAAACGCCGTGGTGCAGGTGCTGACCTACATGATTGAAAACGAGGTGGCGGCGCTGGTGGTACCGGCACGTTTTCTGGGCCAGCTGCATCCGCATTTCCGCGAGGTGCAGGCCCTGCTGGCGATTCAGGTGGCCGACGAGGCACGCCATATCGACGTCTTCACCCGGCGCCTGCGCCTCAAGGGGCGCGAACCGGCGCTATCGACTGCGGGAGGTCAGGCCTCGCTCAAGAGTTTGCTCGACGAGCCCGATTTCTCAGTGGCCGAGTTCCTGCTCTCGGTGCTGGGCGAGGGCACTTTTGTCAGCCTGTTACTGTTCCTGCACGCCCATGCGCCCGACCCGGTGACGCGCCAGATTGCCATGTTGGCCGCGCGCGATGAGGCCCGCCATGTGGCCTTTGGGATGACGCACCTGATGGCCAGGCTCGAACTGGAGCCGGAATTCCGCACCCGCCTGGCGCTGGCGGTGCAGGCGCGCAACGATGCGCTGGCCGGCACCTCCGGCCTGAACGAGGAAGTGTTTGACGCGCTGATCCTGCTGGCCGCCGGGGAGTTCACAGCCACGGCAATAGCCCAGGGTTATCTGCGCGTGCAGCAACTGATGCGCGACATGGCCGAGGGCCGCCAGGCACGGCTGGAAAAGCTCGGTTTTGGTGAGGCCGAGGCACAGCAACTGTCGTCCCTGCACACGCGCAATTTCATGTAATTTCATTGACACGGCCACCGTGCATTGCGCCGATCCACCGGCCCTTGCATGCCGCGCGCCACCAAACTTGAAAACTGGAATGGGTTCTCCAACAGGCGCGTAGGCCTATTCAGTTTGGTTTCTAATGGTCTAAGAAAATACACCAGCAGGTACAAACCTATGCCACAAGCGATGGTGCAATTTGCGCAACAAGGCACGGCGCTCAAACTCTCGGAACTGATTAGCGCACTCAGCCACGCGCTGGACATTACCGAGGGCCAACCGCTGGGCCACTGCGTTCGCTGCTGCTGGATCGGCATGCACATCGGACGCGAGATCGGCCTGGATGAGCACCAGCTCTGGGAGCTGTACTACACCCTGCTGCTCAAGGACCTGGGTTGCAGCAGCAACGCTGCACGCATCTGCGAGCTGTACCTCACCGACGACCTGGATTTCAAGCGCGACTTCAAACAGGTCGGCGACAGCCTGCCGCAGGTGGTGCGCTTTGTGCTGCAGCACACCGGGCTGAAGGCCGGCCTGGCCGAGCGTTTCAAGAGCGTGTTGAACATCTTCAAGAACGGGCCGGAGATCTCGCGGCAGCTGATCCAGACCCGATGCCAGCGCGGTGCCGAGATTGCCCGCCTGCTGCGATTTTCTGAAGGCATTGCGCAGGGTATTTACAACCTGGATGAACACTGGAACGGCTCGGGCAAGCCCAGCGGGGTGAGCGCTGAAGCGATCCCAGTCTATGCCCGCATTGCCCTGCTGTCCCAGGTGGTCGACGTGTTTTTTACGGGTGGCAGCAGAGAGGCCGCGCTGGCAGAAGCGGTCAATCGCAGTGGCCAGTGGTTTGACCCGGCGCTGGTCGCAGCGCTCCAGCGCTTGGGCACGCAGGAGGCGTTCTGGAACACCTTGAGGTCGGCCGATATTGACAAGGCCGTGGGGCGCCTGGAGCCCAGCCAATTTGAGGTGCCACTGGACGCGGATTACCTGGACGACATCGCCACCGCCTTCGGCCAGGTGGTGGACTCCAAAAGCCCTTACACCAGCGGCCACAGCACCCGCGTGGCGCTCTACACCGACCTGATCGCCGAATCCCTGGGGCTGGATGCGGAGCGCAGACGCTGGCTCAAGCGCGGCGCGCTATTGCATGACGTGGGCAAGCTCGGCGTGAGCAACAGCGTGCTGGACAAGGCCGGCACGCTCGATGCCGCCGAGTGGGCCGAGGTGCGCAACCATGCGGCTCTTACCGAATCCATCCTGTCGCGCATCCACGCCTTCAGTGAACTCGCGCGCATTGCCGGTGCCCACCATGAACGGCTGGACGGTGGCGGCTACCCGCGCGGTTTGCTGGCAGCCGACATCACCATGGAAACCCGCATCATCACCACCGCCGATATCTTCGACGCCATCACCGCGGAACGCCCCTACCGCGGCGCGGTGCCGGTGGAGCAGACCCTGGCGATGATGAAGAAGACGGTGGGCACTGCCATAGACCCGGATTGCTACATGGCCCTATGCCATGCCATGGAACAGGTGTCGACCTTGGGCCGGTTTCAGTAAGGCCGTGAACCTGGCGCAAGCAAAATTTGACTGCGACCCCAACCAAAGGACACAACTGTGTTGAATCACATTTTCATTATTCTGGACCTCGATGGCGCCGGCATAGCGGTGGTCCACTGCAGCTTGCAGCACCCGATGCTCCCCGAGCCCGATTTATCCGCAGCATGAGGTTTGTCATGAAAAATTTATTTATTGCCGCCTGCCTGGTTTGTTCGGCGGCCCAGGCGCAGCCCACAGTGCAGGCTTCCGCTGCGTTGAAGCCCATCGCCGCGCTAGATGTTCCGCGCTACATGGGCACCTGGTACGAGATCGCCAAGTTCCCCAACTGGTTCCAGAAAAAATGCGTGGCCGACACCCGCGCCACGTACAGCCTGCAGCCGGATGGCACGGTGCAGGTCGTCAACCGCTGCCGCAAGGAGAACGGGGAGGTGGATCAGGCCATTGGCGAAGCACGACAGATCGGTGTGGCCACATCGCCCCGGCTGCAGGTGCGCTTTGCGCCTGCGTGGATGTCCTGGCTGCCGCTGGTGTGGGGCGACTACTGGGTGATCGACCTGGATGAACGCTACCAACTGGTGGCGGTGAGCGAGCCCTCGCGCAAATACCTGTGGGTGCTTTCGCGCTCACCGGAAGTGAGTGCTGAGACATACGCCGACCTGTTGGCCCGGCTCCAGCGCCAAGGATTCACGCTGGAGCAATTGGAGAAAACCAGGCAGACACCGTAGCTGCGTCGGCCTTGTCGCCGCCTGGTTGCCGTTTAAGGCACATCCCTGTATTTGTAAGGCCGTTGACCTGCATCAGTGGATGCGGTCCGCGATACCTTAGTTTGCGATTTCGCGCATCCAAATGGACACCAAAAGCGCATGATGGTCTTGCAAGTATGCGGCCACTGAAATGAAACGCGAAGCGTTAATAAGGGGAGCGCCGCATGGCTTGCAGTACGCAAGGAGCGCACCATGTCCCATTACCATGCCCTCGTTTGGATCGACCACGTGGAGGCCCACGTCATGCATATCAGTCCCAGCGACGTTGAACAGTCCGTCATCCAACCGCGCAGTCCGCACCACAAGCTGCACTCCAAGGTAGGAACACTGGGAGACGGTCGTGCGCCAGAGGATCAGGACTACTATCATCGTGTGACCCAGGCGCTGGCAGGTGCCAGCGAAATATTAGTCGTAGGCCCGGCGCAGGCAAAGCTGCAATTGATCAAGCACATCCACGCCCACGACGCAGCGCTGGTGAGCAAGGTGGTGGGAGTGGAAACCGTCGACCATCCATCCGACGCGCAACTGGTGGCCTATGCGCGCAAATATTTCCAAGCCAAAGACCGGATGCTGTAGCGCTCCGGCAGGTGGGTCCGCTAGGCGCTCACCCCAATCGCAGCCTGCGCCGCAGCCAGCCGCGCAATCGGCACCCTGAACGGCGAGCAGCTGACATAGTCCAGACCGGCGCGGTGGAAGAAACCAATCGAGGTCGGGTCGCCGCCATGCTCTCCGCAAATGCCCACCTCAATGTCGGGCCGCACCTCGCGGCCTTTCTTTACCGCCATCTCCACCAGCAAGCCCACTCCCTTCTGGTCTATGGAGCGGAAGGGGTCGCGCTCGTAGATGCCGCGTTTCAGGTACTCGGGCAGGAACTTGCCGGCATCATCGCGCGAAAAGCCCAGAGTCATCTGCGTCAGGTCGTTGGTGCCGAACGAGAAGAACTCGGCCTGCTTGCCTATGCTGTCGGCAATCAGCGCCGCGCGCGGGGTCTCGATCATGGTGCCCAGCATATAGGCGATGCGTTCACCGCGCTCGGCAAACACGTCCTCGGCGGTGGCTCGAATGACCTTGGCCTGCGCATTGAACTCGCGCACCGAGCCCACCAGCGGCACCATGATCTCGGCCTTGACGGTCAGCCCCAAATGACGCACGTTGAGAGCGGCTTCGATGATGGCGCGGGCCTGCATTTCGGTAATCTCGGGGTAGCTTATCCCTAAGCGGCAGCCACGATGGCCCATCATGGGATTGAACTCGTGCAGCTCTTCCACACGCATCTTGATCTTGCCCAGCGACACCTTCATGTCGGCGGCCATGGTGCGTTGAGCCGCCTCGTCGTGTGGCACAAATTCGTGCAACGGCGGATCCAGCAGGCGGATGGTCACCGGTAGCCCGTTCATGGCCTTGAACAGACCCTCAAAGTCTGTGCGCTGCATCGGCAGCAGCTTGGTCAGGGCCTTGCGTCTGCCGGCCTCGTTATCGGCCAGAATCATTTCGCGCACGGCGACAATGCGCTCGCCTTCAAAGAACATGTGCTCGGTGCGGCACAGCCCTATGCCGGTGGCGCCAAAATTGCGCGACACGCGGGCGTCGGTGGGGGTGTCGGCATTGGCGCGCACCTCCAGTTTTTTGTATTTGTCGGCCAACGCCATCAGCGTGCCGAAGTCGCCGCTGAGCTCGGCCGCCAGGGTAGGGATCTGGCCTTCAAACACCTCGCCGCTGGAGCCGTTGAGGCTCAACCAGTCGCCCTCGTTCAGCACCAGATCGCCAATGCTGAGCGTGCGCGCCTTGGTGTCCACGTGCACGGCACCGGCACCGGAGATACAGCACTTGCCCATGCCGCGCGCCACCACCGCGGCGTGCGAGGTCATGCCGCCGCGCGCCGTGAGAATGCCGTTGGCCACACTCATGCCGCGCAGGTCTTCGGGCGAGGTTTCCAGTCGCACCAGAATCACCGCCTGGCCGCGCTTGACCCATTCCTCGGCCTCGTCGGCAAAGAACACGATCTGCCCGGTGGCAGCTCCCGGTGAAGCCGGCAGGCCGCGCGCGATCACCTTAGCCGCTGTCATGGCCTTGGGGTCAAAAACCGGGTGCAACAGCTCGTTCAGGCGCTCCGGGCTGACGCGTCCCAAAGCGGTCTTCTCGTCAATCATGCCCTGGTCCAGCATCTCCATGGCGATGCGCACCATGGCCGCACCGGTGCGTTTCCCGTTGCGGGTTTGCAGCATCCACAGCTTGCCTTCCTGAATGGTGAACTCCATGTCCTGCATATCGGTGTAGTGGTTTTCCAGCAGGGTCTCGGCCGTCAGCAGTTGCTGGAAGATGGCAGGCATTAGCTCTTCCAGCGACGGAAAATCGCGCACTCGCGTGGCCTCATCCACCAGGGCCAGTTGGGCCCAGCGTTGCGAACCCAAGAGCGTGATTTGCTGCGGCGTGCGCACACCGGCCACCACGTCCTCGCCCTGCGCGTTGATCAGGAATTCGCCATTGAACAGGTCCTCGCCGGTGCCGGCATCGCGCGAGAAGGCCACGCCTGTGGCACTGCTGTTGCCCAGATTGCCAAACACCATGGCCTGCACATTGACGGCAGTGCCCCAGCTTTGCGGAATGTCGTTGAGCTCACGGTAGACCCGGGCGCGCTCGTTGTTCCAGCTTTCGAACACGGCCACCACCGATCCCCAGAGTTGCTCCCACGGGTCGGTCGGAAAGTCACGGCCGATGCGGGCGCGGATCAGCGACTTGAAGCGCTGCACCAGCTCCTTCAAATCTTCCACGGTGAGCTCGGTGTCGAGCTTGGCGTGGCGCTGCTCCTTGACCATGTCGATGATGACTTCGAAGGGGTCGTGGTCTTCCTTGCTGACGGGCTTGAGGCCCATCACCACATCGCCATACATCTGCACAAAGCGCCGGTACGAGTCCCAGGCAAAGCGCTCATCGCCGGCCTTCTTCGCCAGACCGACCACGGCTTCGTCATTCAGGCCCAGGTTCAGAATCGTATCCATCATGCCGGGCATGGAGGCACGGGCGCCGGATCGCACCGATAGCAGCAGCGGGTCGGCCGCGTTGCCAAAGGTCTTGCCCATCTCGCGCTCGACAAAGCGGATGCCAGCCAGCACCTCGTCGCGTATCAGCTCCAGCGCATGGTCGCGCCCACCGCTGGTGAATTCTGTACAGGCCTCGGTGCTGATGGTGAAGCCAGAAGGCACGGTAATTTTCAGGCGGCACATCTCGGCCAGATTGGCGCCCTTGCCGCCCAGCAGGTTTTTCATGCTGGCGTCGCCCTCGGTCTGGCTGGCGCCGAACGCATAGACGTATTTTTTTGGGATGGTCATGGTGGTTCCTCTTCTTATAGCTGTGGTGAGCCCACCATCTTCCGCCGACTGCCAGGGCTTGGTTTGATGCAACTCAAGCCTGGCGTGTGTAACTGCAGCGTGCCCGGCGCCCTTATCTGAGCAGGGACTTGAGCTTGGTGGCCGGGTCGGCCAGGACCGCAGCTGTAGCAATCACGCCGCGCTCCACCAGGGTGCGAGCCAGCTTCAAATCTTTGGCAATGCGCGATGTCAGGCCCCAACCGCAGGCGCCCACCAGTTTGTTCACCCCGTCGGCATAGAAAACCAACACATCGCCGTCTTCTTGTTCACGCACGATGGTTTGGCTGGCCGCAGCGGGCTCGCCCGACACCTGCAACTGATAGTCATATTGATCCGACCAGAACCAGGACGAGGCGGCAAATTCCACGCTGCCACCCATCAGGTTCTGCGCTGCTACCCTGGCCTGGGATTCGGCGTTTTGCCAGGTCTCCTGGCGCAGCAGGGCGCCGCTGAGATGGCTGGGAAACTCCGCGACATCACCGGCGGCATAGACATTCGGCACATTGGTGCGCAGCCGACGGTCCACCAGAATGCCACGCGCCACAGCAATCCCCGCGGCCTGGGCCACATCCGTCCCGGCCTGAATGCCGATACCAATTAGCACGGCATCGGCCTGCAGCGTCACGCCGCTGGACAATTCCACTTCCAGCCCGGCCTCGCCCTGGGTGATGCGCAATGGGCTGACACCCAGGTGCATGTCCACACCGCGGACGATGTGCAGCGCCAGGGCGCGCTCGGCCAACAGCTTGGGCACGGCCCTACCCATGAGTTGCGGCCCACCCTCCACTAGGCTGACGGCGCAGCCCAATTTGCGCGCCGATGCCGCCACTTCCAGGCCGATAAAGCCGCCGCCAATGATGGCAAGCCGTTTGCCTGGCGCAAGCTGAGGCGCCAGCCGTGCGGCATCGGCGCGGGTACGCAGCGCCAGCACGCCGGGCAAATCGGCCCCCGGGATGTCCAGCCGCCGCGGACTGCCGCCATTGGCAAACAACAGACTGCTGTAGTGCAGGATGCTGCCATCTGACAGGGTGGCGCTCTGGGCCTGGGTGTCCACCGCTGTCACGCGTGCATGGTGGCGCCGCAGGTCCAGCGCCTGCCACGCATCCTGCCCCATCAGGTCCAGCGCTTCGGGTATCTTGGTGCCGGTCAACACCTCCTTGGACAGGGGCGGGCGCTCATAGGGCAAACCCGGTTCCTCGCCGACCAGGTCAATGCCGCCCTGCCAGCCGAGCTCGCGCAAGGCCTGCACCGTGCGGCCGCCACAATGGCCGGCGCCAACGACGAGAATCGAAAGGGATTTGGAGGAGTGCATACTATGTTGACTGAGTGTGGAGAAGCGCTGATTTTAAAAAATTTGCGCATTGCAATGCAAACCATTTTCCGTCATTTGATATATAAAGAAAAAAATTTCTGCAATTAAGACCTCAATAGATCACTATGGCAACTGCCCCCCCCCAACGGCCCACTGCGGACCAGACCATCAAGCGCATATCCGGCGAGTACGACGCTTTAAGCAAGCAGCTCAAGGTGATTGCCCTGCACATCGAAAAAAACCGCGACCATGTGGGCATCGAGGGGATTCAGGAGCTGGCGCGTCAATGCGGCGTTCAGCCCTCGGCCGTGGTGCGCTTTGCCAAACATTTCGGCTTCTCTGGTTTCAGTGAGCTGCAGGCCATTTTCCGCGACAACCTATCACGCCAGCTGGCTCCCAGTCGCAACTACAAGGCGCGCATCCGCGACCTGATTGAGTCCGGCTCCAACAACCTGTCGAGCGTGGACATTGCCCGGGAATTTCTGGCCGGCAGCGTGGCCGGCATGCATGAGTTAGAGAGCAGCCTGGACGCAGCCGCGCTGAAAAAGGCGGTAGACCTGCTGGCCGAGGCAGACTGCATCTGGGTGGCGGCCTCGCGCCGCTCCTTCCCGATTGCCGCCTACCTGGACTACGCACTGCAACACACCGAAAAGCGCATCTGCTTGGTGAGCGGCCTGGGCAGCATGCACCAGGGCCAGATGCGCTCGGTGCGCAAGGGCGATGTGATGATTGCCATCTCGTTCTCACCCTACGCCGAGGAGACCATTGCGGTGGCCCGGGCCGCGACCGAACGAGGTGCCAAGCTGGTGGCGATTTCCGATAGCCGCATGAGCCCGCTGGCCAAGCTGGCCCATGTCACGCTGGTAGTGCAGGACAACTCCACCCTGGGTTTCCGCTCGCTTTCCAGCACCATGGGCCTGGCGCAAAGCCTGTTCATCGCCCTGGCCTATACGCTGGAACTGCCCTACAAGCCGACGACTTAACGGCCCTGCGTTCGCTACTCAATGGCGGGCAAATAGCTTTGGTGCGTGATGTTTTCGGCGCAGTACAGGCGAAAGTCGGTGGGCCGGTTCAGTGGCGCCTGATCCAGCCATTTATTGGCATGCAGCAGGTATTGCATGCCCGACAGGATTTGCCCGTCCGGGTCCTGATCAATCACCAGATCCATGGCGCCACGCACCAGATGATTGCGGTGTTCATCGCTGAGCTCATGGCCGATCCAGACGGCTTTGGCTGCGCGTTTGTCCAGCGCCTGGGCGATGCCTAGCGAGCCGGCACCGCTGTGGTAGATCCCCACCAAGGGCGCCGCGTTCTTGACGCGCAGGGCGCTGTCCACGGCGGCAAAGGCCTGGTCGGCATCGTCATGCGTTTGCACCACTGGCAGGCAGTCCAAATGCGCAAAGCGTTGCTGCAACACCGACAAAAAGCCGTTGCTGCGATCCCTGTGCGCGCGGTAGTGCAGATCGTTGCTCAGCAGCAGCACGCGCCCCGCTTGCGGGCACAGGCGACCCAGAAAATAGGCGGCACTGCGCCCGGCCTGCAGGTTGTTGATGCCGGCGTAATGCAAACTGCCAACATCGCTCAGGTCGCTCATCAGCGTCACCACTGGCACACCCACTTTGATGACATGCTGCACGGCTTCACGCAGCGTCGGGGTGTCGTGCACCACCACGATCAAGCCGTCGCGTTTGTGCGGTGGGCGCCGAATAAAGGCGGCAATCTGCTTTTCATCAGTGGGATCAAAGGCATGGCGATGCACGGCAATGCGCCGATCCAGCAACTGCATGTGGCGATTCAGCGCCAGCTCCAGCCGAGCAAAGAACGGCGTCTGGCTGCGCGCAAAGACAAAGTCAAAACGCGTGAGGCCACGGTGCACCTCGGGCATCAACCGCCGGGCTCCGAGCTGGCGTGCGGCGATAATGACTTTTTCTCGGGTAGAGGCCGAGGCCTTGCCGCTGTCGTTGAGCACGCGGTTGACGGTGGCAATGCCCACGCCAGCCGCCTGCGCAATGTCAATCAGGCGCGGCGTGGTTTTGCGACGTAGTGGCGCCGCAGTCTGCATGGGTCAGGCTGCCACTGCTTCAGCGCTGGCCACGGCGCTTTGCAGCCAGGCCATGCTGGAGGCCAGGCGCTGTTCGATGTCGGCGGCTGCGGCGATTTCTTCGGCAAAGGGTTCGAACGAGGCGTAGCCTTTGTAACCCGCCTTGAACAGGGTGGCGAGCTGGGCGGCATTGCCCAGACGGTCGGCGGCACCGACCAGAACGCGGTGGCCATCGCGCATTTGTGACGCCGCCAGGCTCGTGTCTTCCACGCCAGAGATATGGACCAGACCGGTGAATTCTGGGAAGAACAGGTCCTCGCCCGCCAGGTGGTGATGGAAGGTGTCGTGGACCAAGCGGAAGGTGCTGCCGTCACCCAACGCTTGGATGGCGCGCACGGCCTGCGACTTGCGGCGCACGGCACATTCCTCAAAGCCCAGGGGTTCGATCAGACCGACCAGACCGGCCTCATCCAACATCGGCTTGAGTTGCGTCAGCGCGTTCACCAGATCGGCGTGGCGCTGATCGGCGGAGCGGGCATCACGCAGGCTATTGGTGGGGCACAGCACCAGGGCTTCGGCACCGCAGGCCACGGCGTAGGCAATCATGTCGCAGGCCTCGGCCGCACGGGTGTCGTCAAACTGCTCGAAGCGCTGCAGCGCGTTGATGGAACGAATGACCAGGCCGTGCGCGTTGGCAATGGCGCCTATGTCCTTGCCCGGAGTGCCGTCCACCATCTCCACACCGGCCAGGTCGTTGCGGATTTCAATCGCATGCACGCCCAGGCGCTGGGTCAGGGCCGCGAATTCGGCAAAGCCAATGCGCGGTGCACTGATGCGGTTGATGGAAAACTGGATGCTCTGGCTCATGGGGAAAATCTCCGTTGTGGATGGAACTGGGCGCTACTGTAGGGAGATTCGCGCCACGTAGCAGCCACTTTCTTGATTAAAAAAGATCACTTTTCGGCAGTTTAATTGAAACATAATTCAAATGCGAAAAATGTTAGAAATTTCTTTTCATATTCAACAACTGCCCCTATAGTCGCTGGGTCGCCGCAGCTTTGGCGCAAGCAAAAAACACCAGCCCTTAGGAATTTCCATGAAAAATGTTGCAGTTTTTGGCGCCGGCCGCATTGGTCGCATCCACTCTTCCAACCTGGCCGCCCTGAGCGGCGTGACGCTCCAATACGTGTGCGACCCGGTACCCGCAGCGGCTGCCGAGCTGGCACAAAAGCATGGTGCCGAAGTTTCCACCATCGAGGCCGTACTGGCCGACAAGAGCATTGACGCCGTCGCCATCTGCTCGTCCACCGACACCCACAGCGACCTGATTACCCGCGCCGCCGCTGCCGGCAAGCACATCTTCTGTGAAAAGCCGGTGGACCTTTCGGTGACACGCGCCATTGCCTGCGGCGAAGCCGTCAAGGCCGCGGGCGTATCCTGCATGATCGGCTTTCAGCGCCGTTTTGATCCCACATTCAACGACGCCAGCCGCCGTCTGGCTGCTGGTGAAATCGGCACACCCGAAATGCTGATCATCACCAGCCGCGACCCCGGCGCGCCTCCGGTGGAGTACATCAAGGCCTCGGGTGGCATATTCCGCGACATGCTGATTCATGACCTGGACGTATTCCGCTGGATTCTGTGCGCCGACGGCGACGAAGCCGCCTGGCTCAGCGCTACCGCCTCGGTGCTGACCGACCCGGCGATCCAGGCTGCCGGTGATTACGACAGCACCGCCGTGACGATCCGCACACAAAAGGGCCGCCTGTGCCAGATCAACACCACCCGCCGCGCCGCCTACGGTTACGACCAGCGCTTTGAGGTGCTGGGCTCCACCGGCCTTCTTCAATGCGGCAACCACACGCCCACCGAAGTGGTGCAGTGGAATGCGAATGGCATCACCGCCGACAAGCCCGAAGCCTTCTTCCTGCAGCGCTACGCCGCCGCCTACCGTCTGGAAATCGAACACTTCTTCGAATGCCTGCAAAGCGGTGCAGCCTTCAAGACCACCGTCGCCGACGGCGTCGCCGCGCAAAAGCTGGCCGATGCCGCCACGCTCAGCGCCAACAGCGGCCAGCCGGTGCTGTTCTAAGCCATCACGCGGCCACTCTCCAGCGGCATGCCCGAAACGGTTTAGCTAGCAGGCATCGCAGGCCGCGACGGCGCTGTTCACCTTGATGCGCGTCTGCTCAATCAGATAGTCCAGAAACACGCGGCTGCGCTCGGGCATGAACTGGCGACTGGGCAGCGCCGCGTACAGCGTGAGCCGCCCGGCAATCCAGGGCCGCAACACACGCAGCAGTTCGCCGCGCATCAGGTAGGGCGCCACCAGATCCAGCGCCACCGAGGTGATGCCGGCGCCGTCCAGGGTGGCACGTAATAGCGTGTCGCTGTGGTTGACCCATAGCACCGGCTCCACCGCCACGTCCACGGCCTCGTCGTGCTGCTCGGGATTGATCAGGCGCCAGGCGTGGGAGCGGGCGTCTGCCGACTTCAGACGCAGGACGTCGTGCAGCAACAGGTCTTGCGGCTGGAACGGCAGGCCACGGCTCTTCAGATAGGCGGGCGAGCACACCAGAATCGCCTCGGTGCTGGAAACCTTGCGCGCCACCACATTTCCGTCAAAGCCGTCATTGGTGGGCAGCAGCGTGATGTCATAGTCCTCGATCGGTGGCTCCTTGTAGGAGGCCACCTCGATGTTCAGCACGATCTTGGGATGTAGTTGCCTGAAGCCCGCAATCAAGGGCGCCAGCACATGGGTGGCCAACACGGGCGGTGCCAGGATGCGCAGCACACCGGCCAGCTCGTGGGTTTGGGAGCTCACCGCCCGGTCGGCCTCGTCTATGTCCTGCAGGATGACGCGCACCCGGCTCAGATAGTTTTCACCTGCCGCGCTGAGGGACAGGCGCCTTGTGCTGCGGTGCAGCAGCCGCGTGCCCAGATGCTCTTCCAAGTCGGCCACCAGACGCGTCACCACGGCAGGGGACAGATCCAGCGAGCGTGCGGCAGCGGCAAAGCCGCCCGCGTCTACGACTTTTTGAAACACCCGCATTGACAGCAAACGGTCCATAGGCCCTTTCCACACAAGGACTTGATTATTGCGGCTTCCATCGCCCCCATTGGCCTCGAAGGGCTACCGCTGGGGTGGCGGCCGAGTTCGATTTTCGATAGTATTTTGTTGGGTCTTTACCAATACAAATGGATGATTCGTTTAAGTTTTTAAGGACTTTGGTCGATTAAAAACCAACTAAATAAATTCAGGAGAAACGCCATGCGGTGTTTTGTATCATTATTGGTGCTTCTAACACTTTCGGCCTGTGGCGGAGGAGGCGGTGGAACCGGCAGCGCAAGCATCATTGGCAGCGTCGGTGCCGCCAGTACCGTGAGCGCGGCGAGCACGATGAGCACGGTCAGCGGCGTGGCCGCAATAGGCGCTGGAATCAGCGGGCGCATCTTCCTAGTGGACTCCAGCGGACAAACGCGCTATGTGGACACCACCGACGGCCACTTCAGCTTCAAGCTGACCGGCATGCAGTCCCCCGTGTTGCTCAAGGCCCAGTGGACCAATGCCAGCGGCAGCCAGCATCTGTATTCCTTTGCCAGTGCCGACGGCGTGGTCAACATCACGCCCCTGACCCATCTGGCGGTGCTGGCCGCTTCCGGCGCCACCTCGCCCGACAGTCTGTATGCTGCACCCAGTGCCAGCAGTTTTGCCGTACTGCAAGGCGCCATGCCGGTCACAATTTCTCGCCTGCAGTCCTTGCTCCAGCCACTGATGGCCCGCTACGGCGTGGCCAACACCAACCCGATCAGCTCCAGCTTTTTGCCCGACAGCACCGGCATGGACGCGCTGCTGGACCAGGTGCTATTCAGCTACGTCGGCAATAGCGTGCTGCTGTCCGACAAGGCCACTGGCGCCACCCTGTTGTCGGCGCCGCTGAGCAATTTGTTGGCCGCAGTAAGCGCAGCCACCTGGGGTATTGCCGACGCGGTGCGGGCCGCCGATGTGGGCGTGGCCATCAACGCCCAGGGCCAGGGCCTGGCGGTCTGGTCGGAAATGGCGGCGACGCAGCAGGTGCTCAAGGCGCGCTGGATGAATGGCCTAGACCTCGGGCTGGTCTTAAGCGGCACCGGCGATGCGGCCGAGCCCCGTGTAGCCATGGATGCGGCGGGCGACGCCCTGGTGGTGTGGGCCGAGTACAGCGCCAAGCGCAGCGCAATCTGGGCCAGGCGATACAGCGCATCGGCCTTGCAATGGGGCGCACCTCGCCTACTGTCTTCCAGCAGCGCCGTGGCCAGCGCCCATCTGCCGGACCTGGCGCTGGACGCTGCGGGCAATGCACTGGTGGCGTGGTACCAGGGCGACGGTCGCGGCTACCACAGCGACGGCTGGGCCGCGCAGTATGCCGTAGACCAGGACAGCTGGTCCGCCCCCACTCTGGTGACCGACGGATTCAACAACGCCACCGGCCTGCGCGTGGTGCTCAATGCCGCGGGCCAAGGCCTTATGGCCTGGCAGCAGGAACGCGGCGACGGCGGTGCCACCGAGAGCCAACCGGTGGATGTCTGGGCGCGTCCCGCCAGCACGGCTGTAGCGTTGGAAACTTGGGGCAAGGGCAGCATCGTCAGCGGCGGCCTGGACCACACCGCCTATGTCTACGGTCAACTAGCGCTGGCAGTCAACGTCGCCGGTGATGCGGCCCTGCTCTGGTCGCAACGGCTGCTTCCATCCCTTCCCATGAAGGTGCAGGCGGCCCTGTTCAAGGCTGGCAGCGGCTGGCAAGCGGCCACCAGCGTCACTCTGGATTCGACGGAGGACTGTCACGAACCGGCCGTGGCCCTGGACGATGCGGGCAACGCCATTGCCGTCTGGCAACAGCAAACCGACTACGGTGCCTATGGCGGTAGCAACCGCTATACAGCGGGTGTGGGTTGGGGCACGGCGGGCCACTTTGTGGACTCCAAGCTGGGCGACGCCTTTATGCCCAGCGTGGCCACCGACGCTCTCGGTAATGCCACCGTGGTCTGGTACCGCTGGTCTCCCACCAATGCGATCGACCTGATGATCAGCCACTACCAACCAAGCAGCGGATGGGCCGACGCGCAGGTGTTTGCCGCCATGGGAAGCAAGGCGGCGATGACGCAATCGCAACCCCGCGTGGCAGCCAACGCGGTGGGTCAAACCCTGTTGCTGTGGGGCATGCAGCCAAGCGCGGTAGCATCATGGCTTTGAATGCCACACTCAGCCACGTACCTCACTGTCACCCTTGGGGCCAAACTGCGCCTGCTCTTTCTGGGTGACGGCCTGCAGGCCTCGCGGCCCGTGGTTTGGGTGATCGGATTTTTTGCCTTTTTGAATGTGTATTCCATGCAGGCCGTGCTGCCCATGGTGATGCAGGACTTCCATGCCACGCCGGTGCAGGCCGGTGCCACCGTGGGCGCCACGGTGCTGGCGATTGCCCTGGTCTCGCCCTTTATGGGCATGCTGTCGGACGCGCTGGGGCGTAAGCGCATTCTCTGCACATCGCTGTTTGCGCTGACCCTTCCCACCGCGCTGATTCCCCTGGCAGACAGCCTGCAGGTCATCGTCGTGCTGCGCTTTGTCCAGGGGCTGGCCGTGCCCGGCATCGTGGTGGTGCTGATCGCCTATCTGTCGGAAGAGTTCAAGGGCGGTGGCGTGGCGCGCATGACCAGTACCTATGTGGGCGGCACCGTCATGGGTGGCTTTTGCGGACGCTTCATCACCGGCCACGCCGGTCATGTGCTGGGCTGGCGCGGCGCCTTTGTGGCGCTGGCACTGCTGAATTTTTTGGGAGCGCTGTGGGTGCTATGGGCGCTACCCGCCTCCCGCCACTTTGTGCCGCACCGCAACGTCCCAGGCGCCTTGCGGATCCTGGGGCGGCATCTGCGCAACCGCCGCTTTGTCGCCATTTGCGCCCTGGGTTTTTGCGTGCTGTTTTCGCTGGTAGGAAGTTTTACCTACGTCAACCTGTACCTGGCACAGCCGCCCTTCAGCCTGTCCACGGCCGGCCTGGCCAATGTGTTCTGCGTCTACCTGCTGGGTGTGGTGGTCACCCCCATGGCCGGGCGCTTGATCGTGCGCCATGGTTTTTTGCGCGCCGTGCTGAGCACCCTTCCGCTGTCCGCCTGCGGCCTACTGCTGACCCTGCTGCCCACGCTGGCGGCGGTGATTGCCGGCCTGGCCGTCTGCTCCTGCGGCGTTTTTATCTGCCAGTCCGCCACCATCAGCCACATTGCCGACAACGTCACCGAGGGCCGATCCCTGGCCACCGGCCTGTATTACCTGAGCTATTACGCCGGTGGCGCGGCAGGCACCTGGCTGGCCGGTCTGGCCTTTGAGAGCTGGAACTGGGGCGGCGCGGTTCTGGTCATCATCCTGTTCCAGGCCCTGGCAGCCGGCATCGCACTGTTGTTCCTTCGCCCGCAAGCGCCTACACGGCGCAATGCCACCTAGCGCCACACCAAAGATCAGGCCGGATCAAAGGCGACTACCGCGTTCCGCACTATCATCCCCTGTTACCTACAGCGCCAACCGGCGCAAGCATTACAAGGAAGATTTACCATGGGCGCGCAGTGGAAAGCAAAGGGCAAGGATCTGGCAGCCAGTGCCAGGGGCAAGATTTTTACCAAGTTGGTCAAGGAAATCACCGTGGCGGCGCGCAATGGCGCGGACCCCTCCAGCAACGCCCGCCTGCGTCTGGTGGTGGAACAAGCCCGCAAGGTTTCCATGCCCAAGGACACCCTGGACCGGGCCCTGAAAAAAGGCTCGGGCGTGGGCGACGATGCCACGCACTACGAGCGCGTGATGTACGAGGGCTTTGCCCCCCACCAGGTGGCGGTGATGGTCGAATGCCTGACCGACAACGTCAAGCGCACGGCGCCCGAAATGCGCGTGCTGTTCCGCAAGGGCCAGCTCGGCACCTCCGGCTCGGTGGCCTGGGACTTTGACCATCTGGGCATGATCGAGGCCGCACCCACCAAGCCCGGCATAGACGCCGAAACCGCCGCCATCGAGGCTGGTGCACAGGACCTGGAGCCCGGCGAGGAAGAGGGCAACACCTTGTTTCTGACCGACCCGGCCGAACTCGATCTGGTTAGCCGGGCGCTACCGGCGCAAGGGTTTACCGTGCTGTCGATGAAGCTGGGCTACAAGCCCAAGAATCCGGTGGACCCGGCCAGCCTGAGCCCCGAGGCGCTGGAAGAAGTGGAAGCGTTTCTGGCCGCCATCGACGCCTATGACGACGTGCAAGAGGTCTACGTCGGCTTGGCAGGCTAAGCACTAACCCGGCTTGGGGCGGGCGGGGCACGGATTTTGCGTGCCCCGGGAACACCCACCGGCGCTTGCCTGCAAGTCACCGGTCCCCTA
>TBL_comb47_HYPODRAFT_10001515_pt1 | contig 30091 bp, 18 predicted proteins | sample TroBogypolimnion_40_FD_10682 | JGI IMG/M metagenome (IMG submission 10682) | reverse complement strand
ACTTGCCGATGTGATCAAGGCTGCGAAAGAGAAAAATATCCGGGTGCTGTTTTATGTTCATCCGAGCGATGGTCACGATTTCACCAAGGAGGATCAGGACCGGGTTGGATATAACGAAGGGACACCATTCAAAAAGTACAATGATTTTATCAATGCCTATTATGCAGAGTTAGTCGACCGTTACGGCAAAGACGTTACGGGTTATTTCCTGGACGGAGGCGTACCCAAAAAGATCCTCGATCTGCCACGACTGCGCAAAACTTTTTTAAGCCGCCAAGTTCTCAGGTGTGATCCACGGCCCACCCATGTCCCAGCCGCCACAAAAGTTAACACCCACCTCCAGCCCAAGCCTGTTCGCCTCTTTCAATGCGTACCTGTATAATTCCCGCCACTCCAAAGAGAGAAACACCGGCCCCTGGGGCATGGGACCGACGCCATAGCCATTGCCTGAACATACAATCATAACGCCGCCCATCCCCTTATCTTTAAACTCTTCAAGGTCGCGGGTGATCCCCTCCTTGTCCATCAAGCTGTTGAACCACCACCAGTAGCAGGATGGTCGTGCAGACATAGGCGGATGATCAAACGAATAGGCAAGCCCGTTATCTTTTTCCGATTGAGCGTTGGCCAGAAATGGCAGGCAAAAAAGTATGACTAAGAGTGAATATTTCATTTGTATATAATTTGTTTTTTAGCGGCCAAATGGAATCGCCATAAGGGAATATTCATTTCCGTGGGTGATTTTATAGTCAGGCGATTTTATTTGTAAAATACTGTTTTATCGTAACGTTAAATAATGCTTTTGAATCTCTGTTTTTGACGAAATCAATAACTGTAAATATCTGAATATAAAGGCATTAAACAGCTGTTCGTTCCTTAATTTCATACTAAACCAACAAGTTTATGCAAAGATATAAATAAAAGGAGTTTAATTATGTTCCTTTCATACTGATCAATAATTGCCTGTAAACCTTGTCAAACAAAGCTGCGAAACTGCTTAATCCGGATACGCCGACTAAGTTGATCACTCTGAGCCGCTTTTAGAACAAGGTTTGGAATAAAAGTCAATTGGTTACAGTCATTCAAGCTAGCCGCCAGTAGCCAGCCGCGAATCATTAACCGATTAACAGTATGTAAATCATTAACCCATACAGATCGTCAAAGAGCCTTAAAAGGACCTGCAAATTTGAAATTAACTATGTTTTAAAACATAATTTTAAATATCAACCGTGCTTTTCACAAATATAGTTTAGCTTTGATGAACATTAAAATATTAAAGTTTGAACTTAAGGATTTTGAGGGAGTAACTATAATCTTAATGAAGCCCTAAAGATTAATCCTGATTATGCAGAAGCTTATCACGATCCTGGTTTTGGATGAAATTAAATTTCGATTCTTAAATAATATAAGTTATTTTTGCTAAACGCTAAACTAAACCGAATTGAGACTTTATAAAAAATTAAACTCTCATAAGACATGCAATTCCGAATGTGATGCCTTCCTGGCAGACGCGGACATGAATGCACTTGCTGTCGTTTACGAGGAAAATTTTGACTTATTATTGAATTTCGGACGTAAATATTGTCGTGAGGAGTCTGTTATTGAGGATGCTCTCCAAAACATTTTTATCAAACTTATAAATAGTCGTGAAAGATTAGGGAAGATTAATAATGTAAAGCAATATTTATTAGTCGCTCTTCGGAATGAATTATTTAGACTATTTTCTAAAGGGAAGCAAATAATCACCAGTGAAATCATCCCCAATTTCCATTTTAATCCTGAATATTCTGTTGAGGATGAAATCATTAAAGAGGAAGGAGAGGCACGCATAAAGAAATTCCTGAAGAAGAGCTTACTAAAACTGACACCCCATCAGCAGGAGGTGCTTTATTTAAAGTATGACCTTGAATTATCGTATGAAGAGATCTCTGAAACTTTAAATATAACGGTCCAATCGTGCCGAACTTCCATCTATAGGTCAATAAAAATTATGAAGGCTGATATGGAGTCTCTGAAGCAAAAGAATATCCAGATTTTCTTTTGTATTTTAAAAACCATCTTTTAAACAGATTTTTTAAAAAAAATCGGTGATTCCTGTCTATATTTTTCAATCTCAACCCTCCTAAATATTAGATACTTGAAATGAGTAAGATCCTCAGTTTTAAAATCTGTCTATTGAGTTGAAAATTGATGAAGGTTTCAAAAAAATCAAGAATCCAATTGTATGAATTATAATGCACAATTATTATAGTGAAAGAAAAAACAGATTATAATTACGATTTCCAGGATTTTCTTCTCGACGATGAATTTGTTAGAAGGGTTCAGGCCGGGTTCGGTGCGGAGGAGTATATCGCCGGACTGAAAGCCCAATTTCCGATGCAGGAGAGTAACATCGACCTGGCGATTAAAGTGCTTGAGGTACTGAAAAACGAACAAGTTTATTCGACCCGGGAACAACGGTCAAAAGTATGGTCCAAAATTGTACGGTCCTATTCAAAATCAAGAGCCATCGACAACAATTCCTTGAATTCCAAATCAAACAGACGTTTTATCAGAAACCTCCTTCAGGTGGCTGCAGTAATAATTGTGCTATTGGGGATAGGAACCCTGGCTTTCTATTACACAGGAATTAAAGTGGTCAACGATTCGCAGATCGATCGTTTTGCCTCTTCCAATAAGGTTGATTACACCAAATCACAGCTAATTTTATCTGACGGGAAAAAAATTGAGGTCACAACGGGCAATTCCAAAGTTCGTTATTCCCCTGATGGGGCCAAAGTATCCCTTAATGACACCTCCAATATAGTTCAGGATGTCAGGAACGAGAAATTTAACCAAATGATTGTCCCTTATGGCAAATATGCAACTCTGCAACTTTCGGATGGGACAAAGGTATGGCTCAATGCCGGTTCGCGATTGGTTTATCCCCCAACTTTTACAGGCAAATACCGGGAAGTTTATTTACAGGGCGAGGGTTATTTTGAAGTTACAAAAAATGCGACAAAGCCATTTCATGTGAAAACCGACCGGATGAAAGTTGAAGTTCTGGGCACAAGATTCGATGTTCAGGCATACAGCGAGGAAATTACTCAATCAGCACTCCTTTTGGAAGGTAAAATTTCACTTTCATCACTTCAGAATGCAATGATGACCCAGGAACAGGTCATCCTGAAACAGAGTGAACGGGGAGTATATTCTGGTATTACGAACAGGTTTATAACGGAAGAGATTAGCCATCCCGAGAATTTTATAGCCTGGACCTATGGTTATATTAATTTCAATAAAGAACCCCTTGAAAGTCTCCTGAAAAGAATTTCAAGATATTATAATATTAAGATAAAGCTACGAAGCGGCATGGCTTCATTTCAGATTTCAGGGAAGCTTGATTTGAAGGATGACCCTGAACGTGTGCTAAAAGGGATTGCAATAATATCAAAAATGAAATTATTAAAAAAGGAGGGAGGTTATTTGATCAAAGACTAACTATTAAAAAAATCCGGTCAGTGCTCGAAACACTAACCGGATCGCGACTAACAATTTTTATGCCCAAAGGCATTCATGTTTAATTACAAAACAAAATTATGAAAAAAAAACACGCAGGAGCTGATTCTATGTTTAAAAATCAGGTCCGACAGCTTTTTCTTGTTATGAAGTTAGTTTCATTTATATTGTTTATCGGGGCGTTATCATTATCTGCAAGCTCCTATTCGCAAAAAACCAGGATTGATCTGGATATCCAAAAAACATCTGTTCAGGATATTATACATTCAATCGAGGCCAACAGCGAGTTTATATTTGTTTACGATGCAGTATATATTAATTCAATTTCGAACCGGTCAATTTCAGTCCGGTCAAAAGCTATTACCGAAGTATTAGACCAGCTATTTCAGGGGACTAATGTCTCCTATCTGATTGACGATCGTCAAATTTTTCTCTATAACAACCAGGATCTTTCCACCTTATCTTCGCCAAAAGCAATTTTATTATTGGCTGAACAGCCACAAAAGAAAGAGATTTCAGGTACAGTTAAAGACAACAATGGGATTCCTTTGCCGGGTGTAACCGTTGTTATCAAAGGGACAACACTAGGCACAACGACCGAAGCTGACGGCAGTTTCACCTATTCGGCCCCCGCCAATGCCAAGACAATTGTATTTTCGTTTGTGGGGATGAAAACCCAGGAGGTTGACATTACCGGCAGAACAAAGTTCACTATTTTAATGAAAGAGGAAGCCGTGCAGTTGAGTGAAGTGGTAGCTGTTGGTTATGGAATTTTCACAACCCGCGAAAAATTAACCGGTTCAATTGCCACCATACAGCCAAAATTATTAGCCGACCGTGGAGCCGTTACGACACCGCTGGGACTTCTTACAGGTCTGGCTACAAACGTCAGGGTTACAGCCACTACTTCGTTGCCAGGAGTTGACCCCGGAGTTCAGATTCGCGAAGCATCTTCGTGGAAAACAGGAGAAGGTATATTATATGTAATTGATGGGGTAGTCAGGGACCTTGTTGGCTTTCAGGCTTTAAACCCCAATGACATTGCAAGCATGAGTATCCTCAAAGATGCCGCTTCGTCGGCTATTTATGGGATGAAGGCTGGTCAGGGGGTCATTTTAGTGACCACGAAAATGGGCCAATCGGGTAAAACAAAGATCAGCTACGGATTCAACTACTCTTCAAACACACCAATTGTTCTGGCTAAAAAGCAGTCTGCTTATGACTATGCCAAGACGTTGAACATGTATAGTAAAATGTTGGGACTGGCTCCAAATGCCAGTCAATGGTTTTTACCCAACGAACTGGAGTAATTCAAGACCCATGACTATAATGCGCTCAATGAGTTCTGGTCGAATCCCCGTTCAAAAAACCACAATATCTCAGCAAGCGGTGGAAACGAAAAATCGAAATATTTCGTATCAGGGAGCTGGAACACGACTGACCAGCCCACTTTTGGGATCAAATACGAGAAGTACACCATTTTAGCCAAACTTGAAAATAAATTCACCAACAGGTTGACCTTTAACGTAAGCATATCTGCATCGTGGGATAAAAATACCCGCCCTGGTGGAGATATTTCAGGAAGTGGCCTTAGCTTTGGTAGTTTAATGATGCGTTCTTCAATCACCCCCTATTATAAGGTTATCGGCGGAGTCAAATATCCTTTGGATCCAACCATAGCGAGGGTAATGTTCCAGGGTGGGGGCTTTAGCGCCTTTAACAAAACCTCCGTTAATCCGATGGCATCGCTTAAGTACAGTATCCCCGGAATTAAAGGTCTGAATGCAAATGTGCAATTTGCTTACAATAATTCTTTTGGAAAAGACAAATACTGGGATGTATCCCCATATTACTACAATATCATTTACGACAGACACATCCCGACCGACAATTTTAACTATGCCTCTTCAAACGGCTGGAAATATAGAAGTCCTTATGGAAACAATACCTTTTCACAACTAACCGAGAAATATCAAACTGCCGACGGCTATCAGGGAAATTACCAGTTCACCTATGCCAATACTTTTGGCAAGCACAATATATCCGCTTTAGCCGGTTATGAGTTCCGGGGGGGTAAGGGTAGTTATATTCAGGCCTACCGCAGAGGTTTTTCACTTGAATCGTATAATCAGATCACTGGAGGTAGTGGTGATGTCAATAATCAAGCTAACGAAGGGGATATTACAAGTCAGACCGGTATGGCTTCGTGGATTGGCCGTCTCGATTATGATTACGCTGGCAAGTACATTCTTGGCGCAACAGTTCGCCGTGATGGTTCCTATAAATTTGCCCCGGACCACCGATGGGGTAATTTTCCTGCAGTTTCTGCAGCCTGGATTGCCTCAAAAGAGTCGTTTTTTGAACCGATAAAATCGGTGATTAGTTCATTCAAGATCAGAGGTTCATGGGGTATTACGGGTACAGATACTACCAATCCATGGCAATGGCTCGATACTTTTGCTGGTGGTTCACAATCAGCTATCGGATCAGACATTTTTGCCACCTTAAGTACTTCTGTAGTCCCGAATCCGTTTATTACATGGGAGAAAAACCACAACTACAACCTTGGTGCAGATTTTGGAATGCTGGATAATCATTTAACCTTCTCATTTGAAGGATGGTACACCCGAACTACAGATATTCTGTCGAACAGATTGGTTTCTACACCCACAATTATCGGGGCAAGTTTACCCGATGTTAACTACGGGATCATGACCGCTCAGGGTTCAGAGTTTACGATCAATTACAACAATAAAATTGGTCAGGTGAACTTCTCGGTTGGCGGAAATATCGCTTTTAACGTAAATAAGGTTTTGGTAAAAGACCAGGCGGCAGGCCTGCGTCCTTACGAAAGTGAAATTGACAAGCCAACTTACCGTTTACGTCTCTGGAATATTCTGACCAATGAAACCGGTAATGGTGTGGTCCGGACACAGATTGAAGCCGAACGGATCATGGCCGAAAACGCTGTTGGCGCCACAAGATATTTGACTGCGGGTACCCAGATTCAACCGGGTATGGTTTTTGCACAGGATCAATTTGGTCCATCCAACGGACTTTTCAGAAACTCTCCCGATGGTAACGTGAATCAAAACGGTCAGGATGACAAGGTTTGGATCCCAAATAAATACGGATCGCCCCGAATGCCTTTCGGTCTGAATGCCAATATTAGTTACAAGGGTTTTGATTTAAACATGATTGCTGCGGGTGTCGGATTTTGGCACGGCACCTGGGACAGGGGAATCATTGGAGTCGGATCTTTTGCAAATCTCTGGAATAATGAGTGGACTTTTTCCAACATTAATTCCGGTCCAAGTCCGCTTTATGCAGGTCTTTATGGCCCCAATAATTTCAACTTTCCAGGCGGTGGTACTGACAAGCCAAGTACACTTAATCTTTACAACAAAACCTTCCTTCGGATGAAAAACATTTCGTTGGCCTACAACATCCCGGCACAACTTTCCCGGAAAATTGGCATTCAGGGGATAAAGCTATACGTGAATATGGAAAATCCGTTCATGATTTTCAAGATGTGTCCACAACAATACGATCCTGAATCGTCAGAGGGGAACAATTATCCTATCCTTCGAAACTATTCTTTAGGAGTTAATATAACTTTATAAAAAATCTTTTTATAAACCTTAAAAAAATATAGTGATGAAATCAAATATAAAGAGATTTGTGATCTTCTTTGGATTAATCATAAGCTTAATGTCGTGTTCAAGAGTATTTGACGATATTACGCAATACAAAAGTCTGGACCCCACCATGGTTTGGACGGACGCCACCTACACCACGCAGTATATCAATAAGTTTTACGGGGGGTTGTATGGTAACTTTAACAAGAATGATGCACCTGCAACCGAAGAGTTTGGTTTGTGGCAACAACAGGCCTGGACCCAATTCAACACAGATCAGATCGCCGCAGGAAGTGGTTCCGGTATACAGGCCTATACGTCATTCAGCACCGCTTACCCGCAAATCCGAGACCTTAACCGGTTCTTCGAGAATGTCGATAAAGGGAATTATGCAGGGAAGAAGTATTTGAAAGGGCAGGCATTTTTTATGCTTGCACACTGGTATTTCAGATTGGTCAGAACCTACGGCGGAGTACCGATTGTTAAAGGGGTGATCAGCGCAAGCAATCCTGATCCCCAGGCTTTAGGCCAGCCAAGGAATACAACATTGGAGTGCTTTAATTATATCGTCCAGCTAATGGATAGCGCTATCGTCAACTTACCTGAGCCTACGGCTCCCGGCGTCACAATAGCAGGTTACGAGAGATTCCGAATTACCAAACCAGTTGCGATGATTGTCAAAGGCGAAGTGCTGATGTGGAAGGCAAGCCCTGTCTTTTGTACCACTCCAAATGCCACCTACTGGACAGATGCATACAATGCGATGAGCGCTGCCAAAACATGGCTCGATGGAAAAGGATATGGACTTTACACAACAAAAGCCGGAAATACCCCACCTTTTACCCAGATGTTTTATGATAAAGTGGGAGCTAAAAAGGAGTGGATATGGGCTCAGGAATTTTCGTATCCAACAACCGTTCCCGGTTCGCTGTGGACTGCAATGCGCCCACCTTCACAAGGGGGAGATGGAGAAGCGGCTTGTCCTCTCTATAATCTGGTCAAACGTTATGTGATGGCAGATGGTAAAGACACCGTTACCTCATCGTTTACATACAACCGCAAATTATTCTGGAATAACAGGGACCCACGCTTCAAACAAACAATTGCCTACAATGGTTCACGTTATGGTTTTCCATCCAATCCAACGGCATTGCCCAACCCAAACCGGCGTGAATGGACATTTTTTGGGATAACCGTTAAGGGTGACAAACCCTTCGATCCTACCACACGCGGTGGCGGATCTGGTTTCCTGAACCGGAAAGGGATCGATACAACGCTCAACAATCAGCAGCTGGACAAGCTGGTAACCGATTGGCCGATCTATCGTTATGCCGAAGTACTTTTAAATATGGCAGAATGTGCCGTTGAAACCGGCAAATACAGTGAAGTAAGAGGTTACATGACCCCAATCCGTGCAAGGGCTGGAATAGTCAATGGTGATGGCAGTTATGGCCTTGCTTCTGTTCCAGACGCCAGGACTGCATGGATTAAAATAATTATGAATGAGCGGTTTGTTGAGCTTGCCTACGAAGGGAAAAGGGTATGGGATATTAAACGCCGGGTTTTATTTAGTGATTTCCGCGATGACAAATACCTCCTTGGGGTTCAGTCAATCATTAATGAACCTGCTGTTGATGCTTTAAAACTTAAAGTTCCCCGTAATGGAGCGATTATTGTACTTTCGAAATTATCAAGTCTATCATTAGCTTACGAGGATGTTTGGAAAGCGCTTAACGATACCATGGCGACCACTCCGAATCCTGATCAGCTTTACCTGCAAATTATGACCGATAATGTAATCATCGCAGATGGCGGCAAAAATGTGCTTAACCCATGGGATCAGAATGCCCTTGAGCCTATCCCTTCAGGAACTCTTCTTACCGATCCAAAGGTGCTGCAAAGCAAAGATTATGGCGGTACGTTTAATCCGAAACTGAATTAATATTCACAGGATATACGGTTATAAAAAAGCATTAGCAATATTAAAATAGAAATATTATGAGAAAATACTTTTTAATGGTCATTGCACTGGGAATAATGGGTGCAATGACGTTTACCTCCTGCAAAAAAGAGAGCATAGCCACTTTTCCGCTCAATGGAACTGTATGGATGGCCTCTGAGCTTTATGATTTGAAAACGAATCAGTACTACAATGGCGATGTGATGTATATCATGAAAATGGTTGGAGATGGAACCGGAACAGGTACGATGTTGACCATCAATAACCACACCTCCCGTGCGGCAATCAGTGTCACTACCGGAGCGCCTGTTACCTGGGCTTTAACAGGCAGTAACCTCAATTTAACAACGGGTAATAAAACGTTCAAAGGAGCTTTGAGTTACAGCAACAGGAACGTCAATTTCCTTCGTCCTGATACTACTTATCTTGCATTTGATCAGATCAATCTAACCAATACCCTTGCAACCAAGGTATTCAGAGGAACCTTTGTTAAGGTAGGAACAACGACTCCGCTTGATTGCGTCTGGATTTTTCTCTCCGGGAAAGGGTGGAAGATGATTGTACCTGGTTACCCCGTAACAATTTATCCACTATCGCAGTACTCCGTGGATAATGCAGGAAAGGTTCTTGTAAACTTTTTTGGGGGAACAGCAAGTGCAGCTGTGCCCATTGATTATACGAATCATAGTGGAACTTATACGGCAAGCAACGACTCACTTGTGTATAAATCGATCAATGTACCTGCGGCCAATGCTTATCCAAACAGCTACAACTGGAGAGGCGTATTCCGATTAAAAGAGGTGAAATAACCTAAGTTTACACAACTCATTAGACTCCCGGGTTTCTGAAAAGAAATCCGGGAGTTTTTTATATCTCGAATATTATCTTTTGATCACTATGAGTCTATTTAAAATTAGTTTTTGAATCCCGTCAGGGATCCGTCTGACGGATGGGTAGAAAACTGAATAAAATGCAAGGTTTCGTCCCATCCGGGCAATGTCATTAAGTTAAGGATTATGTCGATTTATTTTCTTTGTGTCCGTCATATGACGGATCGTGTTTTAGGGCCTTGGTGGCTATTTTTTCCTGCCACAAAGGCACGAAGACACTAAGAAACACCAAGGAATTAACTAACTTAATGACATTGCCCGGATGGGACGAAATATTTTACGATATTTTCACCTCCTACCCATCCGCCGGCTGGCGGATGCCTACGGCACAATTTTAAGAAGAAGAATTACCCCTGTAAAAAACAAGATTTAAAAATTAAACAGTTTCTATATCTTTTTAAGTTATGAAATGACACGTGCCAATGTCCTTAAAAAGAAATTTAAAATCGGAATATCAACACTTAATCCTATTATTTGTATATTTGCACCCAACTAAACGGGGAATAATCTAACATCTCTTAATGGAAATTTTAAGGCCAACAGATGCTGAAATTTGGGATAGATTCAGGAATGGTGACAATATGGCATTTTCTTTGATCTATTCTGAAAATTCAAAAAGGCTCTATCTGTATGGTTTAAAATTTACAAAAAACCAGACCATCATTGAAGATGCTATTCAGGATCTTTTTTCGGACTTTGTCAGGAACAGAAAAACCCTTGGAGAGACAAATAATATTCAATTCTATCTCATTAAATCCTTTAAAAGGAGACTCCTCAGAGCACTTCAGCAGGAAAAAAAGTATAATTTGATGGAGAAAGATGAAGAATATGTCTTCGAAATTACCTATTCCATCGAACATGATATTATCCAGGAGGAGCAGGCAAATCAGAAACTTAAATATCTGAAAAAAGCATTAAATAATCTGACTACCCGTCAAAAAGAGGCTGTTTACCTGAAATTTACGGAGGGACTGGAATATAAAGAAATTTCTGAAATGATGAGCATGAGCGTAGAATCGTGCAGAAATCTAATATCCAAAGCAATAAAATCATTAAAAGAATCGTTGCAGATCGTTGGTCCTGTTTCCCTGTTTTTGTTTTTCCGCCACCCTTAAACCTTACAAGAATTTGCCAATTACCCCAGGCTTAATTTTGGTTATTTACAGATCGGGTACGGACAAGTGGCGGGATGTTGCCAAACACCAGCTCAATGCAGTTAATTTTTGAAAAAAAATCTTAAATAATGATGATGTTTTCGGAATTGATGCCTTTAGTAAATATACCACATTTATATTTCCTGAAATAGCCATGGTTGAGAAATCCAAGAAAGAAGAAAAATATCTTAAATATACAACAGAGGATTTCATCTTTGATAAAGCCTTCTCCGGTTGGGTCCTAACCCATGACACGGCGAAGCAGCTCTTTTGGGAAAAATTCATCAGAAATCATCCGGAAAAAAGCGATCAAATCGAAGATGCAAAATTGATTATCAGATCATTGCAACCAATGGAACCGGCGGTTACGGAACAACAGCTAAATAAAATCCTTCGGAACATAAAAACTCAGCACAAAACAAAAACGCTGATCCGTTACAAATGGGGTAAATATGCTGCCGGAATTGCCCTCCTCATCGCTTTGGGAGGGTTAATCTGGATTTCAGTTCAAACAAAGAGCAGGTTTCCTCTTGAAGCAGCCAATGAACGGACACTAAAAGGGAAAATAATACTTACCAACGGTGAGACTCGTGAATTTGAAACAGAGCAAACCACCATTAAGCAATCATCTTCAGGCAACCTGACCATTAATAACGATTCAATTACTATTCAACCGGAAAAGATAATTCTGACGATGAATCAGATTATTATCCCTTATGGAAAGCGTTCAGATATCATATTGGCCGATGGGACCCATATCCGGCTCAATTCGGGCAGTAAGTTATCCTATCCCTCAAAATTCAAAACAGATTCCCGGGAAGTATATCTATCAGGAGAAGCATTTTTTGATGTTAAATCCAACCCCAATAAGCCTTTCTATGTAATTACCCGGGATATCAAAATCAAGGTTACAGGGACAAGTTTTAATGTTTCCAGCTACGATGAGGACAATACGACACAAACAGTGCTTGTGAAAGGGAGAATCACAGCCGGAAAAAATAAATTATTTGCCAAATCAATGGATCTGTTTCCCGGTGAAAGGCTTACTTATACTAAAAGTAATGAAACACTCTCCATGGATAAGGTTGATGTTAAATTATATGTTTCGTGGGTAGATGGCTATCTGATTTTTGAGAATGTAGCTATTTCAGATATTCACAGGAAGCTTGAACGATATTACAATCAATCTGTTACGACCGTCGAAGAAGATGGGAAAATGACTTTTTCGGGAAAACTTGATTTAAAAAATAATTTAAAAGATGTACTCGAAAATATCTCATTTGCCGCATCTGCCAAACATGAAAGAAATGAATCGTCAACTATAAAAAAATAATGCCTATGTAACAATAACAGAACCTTTTCAATAGAAAATTTCACAAAAAAACCGGGGCCTGCGTCCAACAAACCCCGGGTTTAGAAAATTAACTGACCTTAAAGGTCAATTCCAAACTAAAAACAACAAAATTATGAAATTTAATTCAATTAAAGAAGACATTTTCCAATGTCTACGGAAAAGTTTTTTAGTCATGCGTTTAACCTTGCTAATTACCCTTTTGAGTTCTGCTTTTGCATTCAGTTCAAATAGCTACGCGCAAAATTTGAAACTATCCCTGCGTCTGAACAATTCAAATGTCAAGGAGGTACTCAAGGCTATTGAAGATCAGAGTGAATTTATATTTTTCTACCAGGACCAGCAAATTGACCTGAACCGAAAAGTAAATATCACTGCTGAGGATGAGAATATTGACGAAATACTCAATCAGCTCTTTAAAGGAACTGACAATGTATATACGATCAGAGACAGGCAAATCGTACTCGGGAAATCACAGAAACAACTGGAAATTAAGAGCGCACCTGTTGAAAGGGTTCTGGAGATCCAGCAACAGACTAAAATACAAATCGCTGGTACCGTCCTCGACAATAAAGGGCTTCCTATGCAGGGAGTGACTATTTTTATTAAAGGAACCTCCACTGGAACAATTTCCGATAGCGAGGGAAAATTTGCAATTTCAATCCCTTCCGACACCAAAAGTCTATCATTTTCGTTTGTGGGAATGAAAACCCAGGAGGTTGACATTACCGGCAAAACAACATTCAATATTGTCATGCGAGAGGAAGCCGTACAGTTGAATGAAGTGGTAGCTGTTGGTTATGGAGTTTTCACAACCCGCGAAAAATTAACCGGGTCGATTGCTACGGTACAAAGTGCAGAATTAACCAGTCGTGGCGCTATGACATCGAACCTGGATCTTGTGGCAGGTCTTGCAGCAGGGGTTAGGGTTACCGCTACCACATCACTGCCTGGGGTGGATCCCTCAATCACGGTCCGTTCACCGTCTTCCTATAATACAGGATCGGGCGTACTCTATGTCATTGATGGTGTAGTCAGGGACCAGGCAGCTTTTCAAGCCTTGAATCCCGAAGACATTGCAAGCCTGAGTATCCTGAAAGATGCTGCTTCGGCCGCAATTTATGGGATGAAAGCCGGTAACGGAGTTTTTCTGGTGAATACAAAATCCGGGGTATCGGGGAAGTTAACAATTAATTACGGATTTTCTTATGCTTCAAGTAATCCATATCTTTTACTTCATAAATTGGATGCTTACGACTATGCCTTGACAATGAACAAGACTAGCACATTAGTCGGAAGGCCTGCCAATGACCCTGGTTGGTTTTCACCCGCCGAATTAGACTATTTCAAAACCCATTCCTATAATGCCTACAATGATTTTTGGCAAAACCCCCGTTCCAAAAATCACAACCTCTCTTTCAGTGGCGGGAATGAAAAGACAAAATACTTTTTATCGGCAAGCTGGAATACCACGGATCAGCCAAGATTTAGTGTGAATAGCGAGCGATATACCATCCTGACCAAGCTAAGTAGTAAATTGACCAACAGGTTAGAATTAGGCTTCAATTTGTCAGCCGCATGGAATAAAAATACGCGCCCTTCCGGGGATATGAGCGGATCGGGGATGAACTTTGGCTACCTTTATACAAGAAAACCTGTTACCCCTTATGCCGAGGTAATTAATGGGGTCTCTTATCCTGTTGATCCTATAGTCGCACAAGTCATGTACGGCCAGGGGGGATCCAGTGCCTTTTATAATGTTTATCTGAATCCACAGGCTTCGCTCAAATATTCGATACCCGGTATAAAGGGGTTAAACGCGAGTGTCCAGTTCGCCTATAACAACAAATTCACGAACGATAAATTGTGGAATGTGTCTCCCTATTACTATAATTTTATAATGAACAGGCACATTGTAACAAATCAGTTCGATTATGCCAATGCAAACGGATGGCGATACAGGAATCCGCAAAATAATAATACCTATGCCAGTTTAACTGAAGATTATGGTAAAAGTTCAGGTTATCAAGGTAATTATCAGCTAAATTATGCCAATTCCTTTGGCAAGCACAATATCTCTGCTTTTGTCGGTTACGAATTTCGCGGCAGTACAGGTGAAGCTATTCAGGCCTACCGCCAGGGTTTTAGCCTCAATACGTACAATGAGCTTAATGGAGGAAGTTCCGATCCCGTCAATCAGGCGAATTCCGGTGATTTAAACGGGCTGGATGGCATGACTTCATGGATTGGCCGTTTGGATTATGACTACAATGGCAAGTATATTTTGGGCGCAACGGTCCGTAGAGACGGATCGTATAAATTTGCCCCTGCCCGCAGATATGGTAACTTCCCCGCAGTTTCTGCCGGCTGGATTGTTTCAAAAGAGTCTTTTTTCGACCCAATCAGGTCTGTTATCAGCAACCTTAAGCTTAGGGGTTCCTTTGGAGTAACCGGAACAGACAACACCGCTGCCTGGCAGTGGCAGGATACATTCACGAGTGGCGGCCAGCCGATTTATGGAACACAGGCAATTTCTACACTGGCTACTTCTGTTGTTCCAAATCCCAATATTACCTGGGAGAAAAATTTCAACTATAATGCCGGGGTCGACTTTGGATTTTTGGAAAATGCCTTAAATTTCTCGGCTGAAGTATGGTACAACAAGACAACAGATATCCTTGGCACCCGCACAACGACAACCCCATTTGTCGTTGGGGCAAATTTACCAGCGGTAAATTATGGAGAGGCAAGTGCCCAGGGGTTGGAAGCTAATGCAAGTTATACCCATAAAATAGGGGAGTTTACATTTTCTGCCGGTGGAAATATCGCCTTTGTTTCGAACAAGATCCTACTTCGGGATGTTGCCTTGGGAACACGCCTAAGGGATAACCCGAATGACCACCCTATGGATAGGAATCAGGTATGGCATATACAAGTCGGTAGTACGGGAACTGGCGTGGTAAGGACAGGGGAAGAAGCTGAACGGATCATGGCCGAACAAGGGGTAGGTGCGACCCGTCACCTGCAAACGGGTAGTCCGATTCAACCGGGTATGTTAAATGCACAGGATAGAAGCGGATCAAATAACACTTTATTCGCCAACTCCCCCGATGGAAACGTCAATCAAAACGGGGCGGATGATAAGTATTATGTGCCTCACAAATATAATTCACCCCGAATGAATTTTGGTCTTAATACGAATCTAAAGTGGAAAGGGATCGAATTAAATATGATTGCTGCAGGTACTGGTGCTTATTACAGAAACATAATCGGTAATTTCCAAAACTACCTGGATTTTTGGCCTAACATGTGGAACTTCAACAATATTAATGCCGGACCATCCCTGATTTATGCCGGAAAATATTCTGATTATGGAAACATGCCATCTTCTGGTGGCAACATAGCCTCTGACTATTATCTCCGCAACCTGGCCTTTATGCGTATGAAAAATATTTCTGTGAGTTACACGATACCAAAATCTCTTTTACATAAATTAGGAATTCAGGGATTAAAGTTCTATGTAAATATGGAAAACCCGTTTATGATCTACAAGATGTGTCCGAAATATATTGATCCGGAATCCCTTGATCAAACGCAATATCCGATTCTCCGGAACTACTCCTTAGGGCTTAATTTAACGCTTTGAAAGAATTATTTTATTAATTTCTAAAACATAATATATCATGAAAATGATTAAAAAAATATACGTAATTCTTTTGGTAATCACGATGGGCCTAATGTCGTGTTCAAGGCCGTACGATGATCTAACGAATTATACAAATCTCACCCCTTCCCTGGTATGGACAGATGAGAGCTACTCAACGCAGTATATCAATGTATTTTATTCGAATATGTATAACTATTCAACCCAAAGTGATGCTACGGCAACCGAGGAGTGGGGGTTATGGAATATGACGGTCTGGACCGATTTCTATAGCGGTCAGATGTCTGTCGCAGGGAGTGGCATAAAGGCTGCTGCCAGTTTTGGGACTTGCTATCAGGATATCCGGAACCTGAATACGTTCTTTGCAAATGTCGATAAGGGTAACTATGCCTCCAAAAAGTGGTTAAAAGGGCAGGCATTTTTCATGCAGGCTTTTCAGTATTTCCGGTTAGTTAAATCGTTCGGCGGGGTCCCGCTCGTAAAAGAGGTGATTACCCCCAGCGGAAACCTTAGCGCACTTGGGAGGCCAAGAAACACAACGCTCGAGTGTTTCAACTATATTATCCAAATGCTCGACAGCGCCATTGTTAACCTGCCCGAACCAACTGCAGCGGGTGTGGCCATATCTGGCTACGACAAGTTCAGAGTTAACAAACCGATCGCGATGATCCTGAAGGGTGAAGTGCTGATGTGGAAAGCGAGTCCTATCTTTTGTACCACCCCTAACCAAACCTACTGGACCGATGCCTACAATGCAGTGAGTGCAGCCAAAACCTATCTCGATGGCAAAGGTTACGGACTATATACTACCAGGATTGGTAAAACTCCCCCCTATACCGGGATGTTTTATGATAAAGTTGGGGCTGCAAAGGAGTGGATCTGGCAAAAGGAATATAGCTATCCGACAACCAATTCTGCCGGTCTCTATGCTTTGAAACAGTATGCTTCAACCTGGAACCTGGTTCAACGCTATACGATGGCGGACGGGAAAGATACCCTTACCTCGGCCTACACTTACGACAGAAAGCTCTATTGGAAAAATCGGGATCCCCGCCTTAAGCAAACCATCGCCTATAACGGTTCCCCGTATGTATTTCCTCCAGTTCCAGGTGCAATTGCTAATCCAAACAGGCATGAGTGGATCTTTGACGGGGTTATCCAGGGCGACTACTCCGGAGCTTCCGGATTTCTAAGCAGAAAAGGGATCGATACGACCATCAATGTTCTGCAGGAGGCCACTCAGGTTCAAACAAACTGGCCTATTTATCGTTACTCCGAAATCCTGCTCGATTTGGCAGAATGTGCAAACGAAAGCGATACGCACCGCGGAGAGGTGGCTGCCCTTTTAACACCGATCCGGAGCAGAGCCGGTATTGTGAACCTCGATGGGAGTTACGGGTTGGCCTCGGTGCCAAACAATCACGATAGCTGGCTTAAAATTATTATGAGTGAGCGGCTGATCGAATTTGCTTATGAGGGGAAACGGGTCTGGGATATTAAACGAAGGGTCTTATTCAGTGATTTCCGCGATTACAAGTTCTTACAGGGTCTGTCGTCAATTATTAATGCACCTGGAGTTGATGCTTTAAAACTAAAAGCTTCAAGGAACGGAGCCACGATTGTCCTTGGAAAGTTGTCCAGTTCCGGATTAAGTAATGATGACGTGTACAGGGCACTGGACGATACGATAACCAGGAGTTCCAATCCCGACCAACTATACCAGCAAATCTTCTCAAGTGTCGTACTAATAGCCGATCTAGCCAAAACCTATTTGAATCCGTTTGATTCAAATGCATTGGAGGCCATTCCTACGTCAGTTTTATTAGCCGATCCGCTGGTGAAACAAAGTGCCAGTTATGGCGGCCCGTTTAATCCAAAACTAAATTAAAATTTACGGGAAAGCTGACTGTTAGAAAGCATAACAAATCTTAAAATAAAAATATTATGAGAAAATACATATTATTGGTCATTGCCTTCTGGTTAATGAATGCATTGGTCTTCACTTCCTGCAAAAAGGAAAGTTCTGCTACAACCTTTCCTCTCGGTGGCACAAAATGGATTGGTATACCTGTTTATGATTTTCTTTTGCACGAGTTCTATAACGGAGATGTAAATAAAATATTGACCTTAAGCGGGACAGGAAATACAGGGACAGGGACATTGATGACCATTGATAATCACACTTCACGTGCAGCAATTACCATCACCACAGGATCACCTGTTACCTGGACTTTAAGCGGAAGTAATCTTGATTTAACAACCACTAAGGGAATATGGAAAGGAGATCTTAGCTATGCCAACCAGAATGTCAATTTTGCAAAGGTTGATACGACCTACCTTGGGGGATATCTTGCCTTAGATATGGTTGCCCAATCGAATTCCCTTTCCACGAAAGTGTTCAGGGGTACCTTTGTGAAAGTCGGGACAACAACCGCCCTGGATTGCGTCTGGATTTTCCTTTCGGGGAAAGGGTGGAAGATGATGGTCCCCAATTATCCCGTGACCATTTATCCATTATCTCCATACGAGGTGGATAGTTCAGGAAAACTGCTGGTTGATTTCTTTGGCGGAACAGCCAGCAGCGCTGTCCCGATCGATTATACTCATCACAGCGGGAACTACACTGCATCAAACGATTCGATTGTCTATACAACCACAGCTGTTCCGACAGCCAATGCCTACCCAAATGCTTACAACTGGAGAGGTGTATTCAGACTAAAAGAGGTGAAATAACCTAAGTTTTCATAGATCATCAGATTCCCGGGTTTCCACCAAGAAATCCGGGAGTTTTTTTGGTTCTATGACCTTTAGTATGGGTAATATAAATTTTGCTCTCAATGCATCTGGCTGCTGGCTCCTGGCAGATTTTCGCTGGGAGAAAGTAGCCTCATTCAGAACAAGGTTAAGAATAAAAGTCAATTGGTTACAGCCATTCAAGCTAACCGCCAGTAGCTAGCCGCGAATCATTAACCGATGAACAGTAAGTAAATTTAACTCGTACAGATCGTCATAGAGCCATTTTTTTATATCTTTTTGTTTTGGAAATTAAAAAACAATTACAATGATTGACAAATCAACCAGAAGGGATTTTCTAAAGCGATCTGCCTCACTTGCTGCAGGCGCACTGGTTCTCCCGCAAATTATTCCTTCAACCGCTCTTGGCATGGGAGGAAAACTTCCGCCAAGCGACAGAATCGTGATGGGAGCTATCGGAACAGGGGCGCAGGGAACCGGAAATATGGAGGGATTTCTGCAAAAAGTAAAGGAATTACAGTTTGTGGCTGTGTGTGATGTGGACAGAAATCGCGTCAATAGTGCAAAAAAACTGGTCGACGCCGCCCATAAAAACACCGATTGCCGCACGTATGGCGATTACCGTGAATTTTTAGAAAAAGAAAAACTGGATGCTGTATGTATTGCCTTGCCCGACCACTGGCATGGATTGATTTATACAGCCGCAGCCAATAAAAAACTGGATGTTTATGGCGAAAAACCTTTAGCACGAACCATCTACGACGGAAGGGCTATTGTTAGTGCCGTGAAAAGAAACAATATCGTCTGGCAGACAGGGAGCTGGCAGCGGTCACAACAAAATTTCAGGCATGCTGCCGAGCTGGTTATTAACGGCCGTATTGGAAAAATCTCAAGGGTTGAAGTTGGTTTGCCAAGTGGAAACAGAGGAGTCGGTACACCTCCGGTTAAAGAAGTTCCTGCAGAATTAGATTGGGAAATGTGGCTCGGCCCGGCCCCTAAGGTTCCCTTCAGGGGGATAAGCCACTGGCACTGGCGATGGATCCTCGCTTATTCGGGCGGACAGCTCACTGACTGGGCTGGCCACCATATCGATATTGCCCAGTGGGGACTTGGAACGGGACGCTCCGGACCGGTTGAAATTGAAGGAAAAGGGGTTTATCCGAATGAGGGAATATATAACGTTCCAGTTGAATATGATTTCCTTTGTAAATATTCAAATGGTATAGAGATGAGAGTCGCAAACTCACCTCAACTGCCCAGGAGAAAGAATGGCCCTTCCTGGTTAGGTGGCGCCACCTGGTTTGGCGACGAGGGGTGGATCAATGTGGACCGTGGGAAAATAGAGGCATCCAATCCAAAAATTCTGGAAGAGGTGATCGGCGAAAATGAGATCCATCTTTATAAAAGCAATGACCATATCGGCAACTTCCTCGAGTGCATTAAATCAAGAGGTGAAACTGTAGCCCCTGTTGAAATCGCTCACCGTTCAATTTCCATCGGCCTACTGGGCGAAATCGCCATGACCACAGGACAAAAAATCCAATGGGACCCGGTTAAAGAAGAGATTATCGGAAATCCGGTGGCAAGTCGTTTGCTATACCGTCCTTACCGTAAACCCTGGGAATTACCAACAATTTAATTCAACTTAAATGTTTAAGTTGAATTAAAAAAACACAAAATACTTACGATGCAACAGATTCCTACTGTTCTAATTTGGTTGACACTTCAATTGTCAATACTTGTCAATTTTGTTTCTGCTTCACCCCGCGACAACAAAAAGGACAATTGTACCTCAAACAATTATAATTCGAATAGCGCAACAGACAAAAGTGAGTGGAAGCCCGTGGAAGGGAAATATGGGATGACACGATGGGCCGCAGAAGTGTCACCCAATAACGCGTTGCCGGATTACCCCCGGCCCCAGATGGTCCGCAGCAAGTGGATGAATCTTAACGGATTATGGAACTATGCTGTTAGTGATAAAGAAGCGTCGAAACCTGAAGCTTACCAGGGAAATCTGCTTGTCCCGTTTCCGATCGAAGCCCCTCTTTCAGGGGTTGGTATGATGATCAATTCGATTCCGGGACACACTTATGACAACAGCCGCCTGTGGTACCGCAGATGCTTCACTGTCCCAAAAAACTGGAAAGGTGAACGGGTACTGCTCCACTTTGGGGCTGTAGACTGGGAGGCAAAGGTTTACCTCAATGGAAAAGAATTGGGGATACATCGCGGTGGATACGACGGCTTTTCATTCGATATTACCGATGCTTTGATTCAGAGAAAAGAAAATGAGCTGGTTGTGGCTGTCTGGGATCCAACCGCTATGGGTGGTTATCCGCGTGGCAAACAGATTGATCAACCAGGAGGTATCTGGTATACACCCTCAACAGGTATCTGGCAGACCGTATGGCTGGAACCTGTCCCTAAAGTAAGCATCAGTAAATTAAAGATGATTCCTGATGTTGACGGTGCGATGATGCAAATAACCTGTTCTCTTCAGGGTAAAGGAGGTGATTTCCGGGTTAAAGCTGTTGTGATGGATGGTCAGAGAAAAATTGCGGAGCTCAGTGGCATACCCAATCAACCTTTTGGGATCAGGATTCCCGATCCTAAACTATGGTGGCCTGACGCCCCTTTTCTTTACAATTTAAAAATCAGTATTTTATCTTCACAAGGGAATATCATTGATACGGTTGAAAGTTATTTCGGCATGCGAAAAGTTTCTTTAGGTAAAGATAAAAACGGGGTAACCCGGATCCTCCTGAATAACCGGTTTGTATTTCAAAATGGGGTACTCGATCAGGGTTTTTGGCCCGACGGACTATATACTGCTCCAACAGATGAAGCTCTGCGCTATGATATCGAATCGATTAAAAAGCTCGGATTCAACCTCAGCCGGAAACACGTTAAAGTTGAACCGGAACGGTGGTATTACTGGGCCGACAAGCTAGGGCTGCTGGTATGGCAAGACATGCCTTGTTCCGGAGATGGCATCCATGCTGTTGAGCCAGCATATCCCAACTCCAATGCAAAACGCCAAGAACAGTTTGGAACCGAACTTCAGGCGTTGATTGATGGCCGTTTTAATCATCCCTCCATAGTTTCGTGGGTAGTATTTAACGAAGGTATGGGACTGAAAAATCCGGCAGGTTATAAGCTTGATGACGATACCCGCGCCTTTATGCGTAAAATGGCCGGCATCGCCGCGCTGGACACCACAAGGATGATCAACGCTGAAAGTGGCGCACCAATGGGAGAATATCAGGGTTGGAATATCCTGGATATTGGAATAGGACAAATCATGGATGCCCATTGCTACGGGACAACCAAATGCCTTGCTCCAACAAACACCCGGGCAAGCGTCATCGGTGAATATGGCTATTCAAAATACCTTTCAGCCAACGAAAAATATCAATTACTGGTCACCAATCCCGGAATAAGCGCGTTAATATGGACTCAGATTACCGACGTGGAAGACGAACGTAACGGACTTCTGACCTACGACCGAAGTAAGTTCACCGAGGATCCGGAGAAGGTGGCAGCCAAAAATGCAGGTTTCTTGAAAAAGTAAGACTAACAAATCAGTCTAAAAACCATATTTAATCTCCTACATACAATACTTAAAATGAGAAAACAATATTATTTAATTTTTGCGATACTCGTCATCCTGTTCAATGGCTGTTCTTCAGGGACACAATATAAAGCGCTGATTGTTACCGGCCAAAACAACCACAACTGGAGAGCCAGTTCTCCAATCATCAAGCAAATACTTGAACAAACCGGCCTTTTTTCGGCCGATATCCTGAAAGCTCCGGAAAAAAAAGAGGAGATGAGTGCATTCGATCCCAATTTTTCCAAATATAATGTGGTCGTTCTTGATTATAACGGCGACTCGTGGTCGGAGAAAACTAAAACTGCGTTTGTCGACTATGTAAAAAATGGTGGAGGTGTGGTTGTGTATCAGAGTGCCGACAACGCTTTCCCCGAATGGAAGGAGTATAACGAAATAATCGGATTGGGTGGCTATGGAGGCCGCGATGAAAAAGCGGGCCCTTATTTCTATTATAACAAAAATAAATTGGTAATAGACACAACAGCCGGCCGCTGTGGCTCCTTTCTCAAAAGACAGGATTTTCAGGTTATTAACCGTAAAACTGAACATCCCATAACCAAAGGGTTACCTAATAGTTGGTTACACGGCAGTGATGAACTTTACTGCGAGTTACGTGGCCCGGGCAAGAATATGGAGATACTGGCTACAGCCTTTGCCGCAGGAACTGCCGGTGGCAATAGACGTAATGAGCCTATGCTAATGACTATCAGTTACGGAAAGGGGAGAATTTTCCACACCGTTTTAGGTCATGCCGATGAAGGTGGCGGTCCGGCGATGGAATGTGTTGGATTTATCGTGACGTTGCAACGTGGTACCGAATGGGCAGCATCAGGTAAAGTAACTCAGAAAATCCCTTATGATTTCCCCAATGCCGGGTCAACCTCTCTGAGAACCGGGTTCAAAGAGTTGACCCTTGATGACGACCTGGCAAAAATTGCCACTTACGAAATCACTAAAAGCACGAAATATTTCGTCGATTTGCAGACCCGCATCCGTACTGAGGCCAAAACACCCGAAGCGCTACAAAAATTTGAAAAATTGATGATCAGCATACTCGAAAACAAGGCCGCTACTGATGAAGGGAAAAAATTATTGCTCGGCGAACTGAGCTGGATGGGATCTGATATGAGCATACCCGTAATTAAACAATTATCGGGAAATCAGCAGTTAAAAGAAGCTGCCGAATTTGCTTTGGCCAGACTTCAACCATCCAGATAAATTGAAATTTAAAATGCAGAAAACTTAATTACTTTAATTTCCTACTATACGAATGAAAAAGATTGCAGAATTAATTATCCTCCTTGCATTGCTTTCATCAAATTATGTTGCACTTGCCAGAGGAGAGATAAAGGGGAAAGAAGCAGTAAAAATTTCTGCCATTGATTATCCTTCGCTGATCTCGAAAGCAGACCTCATTTATACCAATCCGGTAAAAAACTCCTTTGAAGGTCAGCCCGTCGGGAACGGCCGGATGGGGAGTCTGATCTGGACAAATCAAAATACCCTCAGCTATCAGATGAATCGGGTCGATGTTTTTTCAATGAGCTCAAATACCGCATCTTATGATATTTCTCAGCCTGATTGGTCCTGCGGATTAGGTCTGGTTGATATTGATTTTCAGAGCCAAGACCCGGTTTTTGCAGATACTAATTTCAATCAGCACCTCTCCTGCTACGACGGAACCGTCGAAACGAATGGCAACGGCATAAAGACCAAAACATTCGTTTGGAATGATGAAGATGTTATGGCTGTCCGGGTTGTCGATTCCCGTACTATTCAAACCCCTGCAACGATCAGCCTTCATCCGTTGCGGCCATTGGTTGTTCAGCGAGAAAAAAACAAAGCGATATCCAAACTGGAGATCATCGGCGATAAAATCGTGCTGACTCAGGAGTTTTCCGAAAATGAACACTACTGCAAATCGGCAGTGGCCATTGCCATTCCTAATAATGGTTCCAGGGCTTACCTTTCCAGGGATACAGAGCTAAAACTTTCTACAGTGACTGGAAATAAAGAATATACTGTCCTTGTTTCAAGCGCTGCATCGTTCGACAAAAAAGTTAATGTTGTTGAACTTGCATTAAAAAAACTGGATCGTGCGACTTCGAAAGGTTACGATGCCATGCTCGCTTCAAACAAAGCTTGGTGGCACCCTTTCTGGGAACAATCGTATGTGCAACTGAGCAGTAAAGATGGTGTGGCAGATTATCTAAATAAAAACTATATTTATTATCTCTACCTTATGGCTTCCTCATCACGAGGAGACTACCCGGTAAAGTTCAACGGAATGATTTGGAGCACCGATGGCGACAAACGGGACTGGGGAGGATCCTTTTGGGGGGCTAATCAGAGTTGTATTTACAACGCGCTGCTCACCGCTAATAAATTTGAGCTCTTTAACCCTATGTTCAAAATGTTTTCATCGCTTTACAAGGCCTCGGCCCGTTCGGCGGAACAACAATGGGGAAGCAAAGGGATATATATTGCGGAGACTATCGGTTTCGACGGAGATCCGGAGATGCCAGATTCTATCGCCAAGGAGATGAGGCAGTTAATGCTGGTCCAAAAGCCCTGGGATCAACGATCGAAGGCTTACAAGGATTACGCAACGGGCAGGAACACTTTACTAAGCAGGTGGAATAACTTGTCCAGTAAAGATGGATTCGGTCCGGTGAGTCATATTTTTTCGCGCGGAGCCAAACTCGCCTATACCTACTGGATGAATTTTGAACTCACCATGGACAAGGGATGGTTATCGTCTTCAGCCTACCCGATGATCAAAGGGATTGCAGAGTTTTACCGCAATTTTCCTAACCTTAAAAAGGAGGCTGATGGCAAATATCATATTTATCACGTCAACGACAACGAACCGATCCGGAATGGAAACAATACCGGGGAGGAGATTTCATCGATGATGGGGATTCTTCCGGTTGCTATAAAAGCATCCGAAATTCTTAATGTCGATGCCGACTTGCGTCCATTGTGGAGAGAGTTATTGCAAAATCTCTCCCCGCTTCCCATGAGTAATGCATTTCCCGAATTAAAAAATCAGCCTCTAAGACATGTAAAATCGCTTCTACCGGTCCAGGAGAACTGTCATGCATCAGCATTGCCCGATCTCAACACAATGCCGGTATTTTGCTTTGACCTCTGCACCCTGGAGTCGAAGGACACCATGATGGTAAGAGTGGCCAACAATACGTTTAATGCCTACTTCAAAAATGGAATTAAAGAAGGGTCCACCGCCGGACCATTATGTATGTTACCCATTGTAGGCGCTATGCTGGGACGATCTGAAGCCACAAAATATCTGATTTATAACCAGATGAAGGCCTTAAACAGAAGTATATTCGCGAACAGGATGGATTGGTTTGAAGGATTGCAGGGGACAACCTGTGAAAGGCTGGGAAGAGGCGCAGATGCCTTGCAAAATGCACTGGTTCAAAGCATCCCGCGAAGCCCTGGAGAACCTGCCATTATCCGCCTGTTTCCTGCATGGCCAAAGGAGTGGGATGCCCGGTTTGAACTTCTTTGCAGAGGCAATTTCCTGGTTTCTTCTTCATTCAAAAATGGGGAGATCACTTATGTCGGGTTAAAATCTCAGGCAGGATCTGAATGTCGCATCCGCAATCCATGGGGCAACATGGCCATTGATATCTACGCGGATTCGAAAAAATTAAAAACAACCGGAGGCGATCTGATCACCTTCAAAACCAAAATAAACGTAAAATACATTTTAGTCAAAAAAGGATTTACTGTTCTTCAATAAGAACAATAAAACTGCCATGGAACTGTGGAAACATGTATTTGTTGAGAAACCTTTGTGCCATAATAACTGGCAATCGCGTACATTAAAAAAAGCTGCAAAACACTATGGTGTCGTGTCTCAAATGGGGAACCAGTGGCATACCACCAATGGAATCAGGTTGGTAAAAGAGTGGTATGATATGGGGCTACTTGGACAGGTGAAGGAGGTACATGCCTGGCAACCGCCACTTAATTCCTCAAAAGCGGGTTCCTTTGTCCCTTCTACCAGCTTTCCACCTGAAGTTCAGGCCATTTAAATAAAAATTATAAACAGTTGAAAAAAATCATTTATCTCGTCCTTACCATTGTTTTGAATTGCGCGCCAAACTTATTGGCGGCAGTAAACCTAAAGCAGACTGGCAACGTCGTCGTTCTGGCGAACGAAAAGGTGGCACTCTCGATCGACTTGGAACGACGACGGATTGAGGTCGCCGATGGCGCGACCAAGGAAGTCGTGCTGGGAGATGCTATGATGATGGTGGATGGGTGGGGTGGTGATCGCTCCGGAAAGCTCGATGCTTGGAAAGGTTGGGATGTAAGCCAGACACAGGAGAATGTTGCCGATGCCTTCGGCAAAGGCCGGCGCGTGGTGGTGACCTTGAGCAATCCCAAGCGACCTGCGACACCAAGCTATCTATTCCGCTACACACTTTACGAAAACAACGGAGCGGTATTCATGGGCTTCGGCCTTAAAAACACCCGGGACTTCGGCATCCGTTTGATGAACTCGGCACCGATGATCGGCGCCAATCTTTTTCCCGGAAAGTCTTTGGAAAACGTTCTGACGCTGAACGGTTCCGCTGGAGCGGAAGCCACCAAAGTTCAACCGGGACCGAATCGTGAATCGGCCAATAGTCTGATGCTCACCTGCCTGAAAGATGGGCAAAGGCGTACGGTGGTCTGGGGCGGATTGGTCAATCAGGATTTCGGAAAATGGGCCGCCGTGCGGAAGGGTGCGCTCGAATTCAGCGCTAAAGATCCCGTAGGCCGGCTGGTGGATGCCGGCCAGACTTATTGGGCGGAAGACAATTTCTATCTGGACGTGACGACGACGGATCCGTTCGTGGCGCTGGAACAATATGGCCGGGCTATGCGACTGGCGAATCACGCCAATCCGAATGTCTATGACTTCCCGGTGCTCTGCGGCTGGGGCGTGGGCGCCTTATGCAAGTTGGGAAATGTCAACAACTCCAAACTCCTGATCGGACAGATGGAGGCGGCGCAGAAATGCGGATTGACGAAATACACCAAGGTGGGCATCCAACTGGTGCCGGATACCTATTGTTACGACAGCGGCAACACCGAGCAGGGCTGGTGGGACGACGCCCACTGGGCAAAGTTCGGGCACCTTGTTCAGCCCAATGAAACCTTCGCCAAGTGGGGGCAGGCAATGGCCGAGCGCGATGGCATTCCCTGCGCCTATTTCCAGACGGGCATGCCCTCAGACGACTTCGCCCGCGCGTTTCCCGGCTACATGCTCTTCAATGACATCAGCCGTCTGGCCGTCAGCCATCCCCACCACCAGCCTTTGGTGAGCTTCGACTACACCGACCCTGATTTCCAGAAACACATGCTGACGGTTTGGCAAGGGCTCAAGCAGGCCGGCGTCCGCAGCATCATGTTCGATTATCCTGAAAGCGGCTGGCGGCCCGAGGGCGGCTTCGAAAACCGCCATGCCACCACCGCATCGGCCTATCGCGAGATCTTCCGTCTTTGCCGTGAAGGCCTCGGCCCAGAGGCCTGCATTGACGAGCGCCTATTAGGCGAGTCCGGTCGCCCTTGCCTCGACGTGACGGCCGGCCTTGTGGATATCCAACGAACTTGGACCGACTCGAAAGATTACTCCAAGAAGATGGTCACGATCGATGGCCTGCGCTGGTACAAGAACCGTACCGTCTTCAACTACTATCCAGACACCAAGACGGTTCATGAACTGACGAAGGAAGTCCGCCAGTCCATGCTGACCATGCTCTTCCTGACCAGCGGCCGGATCAACCTGGCCACCTCATTCAATTTGTTCACGCCGGAAATCGTCCGCGATGTTTCGCGTATATATCCGACCTATCGTGAACCTTTCTCAGCACGGCCGCTGGACGCCTTCACCGGCGTAGCGGATCCTCAGATCTATGACTTGGAACTTACGCCGGACTGGCATCAAGTGGCTTTATTCAATGCCGGCGACATAAAAAGAAAGATATCCTTTGCTCTTTGTGGCGACAGGGTGACAGAAGGAGCACTCGGACTGGATCCGACAGCATCTTATTATATCTACGACTTTTGGAACGATGCTTATCTCGGAAAGATGTCGGGAAAAGATGTTGTGGAGCGGGAGCTTGAACCTTTATATTCTGCTATGCTTTCAGTTCGAAAAGTTAAGGACCATCCACAGGTTCTGTCAACCAACCGGCATGTCCTTCAGGGATGGGTTGAACTGAAAGACGTTAATTGGGATTCAGCAGGAAAGAAACTTTCGGGTATTGCAAAAATCATCGGCGGTGAACCATTCCGGATTGTAGTGGCTAACAATGGACGAAAAAATATCAGAGTAATTTCAGCCGGGTCCAAAGCCAGAATGGAATCTCACCCGGCCGGGAAAAATTTTGCAATACTGGTTTTAGAACGCAAGGATAGCAAGGAGACGTATTGGGAAGTGAAATATAAATAGATGAGATATTTATCCTTTAATTTGTAAATTAATTATATAATGAATTATAAAATGAAACTAAAACCAATTTCAGGATTCAATATGTTTGTCATACTGCTGGTTGTCAATGCCATATTTTCGATTCCGACAGTGTCGGCAAAAGCAAAACCGAAACCTATCGTCCTTGCTCAGGATTCGGCTTCTGCCCATGCCTCATTATTGGAAATGCAGTTGGGATTCTTTGCCCATTATTCGTTTCCCGGAAAGAAATACCAATGGGGTTCAACGGGTTGGATTGATGGGTCCGATATAAAAAGTCTGGATGAACTGGCGGATAATTTTGATGCGACGGATCTTGCAGAGAAAGCAGCGTCAATGCGGGCTCAGTACCTGATTTTCACCACCTCTCATGCCAACATGAATGTTCTCTTTCCAAGCGAAGTGATGAAGCAATACCTGCCCGGGCATTGCTCCAAAAGGGACGTACTTGCCGATGTGATCAAGGCTGCGAAAGAGAAAAATATCCGTGTGCTGTTTTATGTTCATCCGAGCGATGGTCACGATTTCACCAAGGAGGATCAGGACCGGGTTGGATATAACGAAGGGGCACCATTCAAAAAGTACAATGATTTTATCAATGCCTATTATGCAGAGTTAGTCGACCGTTACGGGAAAGACGTTACGGGTTATTTCCTGGATGGAGGCGTACCCAAAAAGATCCTCGATCTGCCACGACTGCGCAAAACTTATTTAAGCCGTCAGCCGGGCGCCCTGCTGATTCAAAACGGCGGGCTTAACCGCACCTGCAATGATTATGGAGCCTTCGAAACCCTCGATCCCCCCTACCCTGCCGCAAACTGGGTAGTCTGCAAACCGATTACCGGCGAATGGTGGGCGCTTAAAAACTCAGTGATCATATGTCCTGAACTGGCTTATCGTTACACCGTTCTTCAGACTTCCGTCAGAGACCGGCAGGGCGGTGGCGTTAACTGGGCTTTTGGCCCTTATCCCGGCGGAAAATGGGAAGTTGGTGTACCCTCATTTTGTGAGCGGTTAGGTAAGCTGATTGACAAATCGGGACCATCAGTACTTGGAACACATCCGGGTAAAGC
>TBL_comb47_HYPODRAFT_10001513_pt1 | contig 30102 bp, 15 predicted proteins | sample TroBogypolimnion_40_FD_10682 | JGI IMG/M metagenome (IMG submission 10682) | reverse complement strand
CCCTGTTAATATCCATCCAGCTAATCACTGGACCTACGCTATGGGTCGGATACTGATCCCTGTTGTACTTAAGCAAGTATGCTGCAGGCCATTTCTGTTCACCCGATTTCTGATCAAAAAACCAGTGGTCGATACAATCATGCGAGTGCGCGCAGTGGCAATGCACAATCTCCCCGAACATCCCCTGGCGCTTCATATTCAGCAACGCGAGGTTGTCTTGGCGAAAGCTCCAGTTTTCCAGCATCATGCAGGGAATTCCGGTTTTTTCCGACATCTCTATAAGTTGCCACGTATGTTCAAGAGTCAAGGCTGCTGGCACCTCAATTCCTGGATAGATTCCATTTTTCATCGCATGAAGGGCGATTGGAGTGTGAGAATCCCAGTAGGTTGCAATGATTACGCAATCAAGTTTCTCTTTATCAAGCATCTCCTTCCACGTATTTTTATCTTTGCACCAGACTTTCGGGCGATCTTTCCCGGCTTTTTCGCATAGATCTCCAGCTTGATCTGTTTTGGCACGATCTAGGTCGCATATTGCAACAATATCAGTTCCCTGAATAGTCAGCAGGTTGGTGATATGACTGGTCCCCCGGTTCCCTGTTCCCACGATTCCTATTCTGACAGTTGACTTCATTTTATTTCCCGCAATCAGCGAATTCGAAAGTCTACTCATTCCCAAAGTGACCACTGCCCCTTTTTGAATAAAACCTCTTCTCGATAAGTTCTTCATGTCATGAAATTAATATTATCAATATCATAATACGAACAGATAATAATCGCTTGTCTAGTTTTCATTAATAAAAGCGCATATCGGATGGGTTATCATCTTTATTCTTTTCCCTACTTTATGACCCATAGTTGCATAATAAAGCAGATACAAGTAGCACGGGATGACAATAACGTAGGCCTGTTGTGGATTTACAATATCGGCAAGACGGCCGTAAAGTAAAGGCAAAAGGGCGCCACCCAAATTCCCCATGATTAATAGAGATGACCCGATTCGTGTAAACCGGCCTAGTCCATCCAATGCAAGTGGCCACACTGAAGGCCATATTAAAGCGTTTGCAATACCGAGTGACGCAATAAATACCACAGAAATTATTCCTGGCAACGCTATTGCTAAAAGCGTCAGTACGATCCCAAGAAGGGCACATATTTTAAGTGCATTTACCTGTGTAATATGCTTAGGAATTAGTAAAATACCAATCATATAACCAAGGATCGAAGCAAACATGGTCATGGAGGTGAAATGTTTAGCTATAGATATTGGAATACTGTGACTCAATCCGTAGCTGATAATCGTATCCCCGGCGATGATTTCCAGACCCACATCGCAAAAAATAGCCACCACTCCTAATAGCAGGAATGGATATTGTAAGATGCTGGTTCTATTTGTATTATCCGGTATATTGTCTCCTAAATTTTGCACATCGGGATCGATCTCGGGCAATCCCGAAATTTTCACCATAATCCCAATAACAACCAGAATTATTGCCATTGTTAAATAAGGGATAATGATTCTGGCAGCCAAGATATCCAAAACTGAAGCTTTTTGAACCACGTCCAAGGTATTTAGTTTGGCAATTATGGCATCTCCATCTTTTAGGGCCATCATCCCGAACAGAAAGGTTGCAATCATTCCGGCGGACTTATTACATATGCCCATAATACTAATTCGCTGTGCTGCACTTTCAATTGGACCTAACATTGTGATATAAGGATTCGCTGCTGTTTGTAATATTGCCAGTCCGGTTCCTAGAACGAAAAGACCTGACAGAAAAAACAGATAGGTTCGTGTTAGAGCAGCGGGTATAAATAATAAGGCTCCAGCTGCCATCGCAAACAATCCAATCATCATACCCTTCTTTAATCCGGTTCTTTTAAGAATCCATGATGAGGGTATTGCCATAATCACATAAGCTATATAAAATGAAAATGCAACTAGATACGATTCGAAATGATTAAGTTCGCAGGAAATTCTTAGATAGGGAATCAAAATTCCATTTAACCAGGTTATAAATCCGAAAATAAAAAAAAATATTCCTATTGTTCCAATTGTAATCCAGTTTGCCTGATGAATTTTTCTTGTTGAACCTAAATGATCCTTCATTTTCTTAATATAATTTTATTGATGACATTATTGATGGATTATTGCAATCAAGCCTTGAGAGGCAGGAATAATTAAATTCATTCCATCTACATAGCCGGATTTTTGTAAACCCTCAATATTGGGGATTTCTATTTTGGCTTTATGGGGATCCATACCTATTTTCCCCCAATCAATATTTAGAGAAATTCGCTGATCAGACTTTGACCAATTACCCATGGCAATCATTATTTTATCTTTTTTGAGATAAACGCTGGTCAGGATTTCTTTATTATTGGTTTTTATTGGGTTTTTATTATCCCAATAACCAACATATTCACAACCGGTGATGCCAAAATAATCCCATAATTTCCAGATGTTTGAAGGGTTACACCCTAACCAACCCAAGCGTGACGACATTCCATAAACCATCCCACGATATACATTTCCACATCCTTGCAACATTTCACTATACAATCCGAAGGGAATTCCTGAAATTTCAACTAACCAATAATCCGAATTTTCATTGTAATTATACCCTTCACCAATCCATAAACTGTTGACAGACGGGAAGAGCTCAAGATATTGATTGGCTGGACTATTTAAGCCGTAAGCAGGATCATAATTATTGCCTGAATGAAAATCGATCAGACAACTATCTGCTGCCCTGTCCATCGTTTTTCGAACCCTTTTCATAATTTCACGATCATAGCCCACCCCATCTAAATAGATACCTCTGATTCCGATATTTTTTATCAGCCAATTTAATCCCTCAAGATAATAATTATGCAAACGCGATAACCCTTGAGTGCGTATAGACATATCCCAGCCCAGGCCATCCGGAAGAATGGCGTGCCAAGCCGGATCGTAATCTTTTCGCAGGTGTTCGTAAAGCCACGTATGACCGGTCATTCCATAAATATTTTTGTCACTTTTATCCCTTTGTGTATCAGCTAGCATAATAACACTGCTCCTGGTATATATTTCATCATCTAAATGGCGCATTGCCCAAAGTTCGGTGGCGTACGTTGAAAGTTCTCGTACGGTGTAATACAACTTGGTTCTGACGCCTACCTTCCTCCCGGCTTCAGTGACTTTCCTGAGAACATCAGTGGTTAGGAAAGGGTAATTGATGTAGGGATTTTGGATATTCCCCTGATGAATGTTCAGGATGGTCGCACCATCAATAGTTGCAGGATCTGCTTTCCCTTCACTATGAAAATAGCGTTCATTCCAATGCTTGTTATCCAAAGGTTTAAAGGGAGTAATAGCCAAACCGAAATTGAGAACCATTTCCTCCCCGTTTCTTAATATTTTACTTCCTGTATAGGCAGTTAGAAGGAGATATTTTTCCGACTTTATAACATCACACCCCCCTTTCCCATCATTACTCCAATCTTTGTAAACACCTGTGTCTTCAAACGAATATAATTTCCAGTCAGCTTTTTTGTTTTTTAATTTCAACTGCATCCCCGCGTTTACGTCCCCTATCCAAATCATATTATTTGCTCGCTCCTGCTCCCATTTCCATGTTACCTTATCGGGGGCATAGCCACCTTTGATACCCATACCCATTAGATATTTGGCAACCGTTTTTTTATAAGGAATGATCAATCTGACATCATCGAGGTGCAAATCGGATTTTGCTATAATAATCGCCTCGTAATTAACATAACCATCACACTCCATCTTTGCTTTTAAATGCACTTCTATGTTATCTGAGCGTAATATATTTTGCCAAGCCACTGCGCCACTTGTTTTCAATATTACTTTTGGCTCATTTGATGACCACTTAATAACGTTTCCTTTTTCCAAAACATCCAAATGTATATCACCATCAATTATATTTTTATCGGGGCCGTCTGTTGAGTGGTTACTTTGAGTGAACGAACTCACGATTTTGCTGGGAAAACCTAAGCGGTTAAATGTTAATCTTCTCCCCAGGATCGAAACTGTTTTGTCAATTAATGTGACAGGTGTAAATGGGGCAAAAATTTCATCATCAATCCCAATTTTCGAATCCAGCCAATTCAGACGTGACATATTTTGCGGAATATCATATCCCCGGTTTTCATCCACCTGATTTGTTATGTCCATTTTTACATCAATAGCATATGTATTTGTCCCGGATGCCGACACCCAAACTTTTCCTATATATGTTCCGGATTGTTGATTTTTAGTTATATCGGTTATAATCCACATTGAACGAACTTCCCCTTTAGGGATAACAATGTTTTTTACAAATTCCTTACCCAGGTGATCATTGCCACCCATATTAAGAGCTCGTGATGAATTTGCAGTTATTACAGCCCCTGTTTCAGTTTTTAAGTCGGAGAAGGTTATTTTTAAATTATTCAATTCTTTAAAGGGGGCAAATACTCCGATCTGCCAGGTGTAAACTTCGTTTTTTTTTGCACTCCCTTCAAATGAATATTGTATTCCTCTTTTATACCATCGATAAGGAATTGTTTCTGTCATTCTGATTGGAAAATTTCGTACTTCTGGAAACAGTAAAAAGTCTTTTCCTTTGTTTGCACTGAGAAGTTCAGATAATTCCACCTTCGTCACGGGGATCTCCATAGGGTGAAAGCTGTGGTAATCGTTCACACTTTCGAACCTAACGACTTGAGAGATATCTGACGCTATTTGACCTTTCACATTTTTCTTCCAGTCCGGATCAAAAGTGTTCGATGGCTTTTCATATTGTGCATCCGGGAACCACCAATTACCGGCATTTCGACTTGGCATATAGTACAGATAGTAATTCCCTTCACCCGAAACAGGCTCAAAAACTATTTCTCCAAACTCGTTATTCAACTGAGTTTCGTAAATATTTTTAACACGAAGATTGGTTAAGGCATCGATCAAAATTAAGGCCTTATTATCTACCTTGTCTAATCTTCTCCATGGAACTTTCACCTTAACAGCATTTGCTATTTTCTTTACGTAAATAACTGCACGATGATTCCCTAACCCTTCAGGATTCCATTGTCCAGTTGCATAAGGGATTTCCTGACCAAAAGATAAAAATGCCCGAATAGTAAGTGTAATACTTATTAAAAGTAATTTATTCATGATCTTTTAGATTAACTCATTGACCAAATTTCCTTAATGGAATACTAACTGCTTTTCTAAAATCTGATTATTCTTGATCACTCCAATGATTGTGTAAAAGATTAATCAACCAATGGGTTTTTTAGTTCGGATGAATTGATATGGAATTGAAGACGTGTTATTCTGCTTTAAACGAATCTTAAATTAAGAGGCTGAATCAAAAGTCTGTTTAACCGCAAAGAACGCAAAGCAGGCATAAAGAACTCAAAGATAAAACATTATAAATGAGTTCTTAGCGATCTCTGCGATCCGCCAGTTGGCGGACTTTGCGACCTTTGCGGTTTATTTTTTTGCCTTTTGATACAGCCTCTTTTATCTAAATAACAACTTTATTATGGAATTATTGAAGTGGGTCGAAAGTGCCACCCCATTCATTATTTTGAGGCAACATATTTGGCTCAATTGAAATTTGAGACGGATTAAGTGCATAAAACCAATGTGTTAAGCTTAAATTGAAAAATATAGTAGGATCAAAATCTATATTATCAACATACGTTGCAGAAAAATTGGCTCTTACAGCAGGGGTCAAAATATTATCAGTTGGTGCAGGATCAGGGGCGCCTTGATTCAATGTTATTAAAAGTGCATGTCTTGCACCCTGACTGTTTATAATATCATATCGCTTTAGACGGCGTAAGGTCGGCAAACGTTGATTCTCGAATGCAAATTCAACCTGTCTTTCGTTAATATATGCAGTTCTGATTCCAGCTTGTGAAGTAGCAGTTATGCCATAATTATTTGCGGCAGAGATATTCGCCCTTGCACGTATTTTATACAAAACTCCTAGTGCATTTGTTGAATTACCAGTTTCATTGGCACATTCTCCATAATTCATCAGTAGTTCTGCATACCGCATAGGTACCCAAATGCTTTTAGCAGAGCTATTACCCGTTGGAACCGATCCTGCTGTTTGTGTAGTATCTAAGCCTTTTCTATCGTAGAACCCTGTCACACCAGACCCTGTCGTTTGACCAACGTATACGTCTGAAAAAATAGTTGTATATGCACCTGTACCATTCGATTTCCACTCTTTCCATAATGGCGTAATTTTAGTAAAGCCAGGAACCACATCCGGAGTGGGATAAACAGTTCCACCAACCCAAATGGTCGCATAAAAACGATCATCCCGATTGGTTAGAAAATCTGTTAAAAACTGAGAGTTGTAAGTAGGATCTGACAATTGTGTTTTATCAAATTGTAATGGTGTTCCATCTCTTTTAGGAAATGCAATCAGCAATGACAATAAGGGTTCATTTGCATCAGCAGCACCATTCGTAAAGGGTTGTGGCCTGATCGGCGCAAAATTCATATAATGAGCAGGATAAAAATATTGGTTGACCATTATCTGCTCCTTATTTTGTGAATACCAAATATTTCTATAACTAGGGAGTAAACCATATCCATTTGCATCGGCAGCTGTTACTGCCGCCTGAGTGGCTGTATAGGCAGCCACCCACCTTGTTTGATCATTAGTTGGATTAAATAAAGGGCTTGCCCACCACATCAATATTTTACCTTTTAAGCCTAAAGCGGCGATCTGTGTGATACGACCATAGTCACTGCCGGTAAAGGTAGCCGGTAATGCTGCGGATGCATCATCCAAATCCTTTATTATCTGAGTTATGCATTCGGAGGTTTTATTTCGTGGCACATTCAAACTCGATGGTTTTGTAGGATCTTGGGTATGTAGAATCAACGGCACACCGCCAATGTTTTGTACCATACTCCAATAAGCCCAGGCGCGCCAAAATTTCGCTTCACCTAAATATTGGGTATTAAGTGTACTGCTTAATACAGAGGTAGGTACTGTGGCTAATTGATCGATCATAAAGTTACACTTATCAATATTCGTATAGCTTAAATTCGCATAAGTGGTGGCTGCAGTAATAACACCTTTTTGGTAATTGCCCAAGTCATGTGAAGAGTAAATTCCCTCATCAGAAACATTACCATCGAAGCTCCAACCCGGCATTGATCCCCCATATATATCAGTTAAATAAGCTCCTATCATGGTTGGATCACCCCAAACTTGGGATGGATTGATAGTATTAGGATTCGAAAAATCTAATCCTGTTTTACAGGAAAGCATCATCGTTATACAAAATCCTAAAGTCAACAATGTATAAAGACATTGTTTAGTATATTTTTTCATATTTGAATAATTTAAATTAATGAATACTACAATGTTACGTTTAATCCGAAATTGAAGGATTTCATGATTGGGAATGCTGTACCACCGCTCATTTCAGGATCATAATACATCTTATTAAACTTGCTGATGATGAAAAGATTTGCACCTGAGAGGTACACCTGAACTCGGTCGATTTTATACCGTTGATAAAGCTGCGTAGGAATGGTGTAGGCTAAATTTAAACTCTTTAGGCGTATGAAACTAGCATCCTTATACCAAAAATCGCTTGTTGCTGTATTTATCGCAGCTCTTGCATCACCGGAAGCAGCAGAATATCGTAGTGGTAACATGGCATTGGTGTGTGTTGGTGTCCAACTATCAGTTGCCCATTTTTCCCACATCCTATTCCACTCAACGTTATTGTTTAAATCTGAATATGATTTCCATTGTCTGAACATGCCGTTAAAATTGACATTAAGTGCAAATCCTTTCCATTCTACGCCAGCATTCCACCCAAAAACAACAGGATCATTATTCTTTCTCAGAACAGTAATATCGTTTTGATCAATAATGCCATCAGCAATTCCAACACCTTTGCTACTATTTAAGTCTTTATAATAAAATTGTCCTAAAGCCGGAGCATTTCCATTAAATAAATAGTTTGGCATTTTAGAAAGCAAATTGCTTAAATCGGATTGCGTACGTAACATCCCAGCCACTTTATAGCCAACAACATCCGTTGTGCTTCTGCCTGCATAATTTTGATAATCGTATGTGGCATTTACATCCCTCTTCACCCATTTTGCAAAGCCATAAGAAGCAATAATACCGGTATTAAAATTAACTTCTCCAAATTTATCGGTATATTTTACAGAGAAATCATAGCCTTGTGCATTTACTATTCCATAATTTACTGCAGGTAATGATAGACTAAATGTGGGCGGTGTTGTTTGAATACGCGTTCCTAAGATATCGTAGGTATGAGTACGCCAATATTCTGCCGAACCACTAAAATGTTTCAAGAAATTTATATCAATACCAAAGTTATTATTTAACGATTTTTCCCAGGTAAGATTAGGATTTGCAACGGTACCATACATAATTCCGTTACTGGTCCCTGGAGAGGTACCAAAGTAATAGTTATTGCCTGCTTGATAAGAGGTTTGCCATTGCCAACCGCCTACTGCATCGTTTCCTAATAAACCCATTGAAGCTCTTATCTTCAACGATTCAATACCATTGACTTTAAAGAAATCTTCTTTAGTAATAACCCAACCTAAGGAAGCGGATGGGAATAATCCCCATCTTTTATTCGGAGCAAAATTCATTGAACCATCATATCGGTAGGCCAAATTGGCAATGTATTTTTCTTTATAATCGTAGAAAAATTGACCAACCCATGATTTTCTGCCTGTGGTATAGTCTGAATAATTCGTACTATTTGATACGTATTGGTTGTTATTGGAACGTGTACTTGCAGCCCACCATTGGTTGGTCAGATAGACAGGAAACCCCTGAACACCTGCACTTACACCAGATCCGGATGCCAAATAACTTTCATATATTAACCATCCTTTTACATGATGAGTATTACCAAAGGTGTGATCGTAATTTAGTTGAAAATTTAATTGTTTGTCTTCTGCCCATGTTACATTATCTTGCATAAAACTAGGGTTAGCCCGAGTAGATAATTGAGTTCCAACAATATCAGCATCATTTAAACTCCAAATATGAGCATCTTGTTGTTTTGTAATGTACGTAAGGTATTGCTTTTCATAAATTTTATTCAGGTTATTCGTGAATGATTTACTATATGTCGCTGTCGCACTTAATCCTTCTAAGAATGGCGCTTTATAAGTAGCACTTAAATTTATTACAGGCTTTAACATAGTAGTATTATAATAACCTCCTTGCCCATTTGCTTCTGCCGCAAAATTTCCGATCCAACCATAACTAAAGGGTTTTCCTCCATTGGTAAATGCTGGCATCCACGGTTGCCAAACCAGCAATTTTGAATACATATCTGTTGGGTCCTGAGAAGAAGTAGCCCATGAATTGGAATGAGTAATATTATCGTTTATTGTAATACCGGTAAACACCTGCAAATTTTTATTAATATTTGCGGTAACATTGGCGCGTATGTTATACTTATCGTACTTTAAAGTTCGAAGAAAGCCATCTTGTGTTACATAAGACCCACCAAAAAAATATTTTACTTTTTCATTTCCACCCGATGCACTTAAATTATGTGTAGTGGTGGTTGGGTTAACCCATACTGAAGATAATTGATCAAACCCATAACCATGATTAATAGTTTTCATATAATCATAATCGGCTTGTGAATATTCCATACCATAAAAGCCACCTGGAAAAACTTGACCAAATAATTGACCCTGCTCAATAGCACTTGTTAATTTTACATTTTTAACCCTTGAATCAAATCCAGTATTCATTGAATATTGAACCTGAGTCTTCCCTGCTACCCCTTTTTTGGTCGTAACAACAATTACACCACCAGCAGCTCTTGATCCATATACAGCTGCAGAGGCCGCATCTTTTAAAACGGAAATACTTTCAATATCATTGGGACTGAGATTATTAAAATCACCTGCACCCATAATTTTCCCATCAATTACATATAATACTGGTTGACCATTCCACGAATTATTCGTTCTGATAGAGATAGCTGGCATATTTTGTCCCGGTGCCCCATTAGGAGTTGTTACGTTTACTCCTGCTAATTTACCGGCCAACAAGTTCCCCATTTCAGTTGTAGGAATTTCCGTTTCGGATTCTGAAATCTTCATCGATACAACTGAGGCAGAAAGCAACTCTCTTTTTGTAGTTCCATACCCTACTGTGATCATTTCACTAAGTTGAACTAAGTCCTCTGAGAGCGTCACATTAATTTTGGTATTTTTACTTATGGCAATTTCCAGTGTTTTCATGCCAACAAACGAGAATGCGAGAGTCTTGGCATCAAATGGCACTGATAATGTAAATTTTCCTTCTGAATTAGTAATTGTCCCCAGGGTGGTTCCTTTTACTACCACACTGACACCAGGTATAGGTTGCCCTTTATTGTCATTAACAGTACCGGAAAGTGCTTTCTTTTCGGGCTGTTCACTTTTGGTTTCTTCGGCTGCCCCTTGTGGTTTTTTTAATTCATCCTTCTTATATAAAAAGACTTGCCGGTCATCAATGCGATAAGATATATCGCTGGTCTGCAGTAAAATATTCAATACATCATCAATAGTTTCGCCCTTCACGGAAATACTCCGTTTCAAATCTGAATTGAGGACATTTGCATTATAAATAAAAATGAACTCGCTGCTTTTTTCAATAGAATTTAGAATCTCAGTAAGAGATGAATTCTCAAACTTAAGGTCTATTTTGGCTCTTTGAGAATAAGTTCTCGCAGAAAAAGCCATTGATCCGGCAAACATTAATACAGTTAATAGCTTCATTGCTAGTGGGATAACAACAATTTTCTTCCTTGACCAGAAAGAATGAAAAATCATTTTTTTTTTCATAATTTTGAATTGAATTAAATAAATAATTTTGCCTTTGGGCAAGTTAATTTCAAACCGGTTGATGTTACCAGCATCGATCGGTTTATTTTTCCATTTAGTCAATTTTATTTTTCCATTTCGTTCATATGTTATTAGTTTTTAGAGGCAGGATGGGACTTGCATGATAACCTCTCATCCTTGTAAGTAAATAACGAACATGCTCGCAGATTCAATTAGTTTCCATAAAAACATATTTATTCCCTTGTTTTTCGTACTTGGTTTTAGAGATAAAAGCTATTCCGTCAAGTACCCTTTTCAAGTCATCTTTCAGATCAAGTTTTCCAAATATCTTTTCCATATGATCTGGCAATACAGCTTCAATGGATACGTTGTAATAACGTGAAACACGTTTTAAGACATTTGTAACCGCCTCGTCTCTAAAGGTTAAGTAACCATCTACCCATGCAGTATAAAATGATGTATTTTCAATATTGTTAATTTCAAATATTTCTTTCCCTCTTAAAATGGTTGCTATTTGGTTAGGAGCTAAAAATATTTCCTTAGAAAGTAAACCTTCTTTGGAATTCATGTTGATTTTACCTTCTACTAAAACAACATTGTAATCCTTATCATTCTGATAAGCCTGCACATTGAATTTAGTTCCGTAAACCTTAATCTTAAATTGATCTGTTTCCACAAAAAAAGGTTTATCATTATTTTTTGTGACTTCAAATAATGCTTCACCCTCCAAATATACAACCCGGGTTTTCCCTTTAAATACTGAAGGAAAAATCAACTTTGAACCGGAATTAAGCCAAACTTTTGTTCCATCAGCAAGGGTAATATAAGACCTTTTCCCAAATGGGATTATCAATTGATTTAAACCTTCATTTCTTGCAGACTGAGCAATAGAAGAGGAATCGTTTACAATGATTCCTGAGCCATCTGCCGAATATCGAATTTTAGATTGTTTGTTGCCGATTGAGACTTTCTTGCCATTAGCCAGAACCAACGTTGCATTATTTGAAACAGGTTCAGCTATAATTGCGATTCCTTTATTGAGTTTTGGTGTTGCAATAAAAAAAATTGCACTCCCAATCCCTAAGAACAATAAAAGTGATGCTGCGACTCTTAAATAGAAGAACCGGACCTTTCTTTTTTGTTCTTGAATAATAATACCCCAAAGTTCTGCCTTCCTTTGGTAAGGTTGCTGAAATTTTTCTACTTGTAATCCTCTGAGTATTTGCACTGCAAGATTAATCTCCTGATTCTTTTCAGGAAGGCTCTCTAATAATTCTTTTAAACGGTCCGTTGAACCAGATTCTTTAACGATTTCCCGAAAGTCCTCATCAAGAATAAAATCATCAGTTGAATATAAATGGAAATTTGTATGGTTCATTGCTATTCGGTCTATATCCTATATGAGAGAAAAAGAGAAAAATCTGGACAGGAAGAATCAGATTTTTTAAATCTTTTTTATGACCCTAATGTTTGGTAAGGGAAATAGGACAATTAAAAAGATGGCTTAAGCGTTAAAGCAAAATCAAAGATGAATATTTCAATCAATTAGCCGTTGTAAAAATAAAAGGAAAATATTCGCGTGTTTGCCAATAATATTCTCAACCTCTGACCTGATTGTTTTGATTGATCGATAGATTGATTTATAGCATGAGTCTACCGAAATATTAAGGGTCAAAGCTATCTCTTCATAAGATAATTCCCTTTCGAACCGTAAAAAAATAATTTCGCGCTGCCTGTTTGATAATTTCCCAATGCATTGCTGAACAGTCGAATAAATTTTTTCAGTATTCTTATTTTCAGAAATATCTAGCTCCGTACTTTTATAATATTCAAAATGTTCTTCAGAAAATTTTTCGGTCAGAAACGTTTTTTTTTGTTTATTGTAATCCAGAAAAAGCTGTCTTCTGAATGTACTAAACAAGTATCCATTTAAGTTTCTTACAATCCCAATATTTTTCCTGGTTTTGATTAAATTGACGAAAATATCCTGTATTACATCTTCAACTAAATGTTTTTCTGATATATGCCTCTGCCCATAATCAAATAACAAATCATAATATTGAAAGTATATCTGGCCCAAAGCATCTAGATCACCATCAATAATGAATCTATTCCAGACATCTAGCTGACTTGTCCCATTTGACATTATCAAAGTGTAGTTAATTCAATAAACATACAAATATGGCCATATTATTTCTAAATAATTACAATTATCTCATAATAAATGAAGGAATGAATTTTGCAAATTTGAACATCTCAAAACATTCATCACTTTATTGATTCTTCAACCTAATGCCATTTTTAATTTTTTAATTTAATATTCTGTATTTGTATTTTATCAACTAATATCAATATTGCCTGATCCCAATATGATCTTTGAGGTATTAATTACTGTCAATTCTTAAATCCTCTGGGGGATAATATAGTGCAAGCCAATTGCGGTTTATGATAAAAACAACCAACTTGTCACACTACCTCTAAACTTCGCCCATTCATCCAATCATCAAACTTTAGTTTTATATCCTCCTGCCAGGTTTTAACGATACTTTTATGGTCCCTTGCAATTGAAGGAATAGCAAGTTTAATGATACTGCACTCTTTGTTAGTGAGAATGTTGGAGGAGGTAGAATAGAAAGTTCCCTTCAGCTCTCCGAATTCAGACCCGGGATAAACCAGGGCAACTTTTTTTGCATTATAATACTCATGATAAACATATATCTGCCTTAAATCATCCGGCGAAGGGTTATTCCCATTCAGGTTTTTCCATTTGGTGTCCAGAACGATACAATCATCTTTTCCTTTATTGATAACAATATCCGGTCGGATGGCCGATGGGTTTCCTTTTGTTGGTTTCCAGAAGTATTTAGAGGTTTGTGCAGAAATTGTAATGTCAGAGTCTTTGTTTTTTCGCAGACTTACCACCACAAATTGTTCCCATAATTTATTCATATCAAACATCAATGCCAGAACGTTATTCCTTCCCGTGCTTAAGTCTGGATGATACTGTAGGAGGATTAACCTCGCAATTTCGATGGATTTTTTGTACGATGTAGTTTTACGGTTAAGTTCCAATTTTTCAAAGACACTTTCAGATACCTTGATATCTGGCATCTCTGGAAAATTCAACAGTAAATTGCCAATCCGGCTTTGCAAGGCACCATTGGTACTGAGTTGCTTCACTAATCGTATTGTTTTAAAAAGGATGAAATGAAGCTGATGTTCCACATCATAGGTGGAATGACTTACATAAAATCGCTCCTGATGGATAAGATTTTGTTGCAGGTGCTGGGCAAACAATATACGACCCTTTAAGGAGGTAACATTACCCTCTTTTTTATGATAGCGCTTAATTAAACCATTATGAAGAAGGTATTCCACTTCTTTAATAAACAATTCAAAATAAAGATCAAGAATAGTGTTGGGTTTTATTTTTAAACTGCTTGAACTTGGCGCTTTGATATCAAAACTTCCAACAGAGCGTAGCATATCGATTAAAACATTTCGCCATTTACTTTCTTCCTCCGGAGTATCTAAAACTTTATCTGCTTTAGGTAGCACTTCAATCACTGTTTTACCAACCTGGATCACTCCAACATGTTCATTAAAAACGATACCGTTATAACAAAGGTTAAAATAGGGCAAACCCTTCTCACCATAGTAATGACTCAATTCATTAAACTGGTCATGAGTTATTCGCTTCGTTCCTTTATCGAACCGGATCGTCTCATGCTCAAACACTGTAATATGATTCAGTTTCTTATTCAACTTTTTCGTTCATTAACTTCCTGATAGCCATTTTAAATCCTGTAATTCGATCAGTTTCGTTTTCTTTTCGATAATCAATGATTTCATAAACTGTTCTGTCATCGTATTCACTCGCACTTTCGTAATCAAATTCTGCAAATGAATCTGAATTTTTATTCCACTCATTTTTCTGAACAAAACCCTGACCTAGCACCAGTCCGATCTTCCCAAAATCTCCAAAAAAGTACTCCTGCAGAAGGGGAATAATATTCGTATAAAATGAGGTGATTAGTCTTCCTTCAGGATTTTCATGATCTTTTAGCATGAAATATGAATGGCCGATAGCATGATCCTTATCAATGAGTTTTTCAATTCGCTTATTGATTGTTTGAAGAATTTTAGAAGCCTTATACCCGGCCAATTCATATTCTAGCCCTTCTAAATCATATTTGGGTGGTATCTCTTCAAAACTAAATCTACGGCGTAGAGCTGTGTCTATCGCTTCCACGCTCCGGTCTGCCGTGTTCATTGTCCCAATGATGTATAAATTAGAAGGAACTCCAAACCTCTCCTTACTATAGGGCAGAATCACTTCCAACGCTTCATCCTGACCAAGACGTTTATCTTCCTCAATTAGGGTTATCAGTTCGCCAAAGATCTGAGAAACATTTCCGCGATTGATTTCGTCAATTATTAATACATGGTTCTTTACTTTACTAATTTCTGATTCCAAATAACCATACCTTTCTTTAAGAAATTGGAAAATGGATTTGTAGTAGGTGCCCCATTTGCCGGCATATTTTTGGGATTTACTTACATATTCAAGACCATCTTTTGAAATGTTTTTTATTTGACTGTTCGATTTTACACTCAGGTTTTCTCCATCATCACTTAATTGAATTCTGAAGGATTCCTTTGAAGTGTTAAGTTCAAATTCACTATTTTTCTCCAAATCTGCCAACAACTTAGTATAAGCCTTGTCAAAAGAGAGATTTTCAGGAATTTCAGATTTCCGACAAAGCATTTTAAAAATTCCCTGAACAACTTCATATTTAACAAAGTCATCATTAATTTCTGGTTTTAAGGGCTTTATCCCTTCAATGAAATCTTCATAACTTAAACTTTGATGAAAAGTTGAAAACACTACCTGTCCATCATTTATTAATCGGTCGAATTCTTTTTTTACTTCATGCCGTTGCTTATTCAAATCAAAACCAGGATTTGCAATTTCAATAGCCTTATTGACTGTATTATAAGTCTTTCCAGTACCAGGAGGACCAAATAATATTTGATTTAGAGGCTGTTTATTATTTGATTCCGGAACTTTTGGAATGCTTTTTTCAGGCTTTTTAAGTGGAATGTTTTTTTCACTTACTTCACCTATTCTATCTTCATCTGCTTTGTATTTGGCCCTGCGATTTTGAAGTTTCATGTATAGCTGATCAAATTCATCAAGTGTAAACTGATGGGCCTTAAAATCTGGGTATACATCTTTGAACTTACCAAGTTCTTTATTTACAATTAAAAGCAATTTTAGGATATCCTGTTCCACATTTATAATTAATGCTTCAATTGAAGAATAAACAATACCAGATTTAATGAAATAATACTCCATTTTACTTTTGGGATCATTATCATGGAAATTGTCAAATTTTGCCTTCACTTCGGGCTTAATTTGTCTGATGAATTCCAATGCATACCTATTTTGTTCGCTGTCAGGGTTTCGTGTTTGATAGAATTGAATATAATATGAGTATCCACCTTCAGCTAAGACAAAAAATAAATTTATTAGATCGGTAGAAGATCCTGGATAACCAATTGGTATATTCCAAAATGTAGTTCCAAAATATTTGGATTTCTCGGTCCCAATAAAATAGTTAGTTTCAGAGCCTTTGTTTGCTTTCATTCTCAAGGAAAAGGTAAACGAAGGATCTGTTTTACGCTTTCCATTCAGCCAATTAAATATTGTTTCCTGATATTCTTTATAAGTCATCATAATCATCTACTTTTGGTCAATTATCTTCTTCATTTAATATTTACGAAGCCAGCAATATCCTTTTCAATGTGTCCTGCATCGCCAGTTTGAACGCATCATCCTTGGCAATCAACCGGTAAAGATCCAGCTCGCTTTTGCGTTGTTTCGACATCACCTCATCAAAGATCTTATTAAAGGCAATCTCCCGGTTTTGGGTATCACCATTCTCCGAATATTTCTCCTTAAAATCGGGATGCAATTTCATGCTTTGGGCAAGATGAACGAACTTCACGCGTTGCTCTTCAGGCGTTGCCTCCAATCCCTGGAACCACCGTTCGTTAAATGCCTTGATAATTAAGTCAAGAGGATCTTCTTCAATATCGCCCCCATGCGCCCCCCTGGGATTCGGATTTTGCGGCTCCAGCTCGGTTTCGGCAGCATCAAGACCAATGGAAGTATTTAGTTTTACCCGTTCCAAACCGTAGGTCGACAAGTCCACCGAATCTAAAAGTTCATCCAACGCATGCTGATCAGGATCGACGATCAAAAGCCTAGGGATCAGGAACTTTAAGAACCAGAAGAGCTTTTCCCATTTGACAACCTCAAACGGTAGAATTGCAGCCATCTGTCCGTAGATCTTCACAAACTGCTTGGCTTTGATTTTAAAGTCGGCTTTTTGAATACTATCCAACTCCAAACCAGAATTAAATCGGTCTGCCGCTACATCAATAATCGGACTTAATTCCTGGGCATTGACATTATTGAAGTATTTTTCGACAAAGTTTTCCACCTCAAACCATTCATAAACCCCAACATTGTCAAGTGTGGATTTTAACTCATGCAGAACATTTACATCCGTTGCCTTACTCAAGGTGGTTGATGTGTAGAACGGATCAAATGAGAGCCGGATATCTTCGGTCAAATTAAAGAAGTCGAGGACGAACAAATCCTCTGTTTTCTTTCCCAGCTTATCAGCCGAACGGTTTAACCGCGATAAAGCCTGCACCGCCATGACCCCTTGCAATTTTTTGTCCACGTACATCGCTGTCAGTTTCGGCTGATCAAATCCTGTGAGATATTTATTCGCAACAACCAGAATCCGATATTGATCCTTATCGAAGTATCGGGCTATTTTATCACTGATATAGCCGGGATCTGATGGTTTCGACGTTTCAAGGTTCGCAGGAAACTCATTGAGGGTATCTTCGGTATATTCAATCCCGTTCAACTTATACTTCCCCGAAAATGCAATCGCAATTCTGAACGGATTTCCCTTCTCATCCAATAGCTTTTGAATGGCAAAATAATATCTCAAAGCTGACTCTATACTTTGGGTAATTACCATCGCTTTGGCCTTCCCTTTGAGTTTCTTCGGATTAACGATTTTAGCAATGAAATGGTCAAGCATAATTTCGGCTTTCGTCCCGATGGTTTGTTCATTGCGTTCGACATATGCCCGGAGTTTCTTCTGAGCTTTTAAAGTGTCGAACAACGGATTTGCCTCAATCGATTTCTCAATCTCGTAATAACTTCGGTAAGTGGTGTAGTTTGCCAGCACATCGAGAATAAACCCTTCCTCAATAGCCTGCTTCATCGAGTAGAGATGGAATGGCTTGAATTTCCCGTCCTCCTGTTTGATTCCAAATTTCTCAAGGGTATTGGATTTGGGTGTAGCTGTAAAAGCGAGGTACGAAGCATTCCCCTTCATTTTGCGCGAACGCATCGCCTCTAAGATCTTATCCTGGGGGTCCGGATCTTCTTCGTCATTCCCGTTGTTTCCCATCGCACGGTTCAGATTATCGGCTGCAGATCCGCTTTGACTGCTGTGCGCCTCGTCAATAATAACCGCAAATCGTTTATCACTTAAATCGGCAATCCCATCCACGATAAACAGGAACTTCTGAATCGTTGTGATGATGATCCTTTTCCCGCTTTCGAGGTTTTCCTTTAACTCCTTTGAGGAATAGGCCGGAGCCACAATGTTTTTAACCTCCGAGAAATCCTTGATATTATCGCGTAACTGCTTGTCGAGCAATCTCCGGTCGGTCACCACAATCACCGAATCAAACAGTGGATTTGAAATTCCCTTGCTTCCTGGGACTGTGTCACTTTCGGGATAGGTTTCGATAAGTTGGTAGGCAGCCCAGGTGATTGAATTCGATTTACCCGAACCGGCAGAGTGCTGAATCAGGTAGGTCTGCCCCACCCCATTTTTACCGGCATCGGCAACCAGTTTGCGCACCACATCCATTTGGTGATATCGTGGGAAATAGAGTGTCTTTTTGCCAAGCGCGTCGTTCTCTTTTCCATCGAAACGAACAAAGTGCTGAATGATATTGGCCATGCTTTGGCGCGTGAACACTTCCTCCCATAAATAGGAAGATTTATGACCAAACGGATTTGGCGGATTTCCCTTACCGAAGTTATGACCTAAATTAAAGGGTAAAAAGAATGTATCTGCGCCATTGAGTTTGGTCGTCATATACACTTCGTCGGTATCCACTACAAAATGGACGAGGCATCGCCCAAAATTCAACAGCGGCTGGGTGATATCCCTTTTGTGTTTGTATTGATTCTGACCATTCACCTTTGCATTTTGACCGGTCCATTGATTTTTCAGTTCCATCGTTGAAAAAGGCAACCCGTTCACAAAAAGGACCATATCGATCTCCTCTTTGGTGTTTGAGATGGAATAACGCAACTGCCGGGTAACACTGAACTGGTTATTTTCGAAATTCTTTTTGACCGATTCACTGCTGCTGGCCATGGGCAATACATAGAGCAGCGTGAAATGGGCATCATCAACCTCGAGTCCTTTGCGCAGCAACCGCAGGATTCCATATTTTTTGATCATCTTGTCGAGGCGATCAATAATCTTTAGTTTCCAGTCGCTTTTTTTTTTGCAGTTTGGCCAGCTCCTCTTTTTGGGTTGTCTCCAGGAAATTCCAGAAACGTCGTTCGTCGATGGCATGCCGGGCATTAAAATCGTACGGTGAACCGATGAAATAGCCATGGCCACTCCGGTACAGTTCAGGACTGTCTGAAAGATTTTCAAGGGTTATCCCTTTCCCTTTCAACATCTCTAGGGTAGATCCGGTTAGCTGTTTTTCGATGGCAGATTCAAGGGCTTGTTCGTTGGTTAGGCTTGGCATCTTTTTTATTTTTTCTCCAATTGTTGTTTTAAAGCTATTCCTTTGGGTGTTAAACGGTATCTTTGATTTGGATGGTTTGGCGTTTCAGGAATTGTCATCTCTATATATCCTAAACTTAGTGCCGGAATAATATATTGTGTTCGAAAAAAATCATCGTGCCTTAATTCCAGCCTTTGCTGAATTTCTGATCTTTTCATTTCTCCATTCAAAACAATTACTACTCTTCGGACTTCTTCTATTACTTGTTCGTTAGCTTCCCCAGTAACTTCCCCAGTAACTTCCCCAGTAGCTTCCCCAGTAACATGATCGGTTACTTGTCCGGTAGCTTGTCCGGTAGCTTGTCTGGTAGTTTCTAACGTCCGCCAAATAATAGACTTAAAGTTTTCTTCCTGGATAAATTCAGGTTCCTTCAGACCTTTCTCCTTGCATAGTCGAATGATATCGCCGGTTCCGGTCCCAAGGCGTTCAATAGAACCAAAGAGATACATTGGTTCAGCCAGCAGCGGATTTGCGGGTATGGAATTATGAGGTTGACGAAGTTTAGCCGGACTGAGACCCAAAGGCAATTGCCCCGGATTCCAGACTTCGAGACGGTCTTTAAACAACATCACCTGAACACTGCCGTTACTGGTATAATCGCGATGGGCAATCGCATTGACGATGGCTTCCGAAACTGCGGCAAGTGGAAGTTCATATTCGATGGCTACCTGCGTACTTTCATCCCGTGTACCTACCGAAACATTTATTTTACCCATCACAAAATCGACAGCCTGATTTACCAATTGGAATACATCACCCTTATAGACTTGATAGGATGGAATTGGCTTTACCACATCGAAACCGTGAAAATGAGCACATTTTACTTCAGAGGTAATAAAAAATCGCTGCGGTTGTTTTCCAAACAACAAGAGAGCCGCATTACTTACCCGATTGTTATCCAGCAAGTTTAAATGAGTCAATATGGTTTCCGTACCCGATTCAACCGGCAATGGAAATCCTCTTTTTGCTCTGGCTACATGTACAAACTCCTTTATTTTTTCCCGATCCAAATCCTCAATGGTTGCCAGATCATTCATCGCGGCATCAAAAGGACCAGTACGAATAATCTCTTTCTCTTTCAGGTAATTAACCAGCGAGGCATAAACGCCGGACTTGAGGTCGTCACCTGAATTAAACCGCTTGCGGACGAGGCTGATTCCCATCTTTTGGATTAGCTGATCCATTTTCGGATGTCGATTAAGGGTTGAATCACCCAAAACATAAATAAGCCGGGTTTTGTGTTGCCGTGTAGCTTCATCGAACTCCCGTTCGGTGGGCGAAATACCATCGGTATCTTCAAAACCATAACGGGAACCAAACAGACCTACGTAAATATCGCATTGCTCTACTTCGCTGATATATACTTCATCGGCAAGCTGGTCCGATGCCGGCAATTTCTCGAATAAAAATGGTTCGAAAAAAAGTCCCAGCAACGGATCGCTGTGCAAATAATCAAAAAGACTTTCCCGCTCCCTGGCAAACTCATTTTGAACACTCGATATAAATACTTTGAGTTTTTTCACAACGCCAATTATTTATGTTTATAGAAATTGGAATAATTAATTTAAGTTTCGCATCAACGCTAAGCCGCGTTTAACGCAGCGTTCATTTTGATGATTTTTGTAATTGACTGATTATCATCAGCTATTTTATCCAATATTTGTTCCATATCTATTTCGAAAATGTCGGCTATTAATTTTAGAAGCTCTAACAGGTAGCCCCATATTTTCTCTACGATAGTTAACTCCAATGTCTCAACGCCGGCCTGTTTAAACAGTTCACCTAAACTTTCATACTCTAACAATCTCTTGGCCAGCGAAAGGATGTTGTACTGTAGCATACTGATCGTTGTGTCTGCTATCTGGGCGTCAAAATCCTGTGATTGGCTCTTACCAAGCCTTAAATAATTTTTGGTCTCCTTGAAGAAAACTTCGATACTCCAGCGGATACTGTAAATCCGATAAGCTTCTTCAAATTCAAGCTCGTTGTTCGTTGTCAGTAGGACGTTCCAATTGCCCCGATGAGTTGTCTTGCAAAAGAACAGACGTATATAATTCTCTTTATAGTTTACATCTACAAAACTATACCAGACATTAAGTTTTCTGGAACGTTTTGTTTTCTTATTTCGTTTCTGTTTTTCTATAAGCTCCTTTGCTGTATAGGATTGTCCCTTAAAATCGTACCTGGCCTTTCCCATTTTTGTCATGCCTAGCAAGTGACATTTAATTTTACGTTTTAGGATGAATGAGATCAATTCATCGCTTACAAACCAACTATCAACCAGCAGATAATTAAAACGAATACCTTTTGAAATTGCAGTACGAATCATCATCAATAAATTATCGGTTTTCTTTTCAAAGTACTCAGCCTTACGTATACTTCCAGCTGCATGAACGCTTCTTTTCTTTGAAAACCTCTCTTTTGCTTGCTTTGAAGTTAATCCATAAGGTTTCTTTTCGTTTTTTCCCTTTTCTCCATGCAAAGAGAAATCTATTCCGAAAAAACTCTTGCCATCGTGGTATCCAAGGAACAATCCTTTAAACCCAAGTTTACTACTGCTGGTAACATGAGACCAGATCCTGCCAATTAATTCAATGCTCCAACCTGTCTTGGGTAAATCGGTATCATCGGCAATCAGGCATTTATATCCGGTCGACTCCTCAGCAGTTGTTGCTATTCCGATCAATTGTAAGCTAATCTGGTAGTGTAATGCCCTCCAGTTGATCAGTTCATTGTTTTTAAAACGGTAAAAAACATCTTTACCTCCTTTGAACAGCTTCGACAAAATGCTTATGCTATAAGCTCTTACATTGGGAAGTTGAAACAGAGGAAAAAGCAGAAGCAGAGTCAAAATATTGCTTGACGAATACGTTGATCGATCACCATCCGATGATTTCAATTGCGTACTGTTAAGATTCAAAGAACGAATAATCCAGAGAACTGTCTGACAAACTTTTTCGCTTGAAGTGAAAAAGCCATTAATTTCAGAAATGTTTGTTGTATCTTTACTTCGTAGCATGGTTTTATTGTTTTGTTTGACAACATAATATTACTGATTTTCAGTAATATAAACAAATTTCCATGCTACTTTTTTATCATAAAACCTATCCTTTTTTTTGCCTAATTTCTAATGCGAAACTTCAGTAATTAATGTATTTCTCTGGAGGCCTTTAGCCTAGCTACGTGATCAAATCTAAATAAACTTCATATTCTGAAATAATAGGTTTGTATTTCTCATTGGTAAAAAAGTCTTTAACCGGTATTATTTCATTCCTATTTCTGACAAGCCAAATTTCATAATTATCCCTTTCCGATTCACCAAATTCATATTCAGATTTAGAAAGAAAAAAACGACCATTATCAAAGGTTTTAACTTCAATGTATTTTACAACACCACTTTCATCAGTGTATCTAATGTCACAATGAAGACCTTCATTGTCTTTTGCCACATGGTCTAAACCTTCAAAATTGTTATGTCTTAAATATTCAAAAACTATTTTTTCAGATCTATCACCTATCTCTTTAAGTCGTCTTTGGCTTTTATCTTTCGGGGTAAATACATTATGTCCACTCTTTGATATTCCCGATTTCCACTCCTTTATAATTAAATTGTCACTACTTATGATTTGAGGTTTATAATAAATACTATCATTTATTTCTTCTTCTTTCTGATAAAATGAATGGATCTCCCTTAGGGGCATCTCTAACTTAATTTTATCAACCGTATCTTCAAAAAATAATAGGCTTTTTAAACTTTCATTTTGGTTGACATGATATATTTCATCTTCAGTCAAAAGCAATTTATTCTGCTCGTAAATGGTTGTTACATCCTGTATTTCATTTAAATCAATTACTCCATAAAGAGACTTTGCAAAATCATTAAATACAGTATTGTAGTCCAAATCCCAATTGTGCTTGTTTGATTCTGCAATTTGGGTTGCGAAATCATTAAAAAACTCAAATTTGTTAATATCAGCTAAATAAGACGCCTGCTCTTCTAATGATGTATTCTTTAATTTCTTCCAAATAGCAGATTTTATTAAATTTTTCTTGGACAATATTATATTCTTTATTTTTCTAAAATGAATCTTAGACAAATTAATGTTATAAAAATAATGGAGTATAAAATCTTTAAGATCTAATTTAATGTCTTTAAAAAGATTGTGGACCTGAAATATCTCCTCTTCATCATTGAGGTTTTCATAATCCAGAGAACTTAAATCAAATTCAATCTTAAATTGCTGTTTAATAAAATTTTCAAGTGCAAGATCATCAAGTTGTTCATTATACTCTATTCCTTTAGCTGCGAGTACTCCTTGCCAAAAAGCTTGTTTATAATCAGCTAAACCAAGTAACCCTCGCGCCTCTTGAAAAGTATCCTCTCCAAAATTATGCTTTACATCTCTTAATACTTCATCGTAATCATTTCTAAATAGGTTTTTAAATGAATCATACTCACCTCTCACATCAAATGAGAGTGAAATGATATCTGCGCAACTATCAATGAATGTATAGTTTAAACGAAGATTATTAATTGAGTCTTCTCTTCTTACTTTTATTAAGTAAGTGTATTCCATTTGATGTAAAAAATCGTAATCAGCTACTTCATATACATTTTCTTCAATTTCATATTCGATTTGAGAGCACAGAACAATTTTGATTTTGTTACAGATGGAGGCCTGAATTTTTTGGTCTTTGATTTTTTCGAAAATATTTATTCTATATGTTAGAATCAGTGGTTTTAATCTGTCAACCAGTACATTAAATACAGTGGATAATTCTTCAAGTTGTACAATATTTATCAACTTAAATTCTACATCATTCAAGTCATTTATACCAAAAAACTTTATGGCATCTCCCCCGCCAGACCTTAAAGGGAAGTTAAAGATTGGATATTTCTTTTTCAATTTTTTTGGTAATTTTATTCGATCACTAAAATATATCTCTGATTGATCAAATTGCTGTAATCCATCTCCATCATCAGCAAATAATCTAATAGCACTTTTAATAATCAAGCCATTTTCTTTGAAATGACTTAATGCTTTTTTATAAATTGTTTGTGTTTTTTTCCCACTTGGATATTTTTCAGGTAGCTTATTCAACATATCAGCAACCTTATTTATTGTTAGTTCATTAAAGTTATCTTTAGCACCTAATAAAATTAATATGGCATTAATTAAACTCTTTGTAATCTCATTTTCAATAAAACACGTATTCCTGTAATCTACTGAGAAATCATTCACCCAACTATAAATTTCGTCAATCAGAAAGTTTTGAAAATCAAATGGGAAAAGTGTATTAATCTGATACTTTATATAAGAAGGTTTTTTACTTACGATATGCGGACCCCAATAAGAATAAATATAAATGTCTGCGTTGTTCTGATCATCAATTTGATTTTGTAATCTTTTGTCGAAGATAATCCATAGTATTAAACGTTCGATTGATATTTTTATCAGTATGTCAGGTAGCCTTTTAATTTTTAAAATTGTTATCTCAAATCCTTTTTCGTTCCCATATTGCTTGTAATTTCTCACATAGTTCCTGTACTCATCTATTCCATTGTTATTAAAAATATCTTTACTATAAACTGCAAAATCATTAATTCCCAGCCATTTCAGGTATGGTTCTATTTTATCATACTGATCCGTCCAATTTTCCAAGCCTAAATTAGAGGGTGAATCAATATAATCGTCCTCAGTGTAGATACCGTCAAAGATTAGTTCAGTTATTTTACCTATTTGATAAAATTTTGAAAACATTAATTCATCAATGGATTTAATCTTTTTGCTCCTTGTAATTGCAGGTACATGTAATTTTTCAGGCAATTTAGTCTTGTCATCAAATTGTGTATAATTATGAAAAAGACAATCATTCATCTCTTGAATCATCAAAAAAGAAGATGCCGGATCTTCTTTTATCTGCAATTGTGTTTCACTGATTATTTTTTGGGCAAGGGTTGCGGGCTCATAACTATGGATGTTACAAAATCCTTTTAATTTATCATAAATAAACCTGCCTTTATTATGATTTACAGCTTCTTTAAATTCAAATATGATGATGAGCTTCTCAAAGAGATCATTGTTAATAAATTTTATATTAGAAAATCTCGGTGTTTTAAGTTTGTATTCTTTGGTCGCTGTTGTATAAATATATTCTTCTCCATTAATAACTGCTCGCTCATTAGTATCACTAATCAAAAAATTAATCTTGTTCGAATATTCATTTTTAATAAAATCTCCTTCTTTGACAATTTGACTTATAAATAATGCTCTGCTATCATCATTCATTTCCTTTTCAGCTATACCATTAATCACTTTATCTACATCTTTCAATACTGATAATTTCGTATCAATATCTTTTCCCCATTCAAAATCCTTTAAACGGGAAGGACTCATTGGAATTAAATGAATGGCAATTTTATTTTGTCCATTTACAGTTTTAAGCATATTTGCAAAATCATCACTGATGTAAATTGATTCTGCTAAGGTTTTATAAGTATTGTCAATACATGGGAATATAGCTTCGTTGTTAATTGCCGCCTGTAACAATTCATAATAGCCCAAATTATTTAAAGTGTCCGCTTTATGTTTATGATTTAGAATCTCTAAGGGTTTATAGCTAACCACTTCACCCGCAAAATATTTTGCAACCATTACTGTAAAATGTACGACCTTTTCGAGAATACTCTTATTTTTATCGGATTCAATTATTTGATTTCTGGTGGGATCAAGATCAAAAGTAGCATGTAGTATATAAGGTTGATTTAATTGAATATTGGTAGGAAAGAAGGAATATAAATATGGAACAGAAATATGGAAATTCTCTTCAATTGCGATTTTAATTTGATAAAATTCTTCTTCTTTATTTGATTTAAAATCTTTATCAAAAAGTCCTTCTTTTTCAAAAATAAGCCAGGTATTGCCTTCAAAACTTATCTTTTCTTTAGGTGAAAAATCAATTGAATTTATATTTAATTTTTCCTTATAGGTTTTAATATCAGCAATATCCTCATCGAAACCTTCAAACCTTACTACTTCTAAATTTCGAAGAAATAATAACGTTTCTGGTGTAATATTTTTAATCTGTTCTATAATTTTTTTAAAAGACTTTTTTTTGTATTGGATTATAATGGAGGTCACATACTGATCCTGTTTTATGACAGAAAGTTTAGGAATTGATAAAAATGGAATTGGAATAATTGTCTTTTTTAGCTCTTCTTCCTTTATAATTTGTTCTTGAATTTCATTATCGAATAAAGTATTGAATGTTTTTATTCTATTATCTTCGTTGTACTTTAATGATAAATTATTGCTTTGAATTTCAATTGCATTACTCCAATTAATGATAGAACGAAACCCCAATCCTTTATTTCCAATGTATTTCCTTTTCGAAGTTTTTGATGAAAGATTTGCTATGAATAAAGAGCGATAACCTTTTTTCGAGAATGGGGAATTGCCATTATTACTAATGCTAATTGTTTGTAGTTTCTTATCAAGTTTTATTAACACTTCATTTGCTCCTTCATCATCGCAATTTTGTAATAATTCAAGTAATTGCCGCCCGTTATAACCCATAACCGTTTCTATTTCACGATAATATTCACCAAGCATTTCGTTATAATCTGCTTTGTACCGCCTTTTCTTATTACGAATGAGTTGCTCTATATATTCTTTCATGTTATCCCACTTTTATTTTCCCCGTCACCACCCCATTGATCAAATTCGCCTTGTACTCTTTCAACTTCTCAATCTCCTGCTCTTTGAGGAAAATGGAAGTATGAAACTTTGATTTAATAGTTTAATTATATTCTGATATTAGTGTCAATGAAATCGGATAATTATTTTTCATTGAACTATTTTTGTTTGTTTATTTTATATACTCCTCACAATCAATTTGAAACTACTCCTTCCACAATCTATCTCTTGATCTACAATTCCATCGACTCCAACTTGTTGCGCATGGTTAATGAAGTAATCCTTCCAATTTTTCTCAGATTTGAAAATTACTCTTCTTCCATAGTTCATATCTTCAGCGTCCAGAAATCCCAGATATAACAAAACAACAGGAATACCATTGTTTGCTAACCACCAGGCATGTGCAACCCGGTTGGAGAGTTGATAACATTTTTCACTTGAAATAGAAACTCCATTATACGTTTCATTTATTCCAATTTTAGCTTCGTTTATGGCTGTGCCAATTTTAAAATGGTTTTTTTGGGAGATCTTCGATGCATCTTTTTTTAGTTTTTTCCCGGATGACTCCAACTCAGTTTGATGAGCTTTCGCTTCAATCAATAATATCCCTTTTTTACCATTGATGTTGCAAGTTGAAACAAAATCCCACGTTGGTGTTGTTACATTTACAAGCATCCACCATTCTACTATCCCGTTGTAAATTTCCAAACCAAAATTACTTTTCAAGAAGCTCTTTAGTTGCGATTCTCTTGGATCATTTAGTCCTTTTGGAATCCAAACGTCATTATTTGTAATAGTTGTATCGGTGTCTTTTATTATTGAATTAAGATGAGTCAAAAAATCTGGTGAGCTGATTAACTTGATCATGCATCTCTGGCTACCTTTAAATTCTTTAATTTTCATAATTTGGAGTGGTTTTAAGTAAGAAATATTTAAATCCTTTTTCTGGTTTTTAACATGTTAGCATACATTTATTTTCCCCGTCACCACCTCATTAATCAAACTCGCCTTGTACTCCTTCAACTTCTCAATCTCCTGCTCTTTAAGGGAAATGGCGGTGGAGATTTTGGTTCTTATTATATTAATCCGAGAAAGTATTATATCCCTTTCTTTATTATTAGGAGGGAACGCTACTTTTATATTAATCACATTATCATTACTTAAATTTGCTTGTTTAGTTCCTGCCGGGAGCATATAAAGTTGATTTAAGTACATTTCACTTTGGAGTATTTGCAAAATGTAATCTGGCTCAATACCTTTCTTTGTTGTGATTTTTGCAACTCGTTGATTCAATAGGAACCTATCATTTATTTCAATAAGTATGGCAAAACCATAATCTTTTTTACCTAGAGTTCCTGTTAATGACATAAGTATGTCGCCTATTGATACAACCCATTCTTTATGAGATATTAGAAATTTAGGGTCAACAAAAGTTGGCTGGCGGTCAAGGCAGAGTTCATTCATATAAGTATTCGCAATTTTGATAATTTGTATACCCTCATCTTGAAAATGAGAAGAATCAAATGCAAATCCGCCTTGAATATTAACGAGATGTTTCAACCTCTTTACCTCCCAATGATCCGGAATCTCCCCAATCCATTCCACGCCACTCTCTTTTAGCTTTACATTGGGGTTTATCCCTCTTGTAACCGCCCGGTGAATTAATATTTGCCTTCGTTCTTTGAGCAGTTCGATTTGTTTTTCTTTGATGCCAACAGCTTGATCAATAAGGGCAGTTTTACGGTCGAGAAATTCTGCGATGGCGGTTTGCTCTAGGAGAGGCGGAACAAATGTTTTAAATGAAAAGAAATTGTCTTTTGAGATTGTATTTCTTAAGCCAGTATAAAGAGGTTTCATTCTTTTGTCCATATCCAGATTCAAATAGAAATAGTACAAAAATCCTCTGTCAAACTTTTCATTTGGTTGCATTACGGTATAAGCACCTGTAATCATTCCATTAAATTCAGAAAGACCAACCGTTCTTGGAGTTTCTTCAACGTCAAATAAACAAAAAATGAAATCGCCCTTTTTTACTTCTTGATAAGTGTCAAATTCTGCCGGAAATTTTCCCCGCGGATTTTCCATATCACGCTTGATAACACCGTTCAGCGTTAAAGACAATAACACATATTCACTTGATCTTTTCCCAACCAAGTTTTTCTTAAGGTTAAAAATGAACTTATTGGACAAAGATTCCCAATGTTTAGGAATCTCTCCCAGCCATTCCACGCCGGAGTGTTTGTATGCGGGGTATTTTTGAATCTTAATTGTCTGAACCATGATTTTCCTGATTTAAGGATTTAAGGATTTTGGGGTACAAGGATTTTAAAACTTTTGTTGTTAAAGAATTTTGTTGTTATGAACCCGTTTAAATTCGAGGCTTTTGGCTCCAAAATTTATCAGCAAGCCAATTTCCATCTGGTAGGCTTCACAATAATTCATAGCTTGCGATAAATGTACATCTTCCAGTTTTGTCAAAGCTTTTAACTCAACCATGATGAGCTCTTCGACAAAAAAATCGACCCTTCGTGTTCCAATGTTTTCATCCCGGTAAAAGATGCTCATTTCTTTCTCTCTCTCAAACAATAAGCCTGCCAGATTCATTTCAATAGCCAATGCACGTTGGTATAT
>TBL_comb47_HYPODRAFT_10001510_pt1 | contig 30139 bp, 30 predicted proteins | sample TroBogypolimnion_40_FD_10682 | JGI IMG/M metagenome (IMG submission 10682) | reverse complement strand
GCCGGAGCGAGCCGCAGCACCGCCTCCCGCACCGCGTCCTCGGGGCCGGACGGGGTTCCGGCCAGGCTCGCGAAAGCCCTGAAGAAGCCCGCCGAAGGGCGCTCCAGTTCCGCGAGCCAATTTTCCGCACTGCCCATGGCGCCCCCCGGGGATGGCCTTTATTTTACCTCAACCGGGAATGCCCCAGGCCTCGCAGACGATCCGGCTCCAGTGGTGGTCCCAGGCCCGGCGCCAGACCAGGGTCCCTTCCTGGAGCTTGGCTTCCGCCAGCCGGGACGCCAGGGCTTCGCGCAGGGGCTCGGCCCCGGCGCCCAGGCGCTGCTCGGCCTGGGCGACCAGGGCCTTGAAGGCCTTGCGCTCCGCGTCGAAGTGGTCCAGGAAGCCGGGGGCGTCCGGGGGCGGCGCCCCGGCCTGGAGCCGCTTCCAGTCGCTGAACAGGGCCCGGACCTTCAGGTCCGAGCGCAGGGGCTCCTTGACCCCGTCCCAGCCGGTCTCCAGCCCGGCGGGCGCGCCGGCCCGGTCCAGGGCCGAGCGCAGCTTGACCGCCTTGGCCACGTCCTTGACCAGGTGGGCCAGGGCCACGAAGCTGCGCGCCTTGGCCCGCTTCTCCCGGCGGGTGAAGTACGCCTCCATGGCGTTGACGATGGCGTCGGCCGGCACCCCTTCCCCGGCCCAGGCCTGGAGCTGCAGGAAATCCTCCCGGCTCATGAAGGCCGAGCGTCCGTGCAGGTGGAAGGCCCACTCCGCCTCCATCCAGTCCAGTTCCTCCCGGGTGTAGAGCATGGCGGCGCTCAACGTCCCGGCCGCTCAAGTTCCCGCAGGTTCATATCCGTCTCCCGATGCACTGGATTCTAGCAGTCGTTGCGGACCTTGCTCGGCAACGGCTGCCAGCCAGGGTAGACTGGGTCTCAGGGAGCGCGCGGTGGCTATCCGGGAACAGATCAGATACAAGAGCAGAAAAGAGATGGAAAAGCTCAGGGAGGCCGGCCGGCTGGCCGCCAACGCCCTGCGGGTGGCGGCCCGGGCCGCCAGGCCGGGGGTGTCCCTGCTCGAGCTGGACAAGCTCGCGGAGACCTACATCCGAAAGAATGGAGGGGTGCCCAACTTCAAGGGCTACCACGGCTTCCCGGCCACCCTGTGCACCTCCGTCAACGACCGGGTGGTGCACGGCATCCCCGACCAGTACGTCCTGAGGGACGGGGACATCATCGCCATCGACTGCGGCGCCAAGCTGGACGGCTTCCACGGCGACACCTGCCTGTCGGTGGGCGTGGGCCAGGTCAGCGAAGAGGCCCGGCTGCTGCTCCAGGCCACCCAGGTGGCCATGTTCATGGGCATCGACTACTGCCGCACCGGCTACCGGCTCGGGGACATGGCCACCGCGGTCCAGACCTTCGGCGAGGAGCGGGGCTACAGCATCGTCCGCGAGTACATCGGCCACGGCATCGGCCGGGACCTGCACGAGGACCCCCAGGTGGTCTACGCCGACACCCGCCCCGGAACCGGCTTCCGCATGGAGGTCGGCATGACCATCACCATCGAGCCCATCTTCAACCTCGGCACCCAGCGCTGCCTGGTGGAGCCCGACGGCTGGACCGTGCGCACCGCGGACGGGGCCCTGAGCGCCCAGTTCGAGCACGCCGTGGCCATCACCAAGGACGGCCCCTGGATCCTCAGCATGCCCGACCCGGAATTCGAACTGGAGGACGGGTTCTGACGATGCGGATCGAGGCCCCGGCCAAGCTCAACCGATTCCTCGCCGTCCTGGGCCGGCGGGCCGACGGCTACCACGACCTGGAGCTGGTCACCACCGTGCTGGAGGGGGTGGCCGGGCTCACCGACGTCCTGGAAGGCGAGCCCGCCGACGCCCTGGCCCTGGAGCTCAGCGGCGCCGACGCCGAAGGCCTGACGGTGGACGAGCGCAACCTGGTGATCAAGGCCTGGCGCCTGCTGGAACGGGAGGCCGGGCGCGCCCTCCCGGCGCGGCTCCGGCTGCACAAGCGGATCCCCCACGGCGCCGGCCTGGGCGGCGGCTCCTCCGACGCCGCCGCGGCCCTGAAGCTGGGCGACGCCCTGTTCGGCCTGGCCCTGCCCGCCTCCCGGCTCCTGGCCCTGGGGGCCGAGCTGGGCAGCGACGTGCCGCTCTTCCTCCTGGGCGGAACGGTGCTGGGCCTGGACCGGGGCGACCGGGTCTTCCCGCTGCGGCCCATCCCGCTGGAACCGATCCTGCTGGCGCACCCCGGCCTCTACGTGGCCACGCCCAGCGTCTTCAACTCCATCGCCCGGGTCGGCTACCCGCTGCCCACCCCCTGCGCCGGCCTGGCCGGAGGGCTGGCCCCGGACTGGCGCAACGATCTCACCGGCGCGGCCATCTGGGCCTGCCCGGCCCTGAGCGAGGTGCGCGCGGCCCTGCTGGACAGCGGCGGCGAGCCCCTGCTCTGCGGTTCCGGCAGCTGCTGGGCCGCGCGCTTCCCCGATCCGGACCGCCGGGACGCCGCCCAGAGTCACCTGGCCGGGCGGCATCCCGGATGGCGGCTATGGACCCTCGGCCCGGGCTGCCGGCCATGACCGAGGCCCTGCGGGTGCGGGGCATCCGCAAGACCTACCCCAAGGTCGTGGCGGTGGCCGGGCTGGACCTGGAGGTCCGGCGCGGCGAGGTGTTCGGCCTGCTGGGCCCCAACGGCGCCGGCAAGACCACGACCCTGGAGATGATCGAGGGCCTGACCGAGCCGGACGCCGGCGAGATCCGGCTGCTGGGGCTGGACTGGCGCCGGCACGGCCGGGCCATCCGCTCCCGGATCGGGGTGCAGCTCCAGAGCACCAGCCTGTTCAACAAGATCACCCCGCGCGAAGCGCTGACCCTGTACGGCAGCTACTACCCCAAGCGGCGCAGCGCCGAGGACCTGCTGGACCTGGTCCAGCTCAGGGACAAGGCCGACGCCTACCACATCACCCTCTCGGGCGGCCAGATGCAGCGCCTGGCCCTGGCCCTGGCGCTGGTGAACGATCCCGAGCTGGTGTTCCTGGACGAGCCCACCACCGGCCTGGATCCCCAGGCCCGGCGCGGGCTGTGGGACGTGGTGCGGCGGATCAAGGCCGAAGGGCGCACCGTGATCCTCACCACCCACTACATGGACGAGGCCGAGGCGCTCTGCGACCGGCTGGCCATCATGGACCACGGCCTGCTGCTCACCGAAGGCACCCCCATGGGCCTGATCCAGGCACTGGCCATCCCCAGCGTGGTGGAGCTCACCTTCGACGGCGTACCGCCCGATCCCGGCCCGTTCCGGGCCCTGCTGGGGCTGCCGGTGACGGTCCGGGGCGACTTCTGGGAGATCCCCACCCCGGACCCCAAGGCGCTCCTGCCGGACCTGCTGGAGGCCGCGGAGACCGCCGCCGTGCCCTACAAGCAGATCCACGTCCGCCGGGCCACCCTGGAGGACGTCTTCCTGCACCTCACCGGCCGGAGTCTGCGCGACTGAACCGCCCCACCAGAGGCTCACCCATGCTGCTGCTGCGTCAATTCGTCATGGAATGGAAACTGTTCAGCCGGGACCGGGCGGCGATGTTCTGGACCTTCGCCTTCCCCATGCTCCTGCTGATGGGCTTCGGCACCATCTTCCGCTCCGGCTCTGCCCCCGCCTTCACCCTGGTGGTCTCCGGAGACGTGCGTGCCACCCGCACCGGGCGCGACCTGCTGGCGGCCCTGGAGCCGACCCCGGTCAAGCTGCTGGAGCTGTCGGCGCAAGCCGCCGGCGAGCGCTGGCACAAGGGCGAGACCGCGGCCCAGCTTGAGCCCGCCGGGGACGGCTTCGCCGTCAAGGTCAACACCTACCTCGCCGCCCAGGGCCAGATGGCCGCCCAGATCGCCCAGCAGGCCAACCTCGCCGTCCAGCTCCGCCACGGCGGGACCGAACCGACCTGGATCCCGGTGACCATGGAGAGCCCCGGCCACGCCCACGCCTCCAACTACGCGGCCTTCCTCCTGCCCGGGCTGCTGGCGGTCAACCTGATGAGCATGGGCCTGTTCAGCGTGGGCATGGTCAACGTCTCGTACCGGGAAAAGGGCAAGTTCCGGCGCCTGGCGGTGACCCCGCTGCCCAAGTGGGTCTTCCTGCTGGGCCAGATCCTGCACCGGCTCACGGTCACCTTCCTGCAGTCGGCGCTGATGCTCCTGCTGGGCTTCCTCGCCTTCGGGATCGGCAACCAGGGCTCGTACTGGATGCTGGCCGGGGTGATGGCGCTGGGCACCGGCTGCTTCATGGCCATGGGCTTCGCCCTGGCCGGGTTCGCCCAGACCTCCGAAGGCTACGCGGCCATCTCCAACGCCCTGTTCTTCCCCATGATGCTGCTTTCCGGGGTCTACTTCACCCTGGACTCGGCCCCGCGCTGGATGCAGCAGGCGGTGATCGTGCTCCCGCTTTCGCCCTACCTCAAGGCCCTGCGGGCGGTCTTCAACGACGGCGCGGGCCTGGCCGGGCACGGCGCCGGCCTGGCCATCGTGGCGGCGTGGACCGCGGTCTGCTTCGCGGTGGCCCTGAAGCGCTTCAAATGGGCCTAGGCGATGCTAGAATCGCCCGGTACCCGACCGAGGCCGACCCGATGCCGCATCCATCCCACGGACGTGCCCGCCTGCTCATGGGCTGCCTGGCGCTGTTCGCCTTCCTGGGCTGCGCCCGAGGCCCCGCCGTCCGCCCCGCGCCGGCCGCGCCGGCCGCGCCGGCCCTGGCCCGCCTGGGCTTCACCATCCAGGCCGGGGCCTTCGCCCAGCCGGAGAACGCCGCCAGGATGTCCGAGTCGCTGCAGGCCCTGGGGCTGAACGCGGTCTACTACGCCACCGAGCCCGAGGGCGCCCCGCGCCGGCTGTTCCGGGTGCGGTTCGGCGATTTCCCCACCCGCGAGGCGGCCCGGGCCCGGGCCGAGGCCCTGCGCGCCGAGGGGGTGATCCAGGCGTTCTACATCGTCGCCCCGGAAGAGCCGCCCCTGGCCCGGCCCAGCCCCAAGGACGAGGCCGCGATCCGGACCAACCTGGCCGAGACCGCCAGCAACTACCTGGGCGTGCCCTACCTCTGGGGCGGAGCCAGCGGCGCCGGCTTCGACTGCAGCGGCCTGACCATGGCCGTCTACCGGCTCAACGGCCTGCAGATGCCCCGCTCCTCCCGGGAGCAGTACGCCCGGGGCAACCCGGTGGCGCTGAGCGAGGCCCGGAAGGGCGACCTGGTGTTCTTCACCACCAACCACGCGGGCACGGTGTCCCACGTGGGCATCTACCTGGGCGGCGACACCTTCATCCACGCGCCCAAGCACGGCCGCAACATCAGCAGGGAGAAGCTGGCCGGCTACTACCGCGAGCACCTGCTGGGGGTCCGGAGCTATCTCTGACGCGCGTCGGACGGAGCCACGAGCTCCCGGTCCCCGCAAGAGGGTCTCGACCTGGGCCGCCCTGCCGGAGGCAACCGCTGCGACCTGCAGGTTCGCGGCCCAGGTGGAGGATGACAGCGCTCAGTGGTTCGATCCGACGTTACGGTTTCAATGGTCCGGCGCGGCCAGCCCAATCGTAACTATTGATATAGATATAATAATTTGGTGATGGCAGCTGTCGCCGGGTTGCTTGTTGCATTGCACAAGGGCAGCTTGCCCCTTTTCCACAAGGACGCTATCTTGACCGCTTGGGGATTTCGGTCGAGAAACTCACAGCGGAAGCGTTGGCCCTGCCGGTTGAGGCGAGGGCGCTGCTTGCCGAACAGTTGGCTGAAAGCCTCGGTCCCCTTCTCGAAGAAGATTTCCATGCGCTATGGGCAGCGGAGGCCTTGCGGCGGCGAGATGAAGTCAGCGCAAACAAGGTAAAGGCCATCCCCGCAGAGACCGCGTTCGCCCGGGTTCGTAAGAGCCTGAATCGAGCCGAAGTCCATCCTGATCCTTGCGGTCATGCACACGTACCAGAAGCCATTCTAATTGGCGATCTCGCGCTTCGAACCGAGGCAATCACTTTCCGGGTTTCACCAGCTTGGCGTCGGTGATCACCACCGGGGTCACCGGCATGTCCCCGGGGCCGGTCTTCACGTCCTTGATCTTGTCCACGGTCTCCATGCCCTTCACCACCTTGCCGAACACGCAGTAGCCCCAGCCGTCCTGCCCCGGGTAGTCCAGGAAGGCGTTGTCCACCACGTTCACGAAGAACTGGGCGGTGGCGCTGTGGGGGTCGCTGGTGCGGGCCATGGCCAGGGTGCCGCGGACGTTCTTCAGGCCCTTGGCCGAGGCTTCCTTGGCCTCGTTCGGGATCGGCGCCTTGGTGGCCTTTTCCGCGCCTTCCGCGTTCATCCCGCCGCCCTGGATCATGAACCTGGAGATGACCCGGTGGAAGGTGGTGCCTTTGTACTGGCCGGATTTCACGTAGGCCAGGAAGTTGGCGGCGGTTTTGGGCGCCGCGGCCGGGTCGAGCTCCACGGTGAAGCTGCCCAGGCTGGTGGTGAAGGCCACTTGGGGCTTGGGCTGGGGCTTGGGCGGGGCCGCGAGGGTGGCCAGGGCGGCAAAGGCGAAGAGGGTGGCGCGAAGGCGCATGGACGGGCTCCTGTGGGCGTGAGCAGAACCGTCATTATGCCCGAGCGAGGGCCGGACTTGGGAAAAAGAGCGGGCCGCCGGGCCGGGAAGGTTTTGATCATTTTAAATTATTATTCATTGGCGCCCGATTCCATTTGGCTTTAGTATCCTGGTGCTGTTTATGAATTAGTTATTTGTATTTTTGACCTTCAAGCGCTTTCCCGGAAGGAGTCCGCAGTTGTCCTCCCGTTCCTTGGCCAGATGTGTGAACCAGGTGCTCTGCGTCGAGGACGATGCCCCCACCCGCAAGGTGCTGGTGAAGATCCTCCAGGCCAGGTTCTCCCAGGTGCTGGTCGCCAGGGACGGGGTGGAAGGCCTGGAGCTGTACGAGCGGCACCGGCCGAGCCTGGTCATCACCGACATCAAGATGCCCAACCTGGACGGCATCAACATGGCCCGGGAGATCCGCGCCCAGGACCCGTCCACCCGGATCATCGTCATCACCTCGTACGGATCGTCGGACCTCCTCCTGGCGGCCATCGAGATCGGCGTCACCGACTACATCCTCAAGCCCCTCGTCTCCGACCGGGTCTACGACGCCATCGACAAGTGCCTGCAGGTGATGGTCCTGGAACACCAGGTGCAGGACGCCAACGCCCAGACGGAGCACGTGCTGGAGAGCATCCGCGACGTCTTCTTCGCCCTGGACCGGGACTGGCGCTTCACCTACGTGAACCTCAAGGCGGAATCCTACTTCGGCCTGCCCCGGGAACGGATCCTCGGCAAGGCCCTCCAGGACCTCCTGCCCGGGCCGGCCCCGGTGCCCGAGCCGTACCGGGCGGCGATGGCGGCCCAGGAGATGCGCAGCTTCGAATCCTACAGCCCGGACCTGGACGCCTGGCACGAGGCCCGGATCTTCCCGCTGGACGGGGGGATCTCCGTGTACCTCAGGGACATCACCGAAGGCAAGAAGGCCCAGGAGGAGATCCGCTTCCTCGCCTTCTACGACAAGCTCACCAATCTCCCGAACCGGACCCTGCTCCAGGACCGGCTGCTCCACACCATCTCCCGCTGCCGGCGCGACAGCCACCAGGGCGCCATCCTGTTCATGGACCTCGACCGGTTCAAGAACATCAACGACTCCCTGGGCCACGCCACCGGCGACCGGGTGCTCCAGGAGGCCGCCAGGCGCCTGAAGGACTGCATCCGGGAGTGCGACACCGTGGCGCGGCTGGGCGGGGACGAGTTCATCGTGCTCCTGGACGGGATCGAGCACCCCGAGCACATCCACTGGGTCATCGACCGCATCCGCAACGCCCTGGCCCAGGACATCCACCAGCACGGCGTCCAGCTCAGCCTCACGGCCAGCATCGGCATCAGCCTCATCCCCGGCGACGGGGGCAGCGTGGAGGACCTGCTCAAGTCCGCCGACACCGCCATGTACTACAGCAAGCGGCGGGGCGGAAACGCCTACCACTTCTACCGCCCGGAGATGAACGCCAGGACCCAGAACCTCCTCATCATGGAGAACACCCTGCGAAAGTCGTTCCAGACCCGGGATTTCACCGTCGAGTTCCAGCCGCAGTACGACCTCCGGAACCGCGGCCTCCTGGGCTTCGAGGCGCTGCTCCGGTGGACCCATCCGAGCCTGGGCATCGTCCCCCCCAGCGAGTTCATCCCCATCGCGGAGGAGACCGGGCTCATCATCCCGCTGGGCGAATGGATCCTGGAGACCGCCTGCCGGCAGGGCCAGGCCTGGATCCAGGAGCACGGCCGCGACCTGCGCATGGCGGTGAACGTCTCGGGCCGGCAGTTCTGGCAGAGCGACCTGGTGGACACGGTCTCGCGGACGCTGGCCCTGACCGGTTTCCCCGCGGCCCAGCTCGAACTCGAGCTCACCGAAAGCATGGTCATGAACGACGTCGACCTGGCCATCCGGACCATGCACAGCCTCGCCGGCATGGGGGTCAGGCTGTCCATCGACGATTTCGGCACCGGCTACAGCTCGCTCCATTCGCTCCAGAAATTCCCCATCCACGCCCTCAAGATCGACCAGTCCTTCGTCAAGGACGTCACCACCAACCCCAACGGCCAGGCCATCTCCAAGGCCATCATCGGCCTCGCCCACTCCCTGAAGCTCGAGGTCATCGCCGAAGGCATCGAGCACCAGGACCAGCTGGACTGCCTTCTCGGCCTGGGCTGCGAGAACGGGCAGGGGTTCTACTTCAGCGCCCCCCTTAGCCCGCAGGACGCGCAGGCGGCCTTCCTCCTGGCCGGTCCCGGCGTCCCGCGCGGGAAGCGCCGGGGGCGGAAGGCCGGGAGCGGATCGGCAAACTTTTGATCCCGGCGGGGAAAAGGGCTAGATTAGGCTAGATGTCCTTCTCCCCTCCGGTGCTTCGCGTGGTGCATCCCCCTGTCCTGCTGGCCTGTCCCGACTGCGACCTCCTGCATCGGGCCGGTCCGCCGCCGGGAGGCACCATGCAGGTCTGCGCGCGCTGCGGCGCCGTGCTCGGGCGGAGCCGGCCCGCCAGCCTGGACGCGGTCCTGGCGCTCCACCTCACGGCGCTCGTGCTGTTCGGCCTGGCCAACGCCTTCCCGCTGATCTCGCTGCGCCTGCACGGCACCGCCCAGGAGGCCTCGATCCCGGGCTGCGTGCGGATCCTCTCCGCCCTCGGCTGGCCCTGGCTTTCGGCCATCCTGGTCACCACCGTGATCCTGGGACCGCTGGTGCACCTGGGCGGGATGTCGTTGATCCTGGCGCAGCTCGCCCGCGGGCGCCAGCGGGCCTGGACCGCCCGGGCCTTCCGGATCCTGGAGGAATTCCGCAACTGGGGGATGGTGGAAGTGTTCGTGCTCGGGGTCCTCGTCTCCTACTCCAAGCTCGCCCGGATGGCCACCGTGGTGCCCGGCCCCTCGCTCTACGCCCTGGGCGGCTTCATCGTCGCGGCCGCGCTGGCCCTCTCGGCGCTGGATCCCCGGGCGGTGTGGGAGGCCCACGGGCTCCCGGACGGCGGCGCCGAGCCCGCGCGCCGGGGGGCGGGGCCCAGCGCCCGGGGAGCCGGGCTGCTGGGCTGCTCCGCCTGCGGCCTGGTCACCCCGCTCTCCCGGGAAGGCCACTGCGCCCGCTGCGGCGCGACCCTGCACAGCCGCAAGCCGGAGAGCGCCACCCGCACCTGGGCCCTGCTGATCACCTCGGCCATCCTCTACATCCCCGCCAACGTCCTGCCGGTGACCCGGGTGATGTCGCTGGGCAAGGGGCACGAGGACACCATCCTCGGCGGCGTCGTCTACTTCCTGCGCACCGGGTCCTGGCCCCTGGCCCTGCTGATCTTCGTCGCCAGCGTGATGGTGCCGCTGGCCAAGTTCGTCATCCTCGTGTACCTGCTGCTCTCGGTCCGGTACCGCTCCCGCTGGCGGCCCCGCCAGCGGGCCCGGCTCTACCGGCTGACGGAGCTGGTGGGCCGGTGGTCGATGGTGGACATCTTCGCCATCACCATCATGGTCGCCATGCTGCAGATGGGCAGCCTGGCCTCGGTCGTGCCCCGGCCGGGCGCCATGGCCTTCGCCCTGATGGTGGTGGCCACCATCCTCGCGGTCCGCTGTTTCGACCCCAGACTGGTCTGGGACGCCTTGGAGTCTGGACATGGATGAACCCCGGCACGAACCCGAGGACCTTCAGGAACTGCCCGCGCCCGCCCTGCGCCGGCGCAGGCCCTCGCTGGTCTGGTTCATACCGCTGGTGGCGGCGCTGATCGGCGCCTGGATCGCCCTGAAGGCCTACACCGACCGGGGCCCCACCATCACCATCACCTTCCAGAGCGCCGAGGGCCTCGAGGCGGGCCAGACCCGGATCAAGCACAAGGACGTGGAGGTCGGCCGGGTCACCGCCATCAACCTGAGCGCGGACTTCAGCCACGTGGTGGTCACCGCCGACCTGAAGCGGGGGGCCTACGCGCTGCTCTCCGAGAACACCCGGTTCTGGGTGGTCCGGGCCCGGATCGGCACCAACGGCATCTCGGGCCTGGGCACCCTGGTCTCCGGCGCCTACATCGGCATGGACCCCGGGCCGAAAGGCAAGCCGCTCCGGGACTTCAAGGGGCTCGAGACCGCGCCCATCCTCACCCCCAGCATGCCCGGCAGGCTGGTGGAACTGAGGGCCGAGAAGCTGGGCTCGCTGAGCATCGGCTCCCCCGTGACCTTCCGCCAGATCCACGTGGGCGAGGTGGAGGGCTTCGACCTGGATCCGGAGGGGCAATCGGTGCTCATCAAGGTGCAGGTCAACGCCCCATACGACCGCCTGATCCACCGCAACACCCGGTTCTGGGACTCCGGCGGGGTGGACCTCAGCCTGGACGCCAACGGCCTGCGCCTGCGCTCCGACTCGATGGTGCAGCTGTTCCTGGGCGGCATCGCCTTCGAGAACCCCGCCAACCTGGAATCCTCGGACCCGGCGCCGCCGGGCCAGGGCTTCACCCTGTTCGCCACCCACGACCGGGCCTACGAGCCGGTCTACCGGGACCGCCATTTCTTCGTGCTGAACTTCGACGAGTCCGTCCGCGGCCTCGCCAAGGGGGCGCCGGTGGAGTTCCGCGGCGTGCGGGTGGGCGAGGTTGAGGACTTCCGGCTGGAGTTCCGCACCCGTGAACTGGAAGGCCGGATCCCCGTGCTGATCGCCCTGGAGCCGGAACGGTTCGCCTTCAAGGGCGCCGGCGGCGAATCCATCGAGGCGCTCATGGCCAGGCTGGTGGGCAAGGGCTTCCGGGCCCAGCTCAAGATGGGCTCGCTGATCACCGGCAACGTCTTCGTGGACCTGGGCTTCTTCCCCCACGCCCCGGCCCGGGCCATGGCCCAGAGCGGCGGCTACCGGGAGATCCCCACCGTCCCCTCCAGCACGGGCGCCCTGCTGGAGAACCTGACCCGGCTCTCCGAGCGCCTGCAGAAGCTGCCCCTGGAGGACCTCGCCGGGCAGCTGCGGGACACCTTCCCCGAGCTGCGCGACACCCTGCGCCAGACCCGGGCCCTGATGGCCCGGCTGGACACGGAGACCGCGCCCCAGGTCAAGGCCACCCTGGCCCAGGCCCAGACCACCCTGGCCGCCCTGGAGAAGACCCTGGGGTCCGATTCGCCCACCCAGACCGAACTGCGCGGCGCCCTGGACGAGTTCGCCAAGGCCGCCCGGGCCCTGCGCAACCTGGCCGACAGCCTGGAGCGGCACCCTGAATCCATGATCTTCGGCAAGGGGAAGAACCCATGACCCGCTCCCGGACGCTCGTCCCCGTCCTGCTCCTGGCCGCCGGCCTGGGCTGCTTCCGGCCCTCCCCGCCGGTGGTCTACCACACCCTCCAGCCGCTCCGGCTGGACGCCCCGGCGGTCCGCAGCGGCCTGGCCGTGGAGGTCCTGCCGGTGCGCCTGCCGGAACTGCTCCAGCGGCCGCAGCTGGTCCTGGCCCAGGGCGCCGGGACCGCGGGCCTCTCCGACACCCACCGCTGGGGCAGCCCCCTGGACCAGGACATGCGGCGGGTGCTGGTGGACGACCTGGCCCTGCTCCTGGGCAGCGACGCCGTGGTGGCCAGCCCCTACGGCGACCGGGTGGCGGCGGCCTACCGGGTCGAGGTGGAGGTGCGCAGCTGCGCGGCCTGGCCCGGCGGCGGGCTCACCCTCGAAGCCGCCTGGATGGTGACCCGGCCCGGCGCCGCCCAGGCCGTGCTGGTGCGCCGCGCCACGCTGCGGGAGCCGCTGGCCGACCCGGGCCCGGACGCCCTGGCGCTGGCCCACAGCCGCATCCTGGCGAGCCTGGCCCGGGAGATCGCCGAGGCCCTCCTCAAGCGACCTTGAAGCGCTGGATCCGCTGGCGCAGGCCGCCGGCGAGCCGGGCCAGCTCCTCGATGGTGCGCGCCGTCTCCGCCACGGAGGAAGCCAGCTGAGTGGTGGCCGAGACGTTGCGCTCGGTGGAGGCCATGGTGGCGTTCATGGCCAGGACCACCTCGCCGCCGGACCGGGACTGGTCCGCCAGGGCGCCGGCGATGGCGTGCACCTGCTCGGCGCTGCGGGCCACGTTCTGCTCGATGGCTTCCAGGCTCCGGGCCACCGCCGCCACCGCCTCGCCCCCGGCCAGGACCCGCTCGTCGCTTTCCTGGATCAGGCCGAAGATCTCCTTGGCCGCGCCGCCGCTGCGCTCGGCCAGCTTGCGGATCTCCTCCGCCACCACGGCGAAGCCCCTGCCCTGCTGGCCGGCCTTGGCCGCCTCGATGGCGGCGTTGAGGCTCAGCAGGTTGGTCTGCCGGGCGATCTCCCCGATGACGGCGGTGATCTTCGAGACCTTCAGGGTGCTTTCCCGGATGGCGGCCATGGCCTGGGTGGATTCCCCGGCGCTGCGCTGGCCTTCCCTGCTGGCTTCGAGCGAATCCTGGGCGAGCTTCTCGGCGGTCCCGGCGCTCTGGGTGGCGGCCTGGACCGAACGGCCCATCTCCCCGAGCGCCGCGGTGGACTGGATCATGGCGGTGCGCTGCTGGTCGGCGCCGCGGCTGATCTCGGCGGTGGCCGAGCTGATCTGGTCCCCGGTGGCGGCCAGCTCGGTGGCGCTGGAGGCGTTCTGTTCGGCGATCTGGGCCATGGCCTGCAGGTCGTCCCGCAGCTGGAGCATGGCCAGGTTCAGGCTCTGGCTGATGTGGTTCAGCTCGTCCCGGCCCTCCACCCGGCTCTGGACGGTCAGGTCGCCATGGTGGAGCGCGCTCATGGTCCGTTCCAGGTCCTTCACCCCGCCGGTGATCTGCCTGGACACCAGGCGCACGAATCCCACCCCCGCCAGCAGGCCGCCCAGGGCGATGCCCAGGATCCAGGCCTGGTTCTTCCGCCCCAGGCGGGCATTGTCCTGCACGGCCAGGGCCGAGGACTTCAGGATCGTCTCCTGGAGCTTTTCCAGGGCTTCCCGCGCTTCCCGCTGGACCTGCACGTTGCCTTCCATCAGCTCGGGGACCGCGCTGTCCTCGCGGGCCTTGGCGGCGGCCAGGAGCGCGTCGAAACCCTCCATATAGGCCTTCATGGAGGCCATCCCCTTCATGGCCAGCGGACGCTCCTCATCGTTCCAGGCCAGGGTGGGGAACTGGCGCAGGATCTCCTGGACCCGCACTTCGTATTCCTTCATGCGGGGCCCGCGCTTGGCCAGGTAGGCCTCGTTGCCGGCCGCCGCGATCATCGAGATGTGGACCGTCCTCAGCACGTTGGAATCGTTGAGGGCCCGCTCGATCATCTTGGATTTGACCACGTTCTGGTTCAGCTGGCCGGTGGCCGCCTGGGCGCCCTGGATGCCCAGCCAGCCCAGGGCCGTGATCAGGATCAGCAGGATGGACTGGACGGAGACCACCAGCATGAACTTCCTGCCGACATTCATTGAAGCCAGGAACCGGTTCAGCATGATTGCCTCCTTATGCTTGGGAATATACATGAATATTTCAAAACCTGTTTAACAGGTTTCAAGCCGCAGGCGGCAATCACCACGCGCGAGCATCGAAATAAACGAAAAAATATAGCGGTTCTCATCAGCGCACTTCGATATTCGAGTGATATGGCATCTCAACAGAATGCTCGAAATAGCCGGTAAAATATATCGAACCACATATAAATTCTACAATTACGTTGGTTATAAAATCAAGTTTCATTCGGATGGCATCCGTTTTGGGAGTGAGTCATATTGGGCTACCCCCACTTTGAAATCGTTCATTTTCTGCAAAGGAGATCGGCCAATGCATAAATCACTGAAGCTGGATCCCAACAAGTGCACGGGCTGCCTGCAGTGCGAGATGGCCTGCGCCTACCAGCACCACAAGACCTTCAACACCTCCCGGTCCCGGATCAAGATCTTCTCGTTCGAGGCGGAAGGGCGCAAGGTGCCCTACACCTGCACCCAGTGCGACGAGGCGTGGTGCCTCCATGCCTGCCCGGTGGAAGCCATCGTGCGGGACGCCAAGACCGGCGCCAAGGTGGTGCTCGAGGACCTCTGCGTGGGCTGCAAAGTCTGCACAGTCGCCTGCCCGTTCGGAACCGTGAACTACATGGCCAAGACCGGCAAGGTGCAGAAATGCGATCTGTGCGCGGGCGATCCGGCCTGCGCCAAGGCCTGCCCCACCGGCGCCATCACCTATGTGGACGCCGACTGGACCGGGCTGGGCAAGATGCGGCAGTGGGCCGAGAAGACTGACACGAACCCGGCGACGGTCTGAGGGGAGGCGAACATGTCCTATACCAAGAAAATCCTGCGCGTGAACCTCACGGCCGGCACCTGCGCGGCCGAACCCCTCAACCTGGAATGGGCCGGCCTGTACCTGGGCCAGCGCGGCCTGGCCACCAAGTACCTGGCCGCCGAGATCGACCCCAAGGTCGACCCGCTCTCCCCCGAGAACAAGCTGATCTTCGCCACCGGCCCGCTCACCGGCACCGCCGCCTCCACCGGCGGCCGGTACTCGGTCATCACCAAGGGCCCGCTCACCGGCGCCATCGCCTGCTCCAATTCCGGCGGCTACTTCGGCGCCGAGCTGAAGTTCGCGGGCTGGGACATGGTGATCTTCGAAGGGCGTTCGGAGCGGCCGGTCTACCTGCTGCTCGAGGACGACCAGGCCACCCTGCTGGACGCCGCCCACCTCTGGGGCAAGACCGTGTGGGAGACCGAGGAGATGATCAAGGGCGCCCACCAGGATCCGCTGATGCGCGTCAGCAGCATCGGCCGGGCCGGCGAGAACGGCGTGCTGTTCGCCGGCATCGTCAACGACCTGCACCGGGCCGCCGGCAGGTCCGGGGTCGGCGCGGTGATGGGCGCCAAGAACCTCAAGGCCTTCGCCGTGCGCGGCACCCGCACCGACGCCTACGCCGTGGCCGAGCCGGAGGCCTTCTTCAAGGCCGTCGACGCCGCCAAGGCCGTGCTCGCCGCCAACGGGGTGACCGGGCAGGGGCTCCCCGCCTACGGCACCCAAGTGCTCATGAACGTCATCAACGAGGTGGGCGCCCTGCCCACCCGCAACGGCTCCGGGGTCCAGTTCGAAGGCGCCCGGGACATCTCCGGCGAGGCCATGCACGCCAACCGGCCCACCGACGGCAAGCCCAACCTGATCAACCATAATGGTTGCTTCGGCTGCACCATCGCCTGCGGGCGGATCTCCAAGATGGATCCCAACCACTTCTCCGTCAAGGACAAGCCCCAGTACCACGGGGCTTCCGGCGGAGTCGAGTACGAGGCCGCCTGGGCCCTGGGCGCCGCCTGCGGCGTCAACGACCTGGAGGCCCTCACCTACGTCAACTTCCTCTGCAACGAGGACGGGATGGACCCCATCACCCTGGGCTCCACCATCGGCGCGGCCATGGAGCTGTACGAACTGGGCATCCTGACCAAGGAAGAGGCCGGCCTGGAGCTTCCGTTCGGCTCGGCCGAGGCGCTGGTGAAGCTGGGCGAACTCACGGCCAAGGGCGAAGGCTTCGGCAAGGTCATCGCGCTGGGCTCCAAGCGCCTGACCGCCAAGTACGGCCGGCCCGAGCTGTCCATGAGCGTCAAGGGCCTGGAGTTCCCGGCCTACGACGGCCGCGGGCTGCAGGGCATGGCCCTGGAGTACGCCACCTCCAACCGCGGCGCCTGCCACGTGCGGGGCTACATGGTCTCGCCCGAAGTGCTGGGCATCCCGGTCAAGATGGACCCCGCCGCCACCGAGGGCAAGGCGCCCATGCTCAAGGCCTTCCAGGACCTCACCGCGGTGGTGGATTCCGCCGGCATCTGCCTGTTCACCACCTTCGCCTGGTCCGCCGATGACATCCAGTCCCAGATCCAGCCTGCCCTCGGCGGGGACTGGCCCCTGGACCGGCTGATGCAGGCCGGGGAGCGGATCTGGAACCTCGAGCGCCAGTTCAACCTGGCCGCCGGCTTCACCGCCAAGGACGACACCCTGCCCAGGCGCATCCTCACCGAGGCCGCCAAGACCGGCCCGTACAAGGGGAACGTCGCCGAACTGGGCAAGATGCTGCCCGAGTACTACCAGGTGCGCGGGTGGACGGCGGAAGGGGTGCCCACCCAGGAAACCACGGTGCGGCTGGGGTTGTAACATGAAATACCTCATCCTCGGAGCCGGCCCGGCCGGCGTGGCCGCCGCGGAAACCCTGGCCAGGACCGACCCCGCGGGAGAGATCACCCTCCTGCGGGGCGAGGCCGGCGAGCCCTATGCCCGCATGGCCATCCCCTACCTGCTGTCCGGCCGCATCCAGGAGGCCGGGACGCACATCCGCCCGGACCCGGGCCACTATGCCCGCCTGGGCATCAAGATCCTGGCCGGGCGGGCCCGCTCCGTGGACGCCGGGGCCCGGACCGTGGGCCTGGACGACGGCCGCACCCTGGCCTACGACCGCCTCCTGGTGGCGACCGGGTCCACCCCGGCCCTGCAGAAGATCCCCGGCATCGATCTGCCGGGGGTCCACACCTGCTGGACCCTGGACGACGCCCGGTTCCTCATGGCGCACGCCCGGCCCGGACTGAAGGTGGTCCAGATGGGCGCGGGGTTCGTGGGCTGCATCATCATGCAGGGCCTGGTGTCCCTGGGGGTGGACCTGACCATCCTGGTGCGCAGCGGCCGCATGGTCTCGCGGATGATGAACCCGGCCTCCAGCGGGCTGATCCGCAGCTGGTGCGAGGCCAAGGGGGTGCACATCCGGGTCGAGACCCTGCCGGAAGCCATCACCCGGGAGGAAGGCCAGCTGCGGGTCCACCTGGGCCGGGGCGAAGTCCTGCCCGCTGACCTGTATCTCTGCCTGGTCGGGGTGAAGCCCGCCCTGGGCTTCCTGGCCGGCAGCGGCGTGACCGCCGGCGAGGGGATCGTGGTGGACGAGACCATGCGCACCTCGGTGCAGGACATCTACGCGTGCGGGGACGTGGCCGAGTTCCGGGACTGCCTCACCGGCAAGCCCGGGGTCAACGCCATCCAGCCCAACGCGGTGGAACAGGGGCGCATCGCCGCCCTGAACATGGCCGGGCGGCACGCCTCCTCCAGGGGCAGCTTCGCCTTCAACGTGCTGGACACCCTGGGGCTCATCTCCTACTCCTTCGGCGCCTGGCAGGGCATGGCCGGCGGCGAGCACGCGGAGGTCCTGGACCCGGCCCGGTTCCGCTACCTGCGGCTGGAATTCCTCGGCGACCGGCTGGTGGGCGCCAATACGGTCGGCCTGACCGAGCACGCCGGCATCCTCCGGGGGCTCATCGAAGGCAAGGTCCCCCTCGGCCCCTGGAAGCAGCGCCTGCTGCAGAACCCGACCCGCCTCGTGGAAGCCTACCTGGCCCAGAGCCAGAAACTTGCATGAAAGTGAAACTCAAGCTGTTCGCCACCCTCACCAGCTTCCTGCCGCCGGAACACCGGCGCTCAGGGCTGGTGGAGCTGGACCTCGCCCCGGGCACCACGGTCAGGGCCCTGATCGAGCTGCAGCGGCTGCCGCCGGCGCTGTGCACCATGGTGCTGGTCAACGGCGTGTCCCTCAGCGCGCAGGAACAGGAAGCCCGGGTCCTGGCCGAAGGCGACGTCCTGGCCATCTGGCCTCCGGTGGGCGGTGGATAGCTCCTTCGAGATGACCGTCAGCCGGGCCGAGTTCCTGCGCCTGCTGCCCGCGGCGGTGGGCGGGGAGCGGTTCGACCCGGACGGCGCGGACCCTTCGGTCCTGGTGCACCGGGGCCAGGGGCGCCGGTGGCGGATCCGGCTGGTTCCCCTGCCGCCCATCCGGCTGGGGCCGGTGGCGATGGAACGGTTTCGGGTGGACCTGGCGTTCGAGGGCTATCCGGCCGGTGAGGCGGAGGCGTTCGTCGACCGGTTCATGCGCCACTTCCAGCGGGGCGGCGGCTGAGCCGGACGGAGCTCAGCGGCCGCGCCCGCGGGTCAGGATCCTGACCAGGCCGAGGGCGAAGTGGCCGCCCCTCGAACCTTTCCGGGCCTGGGCCGCGGCGGCGAAAGCCGCCCCGGTCCCGGCGAAGACGATGCCGGCGAGCACGCTGGCGATGGCCGAACCAAAGGGTTTCATGGAGGAACTCCGGAGGAGGAGCGGATCGGATGGATGGAGCGCCCGGACCATCCGGGTCGGGCACCCCATGCAATATAGATAAATGAATAATGCTGTCAATCCGTTCCGGCAGGTTTCCGGATTTTCGTCAGGCGGCCGTCATTATTACAGGGTGGCGCAAGCACGTTGAAATATCCCCATCCTCTTCATCCCCGTTCATCTCTGTTCATCCCCGGCAAAAGCAAGAGATACAAGCTGCCGAGGTCAATGTTCGGGACGGACAGGGACAGGAGCGCGTTGACACCAAGCAAGGAAATCAGCCGGGGATGAACAGTGATGAACGGTGATAAAAACTGGATAAAAAGAAGTTAAATTTGGATCCCATGTATCGGTCTCTCTACTGGCTGAAATGAACTGCGATCTTGCGCCAATCGGTATCAGCCGCCCAAATCGCATGCCCCGGTTTCCGCCCGATGCTCCATGGCCGTTCCTGGAACGTCTACGCTAAATAAATCATTTGTTCGGTGAATCAACCACCAGGTGCCGGGCCAGGAACGCCTCCATGGCCCCGTAGAACTCCAGCCGGTTCTCCTCGTTCTGGAACCCGTGCCCTTCGTTGTCCTTGACCAGGTATTCCACCGCGACCCCGCGCTGCCTGAGGGCGGCCACCACCTGGTCGGATTCGGCCTTGTTGACCCGCGGGTCGTTGGCCCCCTGGGCGATGAACAGGGGGGTCCGGATCCGGTCCACGTGGAAGGCCGGCGAGGCGGCGGTGAGCAGCGCCTTGTCCTGGTCCGGGTTGCCCACCATCTCGTACATCATCTCCAGGTAGGGCTTCCAGTACGGCGGAATGGTCTGCATGAAGGTGAACAGGTTGGACACCCCCACGTAGTCCACGGCCGCCGCGTAGAGGTCCGGGGTGAAGGCCACCCCGGCCAGGGTGGCGTAGCCGCCGTAGCTTCCGCCGTAGATGGCGATCCGCTTGGGATCGGCGACGCCCTCCTGGACCAGCCAGCGCACGCCGTCGGTGACGTCGTCCTGCATGCTCCGCCCCCACTGCTTGAAGCTGGCCTCCCAGAACTTCCGCCCGTAGCCGGTGGAGCCCCGGAAGTTGGGCTGGAACACCGCGTAGCCGCGGCTGGCCAGGAACTGCGCCTCGGGGTTGTAGCCCCAGGTGTCCCGGAGCCAGGGCCCGCCGTGGGGGTTCACCACCATCGGGAGCCGCTCCGGGGCCAGTCCCCGGGGCAGGGTCAGGTAGCCGTTGATGGTGAGGCCGTCCCGGGAGGTGTAGCGCACCGGCTTCATCTCGGCCAGGTCGCCCTCCTTGAGCCAGGGCGTCACCTCCGCCAGGAAGGTCAGCTTGCCGCTGGCGCGGTCGAACAGGTAGCGCCTGCCCTGGGTCCGGTCGCTGTAGGCGGCCACGATGAACTTGTCCTCGGCCCTGGTCTCGGCGGTGAACGCCAGTTCGTAGCCCGGCAGCCGGTCGCCCACCGTCTTGAACATGGCCTGGGTCTCCGGGTCCAGGAACACCCGCTGCTCCTTCCAGGTGGTGAACCGGATGGTGGTCAGGACCTTGCGCTTGCGGGAGTAGCTCAGCCCCTCCACGTCCACCTCGGGGTGCTCGTACAGCAGCCTGCCCTCCTTGGCGGTGGCCGGGTCGAACTCGAAGAGGGCGGTCCTGTCCCGGCCCCGGTTGGAGGCGACGTAGAGCCTCTTGTCGTCGAAGGTGAAGAACAGCGGCGCCACCGTCTCCTTGAAGCTGGTGGTGAGGATGGGCTTGAACGGGTCGGATTCCCGGTCCCGGAACAGCAGCGAGGTGCTGACCCCGTCCGTGGCCGTGGCGGCCCGCAGCCGGCCGGCATGGTCGGTGAGCCAGCCGGTGATGTTGCCGGGATTCCGGGCCACCAGGCGCTCCTCGCCGGTCCGCACGTCGATGCGGAACACGTCGAACACCTGGGGATCCCGGCGGTTGTGGGAGACCAGCAGGTGCCGGTCGTCATCGGGCAGATCGTCCACCACCTGGGCGGTCAGCTTCTCCCCGGGGGTCAGGTCCTTCAGCCCCTTGCCGTCCAGCCCGACCGAGACCAGGTGGAAGTTCTCGTCGCCGCCGAAATCCTTTTCGTACAGGATGCGGTCGCCCTTCCAGAAATAGCCGGCCAGGTCCCGGGCGGTCTCGGAGGTGACCCGCCGGGCTCTGCCGCCGGCCAGGGGCCGCACGAACACGTTGAGCCGGTTCCGGTAGGGGGCCAGCCACGAAAGGTACTTGCCGTCCTGGGACAGGTCGAACCCGCTCCGCTCGGGGTTGCGGAAGAAGTCGCGCAGCGGGATGGTCCCGCCCGTTTGCCCGGGGGCCGCCGCCGCGGCCAGGGAAAGGCCCAGGGTCAGGAAAGGGATGATGGGCGTTTTCATCGGCATCCTTGGGGATGGAAGGTACCAGCATAGACCGGATCGTTCCGCCGGGGAAACCCGCGCGCCCCCATCCCGGCTCAAGCGCCCAGGAAAAAAAGGGCAATCATATTAGATTAAAATAATTTTGATACTGCGTCACAATCTCCTAAACTTGCGCACCTCAAGTTATGTCAGACCCACCCAGCGCCCAGACGCCCAAGCAAGGGCAAGCGCGAAACCCGCCAGGAGGAATCATGAACAGCTCGATAAAAATGATGTTGCTGGCCGCAGCCGGAACCGGCCTGATGAGCGGCACAGCAGCCATCCAGGCCCCCGCCCCGCCCGCCGGGAGCGCCGGAAGCCCAGCCATGGCGAAGCTCGGACAGATGCCGATGGCCTTCTCCCAGACCGCCAAGCACGACTGCAAGGGCATGAACAGCTGCAAGGGCCAGGGCGGCTGCAGCACATCGGACATGGGCTGCAAGGCCAAGAACAGCTGCAAGGGCAAGGGCGGCTGCAAGACCAACATGTAGCGGTGCGGTCAGAACGGAGGAGGGCAAGGCACGGATCGCCTGCCCTCTTCCCTTTTCCACCCGGAGGGATGACAGTGACCGCCAACCCATTCAACGGCTTCACCAATTACGGCGTCGGCATCGGGCTCCGGATTCCGCACTACCAGCACATCCTGGAGCGCAGGCCGGTGGTGGACTGGTTCGAGATCATCTCGGAGAACTTCATGGCCGACGGCGGACGGCCCCGGGCGGTGCTGGACCGGATTCTGGACCAGTACCGGGTGGTGATGCACGGCGTCTCCATGTACCTGGGCTCGGCGGACCCGCTGGACCGGGAGCACTTGGCCCGGCTCAAGGCCCTGGCCCGGCACACCCGGACCCCTTGGCTGAGCGACCACCTGTGCTGGGGCTCCGTGGATGGCCGCTACACCCATGATCTCCTGCCGCTGCCTTACACCTGGGAGGCGGTGCGGGTGACGGCGGCGAAGATACGCCAGGCCCAGGACAGCCTGGAAGTTCCGGTGATCGTGGAGAACGTCAGCAGCTACGCCGAATTCCACGCCTCCCAGATGACCGAGTGGGAGTTCCTCGCCGAGGTGGCGGAGCGGGCGGACTGCGGCATCCTGCTGGACGTCAACAACATCTATGTCTCCTCCCGGAACCACGGGTTCGACCCCTTCGTCTACCTGGACGCGGTCCCGGCCGGACGGGTGGCCCAGATCCACATCGCCGGACATTCCAGGTTCGAGAAGTACACCCTCGACACCCACGACCACCCGGTCCTGGACCGGGTCTGGAGCCTCTACGCGCGGGCCATCGAGCGCTGCGGGCCCACCGCGACATTGCTGGAGTGGGACGACCGGATCCCGTCCTTCGGCGAGGTCCACGCCGAGGCGCTCAAGGCCAACCGCTTCCTGGACGCGCCAGGGGCGGCTGTGCGCGCCTCGGGCGATCGGGTGGCAGTCTCATGAACCTCAAGGCCTTCCAGCTCCGCATGGCCGCCGCGGTGATGGCGCCGCTCACCAGCCGGAACACCATGGTACGCCGGCGCCCGGACGGGGTGCGCATGGAGGACGAGGCCGCCGGGTTCGTGAAGCCCGGTGACCGGCTCAGCTCCTTCGAACGGCTTGAGATCTACAACCGCCAGTACTGGATCCGGATCCTGGCCAGCTTGGCCGAGGACTTCCCGGGACTCCGGGCGGTCCTGGGCCGGACCCGGTTCGACGGCCTCTCCCGCGCCTACCTGGCGGAGTGCCCCTCCCGCTCCTACACCCTGCGCAACCTCGGCTCCGGCCTGCCGGCCTGGCTGGAGGCGAACCCCCAGTGGATCGCCCCCCGGGGCCGGCTCGCCCTGGATACGGCGCGGCTGGAATGGGCCCACATCGAGGCGTTCGATGAAGCGGCGGAACCGGCCCTGGCGGCCGCCCTGACTGGGCTGGACGAGTCCACCCTGCTCTCCCTGCAGCCGCACCTCCGGCTGCTGCACCTGGCCCACCCGGTGGACCAGCTTGTGCTGGCGGTCCGCCGGGACCTTGCCCGGGGCGCCAGGCCCGGGGCGGTGCGCAGGGCGACCGAATGCCCGGCCGAAGAGACCTTCCTGGCGGTCCACCGCCACGGGGAGACCGTCTACTACAAGCGCCTCGACCAGGAGGGCTTCGGGATCCTGCAGGCGCTCCAGGCGGGCGCCGCCCTGGGCGAAGCCCTGGAAGCGGGCTACGGGAGCAGCGCGCTGGACGCAGCCGGGCGCGCGGAGCACCTGCGGCGCGCCTTCCACGACTGGTCGAGCTTCGGCTGGTTCACCCATTCCCCCGCACCGACCGGAGCTGCCGATGCCTAGCCTATTCCTGCAGCGCGGCTGCGCCAGGTCCCAGGCCGCCACCGACCTGCTGCGGCAGGCCTTCCTGCTGGGCGTGCGGCTCTACTGGGGCTGGCAGTTCGCCGTCACCGGGTGGGGCAAGCTGCACAACCTGGCCCGGGTGACCGCCTACTTCGCCAGTCTGGGCATCCCCTTCCCCGGTCTCAATGCGCCGTTCGTGGCCGGACTGGAATTCGCCGGCGGCATCCTGCTCGCCGCGGGTCTGGCCTCCCGCTCCATCGCCCTGCTGCTTGCCGGAAACATGCTGGTGGCCTACCTGGCCGCGGACCGGGAGGCCCTGCTCGCCTTCTTCAGCGATCCGGGCAAGTTCTACGCCGCCGCGCCCTATACGTTCCTCTTCGCGTCCATCATCATCCTGCTGTTCGGGCCCGGGGCGGTCTCCCTGGACCGCCTGCTGGCTCAATGGTGGAACAGCCGGGTCCCGGTGAAGCACATGACCATGCCGTAGGCGTCGCAGGCCTCGATCACCACGTCGTCCCGCACCGACCCGCCCGGCTGGGCGATGTAGGAGACGCCGCTGGCCTGGGCCCGGTCGATGTTGTCCCGGAACGGGAAGAAGGCGTCGGAGCCCAGGGCCACGCCGGACTTGCCCGCCAGCCAGGCCCGCTTGCGGGCCATGTCCATGCGCTCGGGGAGCACCTCGAAGTGTTCCGCCCAGAGCCGCTCCTCGGCCGGGGAGAGCCAGTCTTCCAGGTACTGGTCGATGGCGTTGTTGCGGTCGGCCCGGTTGACCCCGGGCCTGAAGCGCAGCCCCAGGACCTCCGGGTGCTGGCGCAGGAACCACTTGTCGGCCTTGGCCGCGGCCAGCCGGGTGCAGTGCACCCGGGACTGCTGGCCGGCGCCCACGCCGATGACCTGCCCGCCGAAGGCGAAGCAGACCGAGTTGGACTGGGTGTACTTGAGCGTGACCAGGGACAGGACCAGGTCCCGCCGGGCCGCCTCGGGCAGCTCCTTGCGCGCGGTCACCACCCGGCCGAGCAGCTCGAACCCGGGCACCAGGGTGTTGCGCCTCTGCTCGAAGGTGATCCCGAAGATTTCCCGCCGCTCCAGCTCCGGCGCCTGGTAGGCGGGATCGACCTGGATCACGTGGTACTTGCCGTCGCGCTTGGCCCGCAGGAGCGCCAGCGCCTCGGGCGTGTAGCCGGGGGCGATGACCCCGTCGGACACCTCGCGCTTGAGGATCCGCGCGGTGGCTTCGTCGCAGATGTCGGACAGGGCCGCCCAGTCGCCGAACGAGGACATCCGGTCGGCGCCGCGGGCCCGGGCGTAGGCCGCGGCCAGCGGGGTCAGCGCCATGTCCTCCACGAAGCAGGCCCGCTTCAGGTCGTCGTCCATGGGCAGGCCCACGGCGGCGCCGGCCGGGCTCACGTGCTTGAAGGAGGCGGCGGCGGGGAGGCCGAGGGTGGCCTTGAGCTCCCGGACCAGCTGCCAGGCGTTGAGCGCGTCGCAGAGGTTGATGTAGCCCGGAGCCCCCGAAAGCACTTCGATGGGCAGGTCGCGGCCGTCCAGGAAGACCCGGGCCGGAGCCTGGTGGGGGTTGCAGCCGTATCGGAGTTGGATTTCGCTCATGGGTTCGGTCTCTGGTGGGTAGTGGATCATACTGGAGGCTCCCCCCACAAGGACCTGCCCATGATTCATCCGAAAACCTTGCAGACCGCGCTGGGGCGGAGCCACGAGCCTGTGCCTGCCCTACCGGATCCGGGAGCTGCGCGCAGGGTGGGACCGCCCCGGGGTGCTGGTGCGGTTCTACGTCGGCCTGGAGGACCCGTCCGACCTCATCGCGGACCTCGAACAGGCCCTGGCCGCGCTCAGCTGATGGTGATCTTCCTGGGCCGGATCTCGGGGCTCTTGGGCACCATCAGGTGCAGCACCCCGTCCCTCAGCTCCGCCGCCACCTTGCCCGACTCCGCTTCCTCGGGCAGGGTGAAGCTCCGGGTGAAGGTGCCGAACGCGCGCTCCTGGGAATAGACCCGGCCCTCGTCCTGGGCGCTCTCGGGCTCCCGCTTGCCGCTGATGGAGAGCCGGTTGCCGGCCAGTTGGATATCCAGGTCCTCCCTGCGGATGCCGGGCATGTCCGCGGTGAAGACATAGGCGTCAGCCGTCTCCTTGACGTCGAAGGAAGGCATGAAGGTGCTGGTGGCCTCGTCGGGGAAATTGAAATCCCGGTAGGGATCCCAGCGCAGGAGATGGCGCATGAGCCGGAACGGTTCAAGGACGTTGGACTGGACCGGGATGGCCCGGGATTCGCGGGTACGGATGAGGTTCATGATATATCTCCTTTCTTCCCAATATGATGGGATCTAAGCTTTATCAGCCGAAGAAAATATGAGTGCTAATGCATCATGCGTCAAGGGTCTCCGTTCAAAAAATTTGATTCATAAGTTCAAGCTTGCAACTGTTCAAGAAATCAAACACCGTGGACGATGTGTCAGATATAGCCTCCAGGCGACCGATGTCGGTGGCCGGGGGCAGGCCAAGGAGACCCCATGACCCGCACCTTGCATGTGTCCCTCGCCTGCATCCTCACCCTCGGGCTCCAGGCCCAGGAACTTTCCCCCGAGACCCAGGCCAAGTTCCTGAAGATCCTCCTCACCTCCACCGGCCAGTTCGGGTTCGCCTGCGCCGACCCGGGCTTCAAGGCCAAGCTGGAAGCCAACGGCATCGCCGTCTCCGCCGGGTTCAAGATGGCCTGGGCGGCCTCCGAGGCCGAGGTCAAGCCGCTCAAGGCCGCCGGCAAGCTGGTGATCGTCCCCCGGTTGGCCTGGCTGAAGCTCGGCGCCTCCATCGCCATGGTCGAGGAGGAAGGCAAGCCCCAGATCTACCTCAGCACCGCCAACGTCAAGGCCTCGGGCATGACCCTGTCGGACACCATCGTCAAGATCTCCAAGAAGGCCAATTAGGGCGACAGGTTGTTGAACCTCCGACTCGGGCGCATGCTGGAGGTGGCGGCCCGGACGCTGGATCACTCTCCAGCCGGCCCGGTCCATCCGGCCGCCATTCGGAAAGGAAATACACCATGGCCTCACGACCGGCTTCCTCCTCGACCCGCTCCGACACGATCTTCCTGGCCCTCCTCGGCGGCGCCGCCATCGGCGCCGTGGTGACGGCCCTCATCACCCCGAAGACCGGGCGCGAGGTCTGCGGCACCCTCAGGACCGCGGCCCGCCGGCTCTGCGGCAAGGCCGACGGCGCCGAGGACGACGGACCGATCGAGGCCTTGTTCATCTGAGCCGGCGAAGGTAACCCAAGTCCCGTAGTATCATGGGCTATCCAATCAACGCGAGAGGGAGCCCCGATGAACGGCCATGTGATCGATCTGCGCAGCGACACCGTCACCCGCCCGACCCCGGGCATGCTGGCCGCCATGGCCGCGGCCCAGGTGGGGGACGACGTCTGGGGCGACGATCCGAGCGTCAACCGGCTGCAGGCCTCCGTGGCGGAGCGCACCGGGAAGGAGGCCGGCCTGTTCCTGCCCTCCGGCACCCAGAGCAACCTGGCGGCCCTGATGGCCCACTGCGAGCGCGGGGACGAATACATCGTCGGCCAGCTGGCCCACACCTACAAGTATGAAGGCGGCGGCGCGGCCGTGCTGGGTTCGATCGTGCCCCAGCCGATCGAGAACGGCCCCGACGGCGAGCTGCCCCTGGCCAAGGTGGCCGCCGCCGTCAAGCACCACGGCCCGGGGCTGGGCGCGCATTTCGCCCGCACCCGGCTGCTGGCCCTGGAGAACACCTTCAACGGCCGGGTCCTCCCGGCCGCATACGTCCTGGAAGCCACCGCGTTCGCCCGCAGCCAGGGCCTCGCCGCCCACCTGGACGGCGCCCGGGTCTGCAACGCCGCCGTGGCCCAGGGAATCACCCTGGAACAGGCCTGCGCGCCGTTCGATTCCGTATCGATCTGCTGCTCCAAGGGCCTGGGGGCCCCGGTGGGATCGGTCCTGGTGGGATCGAAGGCATTCATCGAACGGGCCTACCGCTGGCGCAAGGTGCTGGGCGGCGGCATGCGCCAGTCCGGGTTCCTGGCCGCGGCCTGCCTCTATGCCTTCGACCACCACTACCAGCGGCTGGCCGAGGACCACCGGAACGCGGAACGTCTGGCCCAGGGCCTTCGCGGCATCCCGGAAGTCACCGTGCAGGGGCAGGCGACCAACATGGTGTTCGCCCAGTTCCCCACAGCGCACTGCCTGCCGCTCCAGGCCAGCCTGGCCGGGCGCGGGATCCTCACCCAGGTGGTCTACGAGTCCCGCTTCGTCACCCACCTGGACGTGACGGAAGCGGACATCGACACCTTCGTGGCGGCGGTCAAGCAGTACTTCGCCCGGGCCTGATCACTTGAAGCCCTGCCCCTTCCATCCTCGCCGCACGTAGGCGAGGATGGCGGCGGCGATCGCCTCCACCCCCTGCCGCTCGTTGTTGAACACGGCATCGTAGTAGGACCCGTCCGCCGCGTCCGCCCCCAGGAACTCCCGGACGAAATGGTTCCGGAGCCTGGTCTCGGTCTTTTCAAGGTCCGCCGCTTCGCCCGGGGTGATGCCCATGCGCCGGGCCAGGCCCGCCACCCGCCAGTCCAGCCCCGCTTCCAGGCGGAAATGGAAGCAGTTCTCGAGCTTCCGGCACAGGATGGCGCCCCCGCGGCCGACGATGACCGCATTGCCGTCCCGGGCGAAATGCAGGATGGAGGCGGCCATCCGGGCGAAGGCTTCGTCGCTGGTGAAGGCCCCCCTGGGGTGGAAGCCGAAGGCCTCCAGGTAGCGGGCCGGATCCTCCAGGGTATTCAGCAGCTTGAGCGCCACCTCTTCGTCCTGGGCCATCCTTTCGATGAGCACCTTGTCGAAAATGCTCCAGGGTTCCCCCGTGGCCGTTTCGAGCAGCTGCTGCAGCCGGAGCGCGAGGGGGAAGCCCTCGCAGCCGAACTGCCGGGAGATGGTCACGCAGGGCCGGGGCCCGCGGGCCACCGGAGCGGCCTGCCGTTCCTGGATGCGCATCCACCCCGCGAGGCGTTCCTCCACGCCGGGGGGAAGGGTCAAAGCGGGTTTCATGGTGGCACCTCACCAGGGACGGGCCCAACCCAATATAGGGTCCCGAGGCCGGCCACGCTCCTAGGAGCCCGTCCAAGTAAGCATTCGGGTCCCGACCCAGCTCCAGGGTCGTCGCTGTCAGTTCGCTGGCGCGAACTGCATCGACGGAAGGGATTACGGCACGGATGCAGGGCCCTTGTTTCACCCATTCGAGAGGGGCATTCCAGGGCCAAATTGCGGCCAGGGCTGGATTTTTGAGGAAATTCCACCTTAAGCCGTTGCCATGATCAACTTGCGGAGATTGTGCGCCAGACAGACCATCTGCCACTCGGCCTTCACTTTGGCTAACCCCCTTAGCAGGAACTGGCGGAAGCCCATGGCCTGCTTGATTTGGCCGAACACCGGTTCGACTACCTGTTTGCGCAGCCGATACGGGCTCCGCCAACCGCCTCGTTTCAGCTTGTCCCGCATGGCCGCGATCAGGCTTCCCGGCTTGCCGTTCTTGGCATGGGTCGCGGCTTCGGTGCCGTGCTTCTGGCGCCCCGTCGCGATGTACGTCCTGATGTGGCGGGCTGCCATGCCGGCCAGGTTGGCTTCCGAACAGTAGCCCGCATCCGCCGAGCAGACGTCGGGTTTCCGGCCCAGGTTGGCGCGGACCTGGTCCACCATGGCCAGCAACTGGGGGCAATCCGCGTTGGTGTTCACGACGTCGCAGGACACGATTACCTGGGCCTTCGCGTCTACCCCGGCCTGGGCGTTGTAGCACTGATCGAAGCCATTCTTGGTGGGCATGATCCGACTTTCTGGATCAGTGAAGTTCCGTTGAGCCTTGGGCTCCGGCTTCGGCGGCGGAGGCGGATCCTCATCGTCGTCCTTCTTCTTGCTCTTGGCCTTTTTCTTGGGCTTCATTTCGTCTTCCTTGGCCTTGTCGGCCGCTTCCTGCTCAAGGGCCGCTTTGGCCTCCCGGATCTTCTTCATCCGCTCAGCCTTGTTTGCCACCCAGGCTGGCAACTCATCGCCCTGGCGGTTCCGGAACCGGTAATCCTCGCCCAGGTCGGTGATCTCCGCCTGGTCCAGCCAGTTCTTCACCAACTCGGCGAACTCGGTTTCCGCCTTCTCCATCCGGTCATAGCTCATGGCCTTGTGCTTGCTCGCATTGGCCTTGATCTTGGTTCCATCCAGGGCGACATGGCCCAGGGCCACCAGTCCCGCCTGCCGGCACAGCACCAGCACCTGCTGGAACAGGCCGCCCAGGGCCGTCAGGTGGCGTTTGCGGAACAGGCTGATGGTCCGGAAATCCGGCTTCTGGAACCCGGTAACCGCGGCGAAATCCATCCGCTCGATGCACCCCTTGGCAATCTTCCGGGAGGAGAACACGCCCTGGGTGTAGGCGTATAGGAGTAGCCCCGTCATCATCGCCGGGTGGAATGGAGGGAATCCCTTGTCTTCCACATAGGTATCAAGGATTGCCGTGAGATCCAGCGCCTCGACCACCAGATCCCGGATGAAATGGGCCGGATGTCCCTCAGGGATAAATTCGGTGATTTCGGGTGGCAATAGCCACTTCTGTTTGGGGTCCCAGGGGCGGAATCGCTTGGTCATACGTTCCTTATCGTACAAACAAGGCAAACCTTTAGCAAAACCGCCCGCTTCCTGGTGCTTCACGAAGGTGGAACACGCTGGCCGCAATCGGTTGCCGACCTCCGCTCACGGCAGTCGCGAACGCGACTGACCGGGAGCGAACAGGGCGCCCTGGGGGGACCCGGACCTGTAACTTGGACAAGCTCCTAG
>TBL_comb47_HYPODRAFT_10001509_pt1 | contig 30172 bp, 31 predicted proteins | sample TroBogypolimnion_40_FD_10682 | JGI IMG/M metagenome (IMG submission 10682) | reverse complement strand
AAAGTGGCGCGGGTGGTTTCGTTGGTGGCAAGGTCGGCGGCGTCAAAACTGGCGGCGGCCAATTGACTGGCGGCCGCGGATGAATTGGTGGCGGTCTGATATTTTTTTTGCGCCGCCGCAAAAGCCGCCTCGGCGCGGCCGCGAAAAACCGACTCCGGCGTGGGCGCGCCGGACGCGCCGGCGGCGAGCAGGCACAGGAGCCATAGACAAATTTTGGCTTTCACCGGCATGAATCTTGTCAATTAGAGGTTGCCATCGTGGCGATGTGAATTATACTCCGCAAGTGAGATTAAAGTGGAAAATTCTGTGGTTGGCAATGCTGGTCGCGAGCGCGACGGGCGGAGCTGGCTGCGGCGGCATCAACGCCAGCCAGAGCGTTTCCCCGGCAAGCTTCCTTTTGCCGGGATTGATGCAGGCCACGCCGCCCCCCACCTTGGAATGTACTAATTTGATCGCCACCCTTCGTTAATATTTCTATGCGTTTCCCCTTTGCCCTGTCGGCGAAAATTGCCGGCCACATCATCAAACACAAGCTCAAGCGCACGCCCAAATTCGCGATGGTTTTGCAGTTGGAACCGCTGCACACCTGCAATTTGACCTGCACCGGCTGCGGCCGCATTCGCGAGTATTCGACCAACCTCAAGGACATGGTGCCGCTGGAAAAATGCCTCGCCGTGGCCCAGGAATGCGATGCGCCGATGGTGTCCATTTGCGGCGGCGAACCGCTGATTTATCCCAAAATCGAGGAGCTGGTGAACGGCCTGATCGATCAAAAACGCGTCATTTACATCTGCACCAACGGCGTGTTCATGCGCAAAAAAATGCGCGATTATCTGGCCGCCATTTACACAGCGGAAACCGAGCCGACGCTGGCCAAGCTGCTCGCGGACAAATTAATTACCGACAAAGAAGCCGAAGCCATCCGCAAAGCCGACGGCGCGGCGAAGAAAAAATCGGTCATCCGGCCGACGCAATGGATGTATTGGAACGTTCACGTGGACGGACTGGAATTCACGCACGACCTCATCGTCGAACGCGAAGGCGTGTTCAAGGAATGCGTCGAGGCCATCAAAATGGCCAAGATTTGCGGCTATCAGGTGGCGACCAACACGACCGTGTACAAGGAAACCGACGTCGCGGAAATCGAGGACATGTTCAAATTCCTGTCGTCCCTCGAAGTGGATGGCCACACGATTTCGCCCGGCTACGATTACGATGCGGCGAAGAAAGACATGGTCAAGCGCCTCGGCCGCGATCCGCAGGAATTTTTCCTGACGCGCACCATGACGCGGCAGAAATTCGCCAAGATTCAGCAGTGGGGCGAGCAGTTCACAATTTTCGGCACGCCGGTGTATCAGGAATTTCTCGCCGGCAAACGCGAGCTTACCTGTACCGCGTGGGCGATTCCCACCTACAACATCAAGGGCTGGAAAGCGCCGTGCTACCTGATGACCGATGGCCATTACGATGGCTATCAGGAAATGCTCGCCAAGGTGAATTGGGAAAAATATGGCGTCGTCAACGGTGTCGCCCGCGATTCGCGCTGCGAACATTGCATGGTCCACTGCGGCTACGACCCAAGCGGCGCGCTGGGCACGAATTATCAGGCCGGCGATAACTGGAAAAATTTCCGCTACAACTTCGGCGCCAAGCCCAAGCCGTTTCCCGCGTCCAGTGCTTTGCAAACCCGCGCCTACAACGGCGTGACCGTGGGCAAAGGCCATCTCGCGGCCGCGCAGGCGGCGGTGCATTCTCCGGCGGCCGGCGCGCGCGGCGCGTTTTCCACCACCGAACATCACGAAGCGCACGTCGGCACCTACTGCGGCGGCGAAACGGCACCGGACGGAAAAAAATAAATTCCCGCTGGCTTTCCAACCACGAAACCGCCAACTTTTTCCAACATCGCATGAGCGCCACCGACAATAACGCCTACAACGCCACCGTGGTGGGACGTGAAGAAATCAATCCGCAACTCGTCATCCTCCGCGTCCGACCGGATAGCGCGCTGTTCGACTTCAAGCCTGGTCAGTTCGGCGTGCTCGGCGTGCTCGGCAAAGCTCCGCGCGTGGCTGAAGCTGCGGCCGAGGAACCGGTTTCCGAAAACGACAAGCTCATCCGCCGCGCCTACAGCATCGCTTCGTCAAGCGTCGAGCGTCGGTATGTGGAATTTTATCTGACGCTGATCACCAGTGGCCAACTCACGCCGCGGTTGTTTGCGTTGAAGCACGGCAGCCGGGTTTTTCTGGGACCCAAAGCGAGCGGCGTGTTTACGCTCGACCGCGTCGCGCCGGGGAAAGCCGTCGTTCTCATCGCCACCGGCACCGGGCTGGCGCCGTATGTTTCCATGCTGCGCACCATGTTGATGCACGAGACGCAACGTCGGTTTGTGGTGCTGCACGGCGCGCGATACGGATGGGATCTCGGCTATCGGGGCGAACTGGAAAGTCTCGCGCGGCTGCGCCCGAACTTTACCTACCTGCCCAGTATCACGCGGCCGGATCAAGATCCCCATTTCCACGGTCACTCCGGGCGAATTCAAACGCTGGTGGAACAAGGTTTGATTGAAAAGGAAGCCGGCGTGACGCTCGACCCGGCGCAGGCTGAAGTGTTTTTGTGCGGTAATCCCGAAATGGTGAAAACCGTGAAAGAATTGCTGGCGGTGAAAGGCTTTGCGCCCAGCCATGGCAAAGAACCGGGCACGATCCACGTTGAAGAATATTGGTGAACGGTTTTCCCGCCGTTTGCGCCGCCGGCCAACAGCTGTTGGTCGGCGTTTTTTTTGGCAAAAATTATTTCACCGACACGTTGACGCCCAACGCTTGCAATCGGCTGCGGGCTTGCTGCCGCAGAGGCGAATCTGCCGGGGCGTTGGTCACACAGATTTTGAGATAGTGAATCATCTCGTTGGTGGCGTGCTGCCGCTCCGCGACCGCTGCCAAGCCGAAACTCACCCGGGCCGGCGCCGCGTGCTGGTTTTCCAACTCGCGATAATCGGCCTCCGCACCCGCAAAATCCTGAACGGTCAGCCGGGCCACCGCGCGATTGAGCCGGGCGGACGATAGGTCTGCCAACGTCAGCAAATGATCCAGCACCGGCAAGGCGGCGGCGGCGTTACCGGCCTGAATCAGCAGAGCCGCCTGGTTGTTGAGGTTCGTTACGTTGTCCGGCTCCTTTGCTAATTGCGAGTTGATGATGTTCAGCGCGTTGGTGAAGTCGCCCAGAGAGACAAAGGCGTTGATCACGCCGGCGGTCACCTTCGGATCGTCCGGATGTTGCTGCCAAACGGTTTGCAGCGTGTCCTGAGCCTGCGCAAGATTGGTCTGTTGCAACGCATCATTCGCCGCAAGCAACGCGAGATCCAAATCCACGGCGCTGTTGTCCGGCCGGTTTTTCATGGTGGCGCGCAAATGACTGATGAGCGGCCGCGCGCGGTCGGAAAAATTGAGCCGCGTGTAAATCTGCGCCAACGCCAGTTCCGGTGCGGGCACCTCCGGCACCAGCGTCCGGGTGCGTTCAAATTCCTGCACGGCCTGAAGGAGCAATTGTTTCTCCTGATAAGTCTTACCCAACAGATAATCGAACACCGGTTCGTCCAACGGCCCCCAGCGGTTCATGATGAGGCTCAGTCGCGTGAGGTCGCCGAGTTGCTCGGAAACCTCCGCGACGTTGGCCAGCTCGAATTTGATGCCAGCCGCATGGTTGGTGTTGCAATTCAGGCTGATGCGGGCGGAAAGATTATTCGTATTCAGCGCCAAGGACTGTTCCAGCCGGCTCCGCGCCTCGGGCCAATGCTCCTGCCGCTGCAAGGCCACGCCCCACGCATCCAGCGCGAGGGAATGCCATTCCGCGAGCAACCGGTCCTGACTCCGGGGCGCGGCGGTGAAGCCCAGCAGCGAGGTGTTGCCCGCCAACGAGACCGACACTTTTTCCCACCAGCTCTGGCGCGGCGGTCCGTTGGTGGCCACGAGCGACGCCAAGTCGTGCTGCCAGGTGTGCGTCCAGAAAAGTTCATTCGCCGCGAGCGTCGCCGCCGGCACAGCGGGCGTGGCCGGCGCATTTGTTTCGCGTAACTGCAGCGCATAAATCGCCCCGCTGGGCACTGCGTAAAACCGTTCAAAGAAAAGCCCGTAGCTGGGATGCAAATAAAACAACCGATTTGTCGCCGCGACCGTTTCCAGCAACTGCAAAGTCTCGGCCGGCGTCAGCAGATGCCGATTGTTCTCCGTGAGCCAGCCGGCGGGCTGCCGCCGTTCCAACCACGCGCGGTACGCCACCTTGGGCAGCACCCGCGTATCCACCGCCAGCCACTCCGCCCAATTGCGGCGGTGCGCCAGCGCGGATTGGAAGACCGTCAGCTTGTCCGAAAAATCGCTCAGCACGATCCCGCGCCCCGCCGGCAGGGAGTCGGCGGCCAAATTCCCGAAACTTTCCAGCGAATGAATATTCACGCGCACGATGGCCGGGCCGTTGCGCACCACCAACACCGTCACCAGCAACCCCAGCAAGCTCATCGCGCCCGCCACCCACCAAGTGGCTGCGCCGTTCCGGCTGCGCGTGCGCCGAAACTGGACCGGCTTTTGCAGAATGAGCAACAGGTTCCCCGCGAGGAAGGCCGCGCCCAGCGCGTTCAGGTAATCGAACGACAACAGGGGCAAGCCGCCGCCGAACTGATGTTCGATGATGTGGCGCGGGCCGTTGGCCGGATCAAACGCCAGCCACAGGCACGTCAGCAACAGCAGCACGCGCAGCACGCGATAAATCCACAGTTGAAAGCGATCCACAAAGGGAATGTTTTTCGCGCCGGTATCCGGCTGCCGTACCAAACAGGCGAGCAGCGGCACCAAAAAATAAACCAGAATCGCGCAGGTCAGGAGCCGATGCGCCAGCCAGAATTGGTTGTGCAGCAGCAAATAGATCAGTTTGGTTTGGCGCAACGTCACCACCCACGCCTCGCCGAAGCTATAAGGCGAATGCGGGTTCAAACTATTGATCAGCGGCAGCAGAAAATAAAACGCGAAGCCCGCCGCGCCCCAGCCCGCCAGCCGCAGCAGGAATTGCAGCCGGAAATAGCGCCGTTTGCGCCGCCAAAAAATAGCGACGATAAACAGGGGCAGCGTGAGCAGCAGCACCCAGTTCTCGGCCATGCCCAAACCCCAGCAAAAAACCGCCGCCTTCAACCAGATCGAGCGCTCGCTCTGGCGATATTCCAGCAGCAGCCATATCGGCACCGCCAGCACCAGCAAATCCAGCATCTCCCCGCTCGCGCCGGTGGCCTCGCGCCAGAAGCTGAATTCCAAACCGCACACCGCGCACGCCAGCAGCACTGGCAGACTGGCCGCCAGCGGCTTCGCCTCGTGCCACGGACGGTCCCACGGCAGCAATTGCACGGACCGCGCCAGCACGCCGAGCGTCACCGCCCCCACGGCGGCGGAAAAAAGATTCAGCGCCACCGCCACCCAACCCGCCGGCAGCAACCGGAACGGCAGCGTGAGCAGCCAGAGCAGCGGACGCGAGACCATCGGTTCCCAATCCCAGCCGGCGAGGTTCGCCGTGAGGCCCAGACTGCCCATCGTTGGTCCCCAACTCAAGGTCGCGAGGAAAAGCAGGAAGGCAACCCCGACGGTAAGAAAAATCGGACGACGAGAAAACATGGCGGCGGCAGTTTTTTAGTTGGCAGCTATCAATGGAGACCTGGATAAAATCACCTCAGCTCCTAATCTGTGAATGGTAGCAGCCCCCCCAAAGACTGTAAATCTCCCGCCGCATAAAAAATCCGCCCAATCCCCTGCCCGCCCCCGCACCGCCGCATTAGCATGCGAGGAGCGGCGCGACCTCGCCGCCCCACCGGCGGATGGGCACCCCAAAGTCGCCCGACCGGACACCGCAGCACGCTATTCGCACACCAAAGTCATCACTCTCAACCCCAAAGTGGTTGCTAATAACACCAAAGTAATCAAACAAGACAACCAAGTAGTTTTATATTTTAACTATTTATTCACATTTAATAACTATTTAGTTAGTTTTTACACAATTTTAATTAGGATAGACAACCAAGTCTTCATCTTTTTTAACCCAGTACTCCGCTATTGACACGAAAAGGCCGAAGAATAGCTTGTTTTCATGAATTCCACCCCCGAATCCGCCGCTGCCGCCGTTCCGGCGCCGTTGCCAGACCTCACGGCGTTGGTCCGCGGCCTCAGCCACCCCACGCGCTGGAAGATGCTCCGCGAATTGACCAGCGGCGAGGCGCGGTCCATCGCCGAACTCGCCGCCGTCGCCGGCTGCACTTACGCGAATGCCGGCCGCCACCTCAGCCGCCTGCGCCAAGCCGGCCTCGTGGTGCAGGGACGCGGACGGCTTTACCACATTCCCCAGCCTTATCTGCCCGCGCCCGGCCAAACCGTGGTGGATTACGGCCATTGCCGGCTGCGCTTGGACGCGGCGGGGTGACGGAAAAAATTTTCTGCCCCAGATTGCCACGGATGGAACACAGATGGGGTGGGCGAGCGTCCCCGCGAGCCGGCAGCCACGAAGTGGCGAAGATAATAGCCCACGGCTTTAGCCGTGGGTATGGGCCGGCCAAAACCAAAGTCCCGCCAGGGACGAAAGAAGCGGTCTGCCGTCCCGCAGGGACTTGTTCAACCGGGTGAATGTTTCACCCAGCCTTGAAAGGCTGGGCTATGATCAGCCGGCGCGGCGCGACTAAAGCAAACACCCGCGCTCGTGGTGCCGCTATTGCAGAAAATCTTCGACGGGCCTTTGCACGGCCCAAGCAGAATCCAACTGACCGCACGCACGCACGACCAAACACTGACGGGAACTGTATGCTCACCGACTTACAACTTGGTTTTTGATGTTTGCCAATTAAAATCGGCGTCATGCTTAAGCCCACCGACTGGAAAGCCGTTCGCAAAGGCCTGCAAAAGTTTCTCGCATTAGAAAAAGATTTTGCCGAGCGTTTCAAGACCGCACACTCAAGCCGCTCCAAATTAAAGAAAGGTGCTACAACTGCGGTTGTTCGTTCGGAGTGGTTCACGGGTTTGTATCATGAATTAGACCCAACTTTTTTCATGCTGGGCTTACGGGAAGGGAAGCCGGCGCGGCAATTGAAAAAAGATCCCGGTTCTAAGCTCGGGGTTGTGCGCTACGGTTACGATGCTAAAAGTCGGCTAGTGCATGTGGAAAAATGTATGGCGTGGGACGAATATCGAGAGCACCAACCTAGTCGTATCGACGCAACGCGATTCCACATTTGGGAAAAGAATTGCTTAGACATTCAGACACTCTTTTTTGACGGGAACCAGCCTGTTGCTCATATCAAATCCGACAATAATTGGCTGGAAATCAAAAGATATGAATTCCAAGGCGACAAAATTGTCTGCGTTTTCACTGCGTCCAAGCGGATTGATGTGACCGATAGTAAGTGGGCTTTTGGCAAATACGAAATCTTCGAAAAGAGATATGGCATTTATGAAATACGATACGAGGTGGACAGTCATAAGCCCGGAACTTCCTGTATGCTTCGCTACCATGCGCCGATCCCACCGCAGGTTAAAGATAAAGCGCGCTGGAAGAATGCACGGCGAATGCTCAGCCCGAAAAAACAGCGAAACGCATGACCAGATAAACGAAAGGATGTTTATTTTCGCGCGGCCGGCGTGGTTCTCGGTCAGAAAGTCCGCAGCCGAGCGCTAGAGCTTCTTCCCCGTCAGCTTCTCATACGCCTCCAGATATTTCGCGGAAGTCTTGGCGACGACGTCCGCCGGCAGTTGCGGGCCGGGCGGGGTTTTGTCCCACGTCAGCGTTTCGAGATAGTCGCGGACGAATTGCTTGTCAAAACTCGGCTGGCCGCGGCCCGGCGCATACTGATCCGCCGGCCAGAACCGCGAGGAATCCGGCGTGAGCACTTCATCAATCAAGATGAGCTTGCCCTCGAACAAACCAAATTCAAATTTCGTGTCGGCGATGATGATGCCGCGCTGCCGGGCATAATCGCGTCCGGCCTGATAAATCATCAGGCTCAAGTCGCGCGCCTGCGTGGCGAGGTCGGTGCCGACAATTTTGCACGCTTCCGCGAAGGAGATGTTTTCATCGTGGCCGGCTTCGGCCTTGGTGGACGGGGTGAAAATCGGTTCCGGCAACTCGGCGGATTCCGTCAAGCCGGCGGGCAGTTGAATGCCGCAGACGGTCTGCGATTTTTTGTATTCCTTCCAGCCGCTGCCGGAGAGGTAGCCGCGCACGATGCATTCGATGGCAAGCGGCTGGGCCTTTTTCACGATCATCGAGCGGCGCGCGAGTTGCGCGGCGAAGGGCTGGAGATTTTTGGGCAACGGATCATTCGCGCCGGCGAGCAGGTGGTTCGGCACGAGCGCGGCAAATTTCTCAAACCAGAAGTGCGAGATCTGCGTGAGCACTTCGCCCTTGCGCGGAATGCCGTTGGGCATGATGACGTCGAAGGCGGAGATACGGTCGCTGGCGACGAGCAGGAAACGGTCGCCGAGGTCATAGACTTCGCGGACTTTGCCGGAGCGGACTTTGGTGATGCCGGGCAAAGCGAGCTGCAAAATGGGTTCGTTCATGGCGCAAAAAATAAAGTCCCCGGCGCGCAGTGCAAAGCCCAAAGTCTTGGGCGCGTGAAAAAAAACGCCGCCGGCTCAGGTCGCCGGCTGTTCGATCAGCTTGACCAGCAGCGGAATGCTCGTCTGCGATTCGCCGTCCAGCCGGATATCCACGGAATACAAGCCCGGCTCGGCGAATTTGAGCTGTTGGAAATTGACGATGAAATTGCGCGTGATGAAATGGGCGTCGTCCGGCAGCGTGACGGGCACGGGCATCTCGATGCCCTGCATGATGGGGTGGCCGTCGGCGTTGATAAAATTCAGCGTGAGCTTGCGCGTGCCCTCGTCGCCGGGCAGAAACGTCGCGCGCAGCGCCACGGCGCATTGCGGATGCACCGCCGGCATCTGGGGCGCGTAAATCGTATCGAACGCGCCGAGGAGATTCAGCTTCTCGTTGTCGTTCGTCGCCGCGTCGCAGAGCACTGCCACTTGAATGTTCATCGCACCGAGATTAAGCCATGAAAATCAGGGGTTAGCACGAATTTCTTTTCGCGCCTCGAGAAAGGCTTTTAACTCCGCCGCCGCTTTGCCGCCGAAACCGGGCACGGCAGCGAGTTGTTCGACCGTGGCCATTTTCAAGCGCTGGACGGAGCCGAACTGTTTGAGCAGCGCCGCCTTGCGCCGCTCGCCGATGCCGGGAAAATCATCGAGGATGCTTTCGGAAATTTTCTTGAGCCGCAGTTGCGCATTGTAGGAATTGGCGACGCGATGGCATTCGTCGCGCAAACGCTGCAACAGCTTTACGGCCGGATGATCCAAGCCGAGGCGAAGCGGCGCGGATTTTTCCGGCAGATAAATTTCCTCAAACTCCTTGGCCAGCCCGATGACCGGGATTTTTTCGAGACCGAGTTGCTTCAACTCCGCGCAAGCCATGCCCAGTTGTCCGCGTCCGCCATCAATCAAAATCAAATCCGGCAGTGCTGTCGGCGTATTTTTCACGGCCAGCCCACGCCGAACGTTGCGCGCGGTTTCATTCACCAGTTGCTGCAATTCCTCCGGAATCGCCTCACCGCTGTCTGCGTCGTGGGTCTTTTGTGCGGGCGCGGCGGAAACTTCATTTTCCCTTTTCAACCGGGCATACCGTCGGCGCACGACTTCCGCGATGCTGGCAAAATCATCCTGCCCGGCAACGCCCTTGATTTTGAACCGGCGATAATTCGCGCGGTCCGGCCGGCCGTTTTTGAAACTGACGCACGAGGCAACCACGAAGGTCCCGCTGATGTTGGAGATGTCGAAACCCTCAATGCGCTCCGGCGGTTTGGGCAGGCCGAGCACTTTGCCCAATTCGTATAAATCGCTGGCCGGATTGATGGCGAGCGGCAGCGTGTAGGGCACGCGCGCAAATTTCTCGGTCTTCTGCCACGTTTCCGACAAATCCCGCAGCAGATCGCGCAGCTCCGCCGCTTTTTCAAACTCCTGCGCTGCGGCGGCTTTTTTCATTTCAGCTTCGAGCGAACCTTGCATCTCGCGACACTGGCCTTCCAGAAAATCGCAAGCGGCTTTCACCTGTTCGAGGTATTGCTCGCGCGTGACGTTGCCGACACACGGCGTGGTGCAGTGTTTCAAATGCGCGTAGAGGCAATGCTTGTAATCCGCCTCGCCGGGCGTGAACACGCGGCAGCCGCGCAGGTTGAATTGCTTGCGCGCGAGCGCCACGACGTTGCGCAGTGCCGTGGAGTTGACGAACGGCCCGAAGTACCGCGCGCCGTCGTCTTTTTTCAGGCGGGTGAAGAGGAAGTTCGGAATCGGGTCCTGCAAGTTCACCTTGAGCATCAGAAACCGTTTGTCATCGCGCAGGCTGATGTTGAAGCGCGGCTTGAATTCCTTGATGAGCTTGCTTTCGAGCAGCAACGATTCCGGCTCGCTGCGCACCACGTGGATGTCAAAATCATGAATCGCCTCGACCAAGGCGTTGAACTTCAAGTCCCAGCCCATCCGCCGGCTGGATTGAAAATACTGGCTCACGCGCTTGCGCAAATCGCGCGCCTTGCCGACATAGATGACCGTGCCGAAGCGATCTTTGTGCAGATACACGCCGGGTTTGTGCGGGACGGTGCCCAGTTTTTTGCGCAGGTGTTCCGACACAGCCATGGGAAAAGTTTCCCGCAAAGGCGCCCGGGCGCAAAGGATTTTCTCGCGCGCCGCGCGGGTGCGATTCGACATCGCTCGACAAACCGGCGGTCCCGCGTCATCCTGACGGCATGGCATTTGAATCGGAAGCCCCTTCGCCGCTGGACGCGCTCTGGCTGGAATACGCCCGCGTGTTTCGCGACTGGGACGATCTCACGCTGGCCCGCTGGCTGGCGCAGACGCTGGGACAATTTGAAGGGCGCGCCTGGCGGCTTTCGCATCCGCTCGTCGGCGCGTATCGGCTGGCCGCAAAAATTGCCCATGACCGGCAAATCTGGTTCAAACGCCTCGCCACGCCGCCGGCTGCGTATGCCGAATCTCCCTGTTGCCGCGCACCGTTTCTGCCGCTGCTGACGCGCGATGTGTGTGCGGAAGGTTTGATTTGCCAGCATTGCAATGAAATTCTGGTTCCCGCCGCTGAATTACCGGCAGAACTGAAAACGGACTTCGAAGTTTGGTCCAAGCTCTACCAACCCATCCACGATGTCGCGCATTGGGATGACCGTCAGCGCCGGCGGGTGCCCAACTACGACGAAGCGTATGAAAAAGCCGCGCAACAGGCCGAAGGCTTGTTGGTGCAACTCGGCAGCGACCTCGCCCCGCGCCTGCTCGAACATCATGCCACCGTCATTTGGGAAGATCAGGATGAATGTCTGGAAGTGCGGCCGGAGGATGTGAAGCTCGCATGAAATTTGTTTTCAAATGGCTGTTCCGGCTGTGCCTGCTGTTGCTGGTACTGGCGATCATCTTTTTTCTGTCGTTCGACACGCTGCTGCGCCTCAGTGCGCAGCACAATATCCGCGCGCAGACGGGAATGGACGCGGAGATTGGCGCCTTTCATATGGGCTTGTTGGAGCCGGTGGTGCATCTGGAAAATGTGCGGCTGCACAATCCGCCGGACTTTGGCGGCACGCCGTTTCTGAACATCCCGGAAATTCACATCGAATACGATCGCGCGGCGCTGGCGCGGGGCAAAATCCACGTCACCCTCCTGCGTTTCAATCTGGCGGAACTCGACATTGTCCGCAACGAACTGGGCCGTACGAATCTCTTTGCGTTCGGCATGGCAGCACCAGCGAAATCGGCGCCGACGCCTGCTCCGGCGGCGGAATTAAAGCGGCGCACGGGGCTGAATTTTCAGCAAATTGACGTGCTCAATCTTTCTTTGGGCACGGTGAAGTTTATTGACTTAAAGCAGCCGCAGCATAATCGGCAGAAAAATCTCGGCATTGAAAATCAAGTCGTCAAAGACGTGAAGTCGCTGGCCGATTTGACCGGCCTCGGTTTGCTCATCGCCCTGCGCAGCGGCGATTTCTTCAGCGCGTTGGGCGGCTTAAAATAACACCTTCGCCTGCGAGTTGGTTATTCCCCGCGTTACCGGCTTTCCAGGTTCAGTTCGGCGAGGTTGGCGGGCGCATGGATTTCTTTCCAATCACCAATGCCGCCGACTTCGGCTTCATTGTGGATGATGGTGCCGCGCTTGCCGTAGGATTCCACTTCGGCAATGAGCCGTGCATCCACTGCATCGCGTTGCTGCGAGCAACCAGCAGTTGCGAGCACCTCTGCTAGGGCGGCGGCGGCGGATTCCACTTTGACATTCGTCAGTGGTCCCACGGTGGGGGCGGCAACAAATGTAGGCGCATTCTCACCGGCGCCGAAATCAGCGGGCACCACGGCGCGGCCATCCAATTGACCGTTCTTGTTCCCGTCGGCAAAATTATCCCGCTGGTAAACATGGTCGGTGGCTTTGTATTCGCCGGTGAAATGCGCGCCGGATTTGGGGCCGGCGATGAAATAATTTCCCACCGCGTCCAGAAAATGGTCGCCCGCTGAATGTCCGCCCACCAAACCGCACACGCCCCAGTTGCACACCACGTTGTTGACGTATTGAATGCGGCCTTTGGCTTTGGGATTGCGGCTTTGATTATTGATCCAGAGGTTATGGGTGTAGGTGATGTTCGTGACGGAATCGGAGAGGGAACCAAAGCGCTGCGGGTCCACGCCTTCGCCGAGGATGCAATGCTGAAACGTGATGTCGTGGCTGCCTTGCGTGAGGCCGAGGCAATCCCAACGGCCCCATTCGATGCTGCAATGGTCGAAGATCATCGTATTCCCGCCGGAAAGATTCACCGCGCATTTGCCTCGGTCGCCCGCGATGCCTTCACGGAAGCGCAGGAAGCGCACGATGACATTATGTTGGCCGCTGAAGGAAACCGAGCGGCCATAAATCACCACGCCGGCGCCGGGCGCGGTCTGACCGAGCAACGAAATATCGCTGCTTACGGCCAAGTTGGATTGCAAGGGAATGATCCCGCTGACATCAAACACCACTATGCGGTGCGCGTGGCTGACCGCTTCGCGCAAAGAGCCAGTCCCCGCATCCGCCAAGCTGGTGACATGCACTAATTCGCCGCCCCGCCCGCCAGTAGCGAATTGGCCAAAACCTTCCGCCCCGGGAAAAGCGAGCGCAGAAGGGGAATCGACGGCAGCGGCGTTCCAAGCCATTAAAGCGACGGCGGCGAATGAAAAACAGTGGCGGTGCATCCGCGCAAAATAGGTGAGGCCAACCAGAGTGCAAGCCAAAGCCGAGTGGAGGCCGCCAGGGAGGGCCAAAATACCCGGGTTTGGGTAGACGCCGCGCCCAGCTGCCGAAGGGTGGCTAAATTTAGCCACCTGACCCTAACCGGGGCGGCAGCGGTCGCCAAAGGGGTGTCGGACGGGGGAAAAGGGCAAAAAGTGGTGTTTTTTGGGGTTTTAGCCGGGGCGAGGGCGGCAAAAGCCTTTGCAAAAGTCATTTTTGTATTCACGGATGTGGCTTCGTTATTCACGGAAGTCATTTTTGTATTCACGGATGCGGCTTCGCTATTCACAAAAGTCATTTTTGCATTCACAGATGTGGCTCCGTAATTCACAGAAATCATTTTTGCATTCACGGATGCGGCTTCTGTATTCACGGAAGCCATTTTTGCATTCACGGAAATGGCTTCGGCATTCACGGATGATCCTCCAGCCAAGGCAAATTCGGTCGTCGCTTGCTCGTTTGGGCCGGCGGCGGCGGCGGGTTTTGCCGGGGCCTTGCCGGTAGGAGGTTTCCCCTTGGCTGGGAGGCGACCGGTTTTGGCCCTGCCTTCCGTTCCTTGCGTAAGCTTCGGTTTCACCAAATCGCCGGTGGCGCCGCTGCGGGCGAGGGCCGCGTCGGGAAGCCGCTTGCCGCGCGGGCGGGTTTGCGCTAGGTTGCCCGCCATTATGGATACGATACCTGCTGGTTCCCCGCCGCCACCCCCACCGTTGCCGCCGCCGCCGGTCATTGCGCCCCCCGTGCCGGCCACGCCGCGCAAAAGTCGGGGCTGGATGATTTTCGCGCTGCTATTGTTGGTGGTGTTGGTGCCGAGTTTGTTGGGTAATTTCATCTCGGCAGTGTCCGGCGCCTTCTCGGCGCGGCACGCGGGCGCGCGCGGCGAAGCCTTCGGCTCCACGCACGAGGCCGGTCCGAAATTGGAGGAATATTCTCTGGACGATAATAAATCCGCCAACAAGATCGCCGTCATCACGGTGTCCGGCGTTATTTCCGGCCAGACGGATAACGAAGGCAACAGCGCGGTGGAAGTGGTCAAGGCGCAGTTGGATCGCGCGGCGGATGATAAGCGGGTGAAGGCGGTGGTGTTGAAGATGGATTCGCCCGGCGGCGAAGTGCTTGCTTCCGATGAAATCTACAAAGTTATCCGCGATTTCGAAGCGGATGAGCCGGTGGTGAAAGGCAAACCGGGCCGCAAGGGCAAGCCCGTGATCTGCTCCATGGGCACGCTGGCGGCGTCCGGCGGCTATTATATTTCGTCCGGTTGCCGCTGGATCGTGGCGAATGAATTGACGATCACCGGCAGCATCGGAGTGATTATGCACGGCTATAATTACCGGGGATTGATGGACAAAGTGGGCATCGCCCCAATGACCTTCAAGAGCGGCAAATATAAAGACATGCTCAGCGGCGAACGCGCGCCAAATGAAATTCCCGCCGGCGAAAAAGCGATGGTGCAGGCGCTGATTGACGAAACGTACGGGAAATTCAAGGATGTCGTGGCGGACGGTCGCGGTGCCGCCCATGACTTGAACAAAAAAGAGGGCAAAGCGCTCGCCAGCAATTGGGAAGAGTACGCCGATGGCCGCGTGGTGTCCGGCACGCAAGCGCTGGACCTCGGCCTCGTGGATGAATTGGGCGATTTCGACGACGCAGTGGACCGCGCCGAAAAAATCGCGGGCATCAAGGATTCCACCTTGGTCGAATACCGCGAACGCTATGACCTTTCCAGTTTTCTGTCCCTGTTCGGCCAAAGCAGTCAGGCGCACGACATCAAGCTGAGCCTCGGCGTGGATATTCCCAAGCTGCGCGCGGGTTGCATGTATTTCCTCTACCAACCGTGAAGCATGAAAAACGTCACGGTCATCGCGCATCCGCTGGTGCAGCACAACCTGACACGGTTGCGCGCTAAGGCCACGCAGCCGCAGGAGTTCCGCCGGCTGCTCGGCGAAATCGCCGCCTTGATGACCTACGAAGCCACGCGCTCGCTCGGCGTGAAAACCATCGCCGTGCGCACGCCGCTGGAAAAAACCACCGGCGTGCAATTGGAGAAACAAGTGGTGCTCGTGCCGGTATTGCGCGCCGGGCTGGGGATGTTGGAGCCGATTCTGGAAGTCATACCGCACGCGCTGGTGGGCTTTCTCGGTTTGAAGCGCGAAGAGTCCACGCTGCGCGCGCACTTTTACCACAAGAGTTTGCCCAAGCAATTACACCGCTGCGAAGTCATCCTCATTGATCCGATGTTAGCCACCGGCGGCAGCGCGGTGGCGGCGCTGGATTTTTTGCGCGAGCAAGGAGCGAAAAGCATTCGCCTGGTCAGCCTCGTGGCGGCGCCGGAAGGAATCGCCCGCGTGCGCAAGAGTTATCCGCAGTTGCCGATCTTCACGGCAGCGATTGACCGGCAATTGAACGAGGTAGGCTACATTTTGCCCGGCTTGGGCGACGCGGGCGACCGGTTGTTTGGAACTTAGCTCACGCCTTGCCGCCCGCGCGATTTAGGTTGCCACACTGAAACTCCAGCGTCGGCAGCAGCCGCGGTTTCAGCCATCGCGCCAGCGTTATCGCCAACACCGTGGACGCCAGCACATCGGAGAGATGATGCCATTGGAGCGCCACGCGCGACCACACCACCGCAAGCGCATACAGCAGCGCCACCGCCCCCCAGCCGCGATGCACTAACCACGCAGCCGTTGCCAGTCCCACGGCTACCGCTGCGTGTCCGGAGGGGAACGCGCTGAAGGCCGCCTTGCCGATAATCCAATGACCGTCATGCCACACGCCGTAAAACCCCGGCGCCACGCCGTGCGGCCCGTGAATTCCCGGTCGCGTGCGACCGATCAGCACGCGCAAAATCGTGCCCGCCAAACCGGTCAAGAGCGCCGTCACCGCGACAAAAGCAATGGCGCCGGCCGCTTTGGGGCGCTGCAAAAAAATAAACAGCAGCGCAAAAATAATTCCCGCCGCCGCCACCACCCAGCCTTCGCCCAGCTTGGAGCACCACCACGCCAGCTTTTCCCAACCGGGCAATTGCGTCACGTCCAACGCGGCATCCACGCAGTTATCCAGCGGGAACGCCGCCGCCACCGCGCCGACGCCGGCCATCAGCCAGAGCCGGCGGCGCGTCACGTGAGCCGCAGGAGAATTCACGCCGGCGACTTTACCGCGTTGCGCTGGCAAATCAAAAGCCAAAACGCTAGACTTTGCGTTCATGTCATCTTGGCTGGAAAAACTCGCCGCGCGACCGCAACGCGCCATCGTGCTGCTGAGCCTCGCGTTGCTGCTCGCGGGCAACTGGATTTTGCCGCTCACAGACCGCGACGAAACGCGTTTCGCCGAGGCCTCGCGCGAAATGATTCAGCGCGGCGATTTTGTCGTGCCGTGGTTTAACGGCGCTTGGCGCTTCGATAAACCGGTGCTGATTTACTGGTGCCAGATCGCGAGCTACAAAGTATTCGGTGAAAATCCGTTTGCCGCGCGCCTGCCGTCGGTGCTGTTCACCACTGCCACCGCGCTGCTGCTCGTGCGCTGGGGCCGGAAAGTGGCGGACGCCAAAACCGCCTTCGTCGCCGGCGCAATGTTCGTGGCTGGCTTGCACGTCGCAATCATCGGCCGCGTGGCGACGGCGGACATGGCGATGGTGTTTTTTTCTACGCTCGCCGTGGTGAGCGGCTGGGAATTAACACGCCCGGAAACGGCCGCGCGGAAAAGCTGGTGGGTGATTTTTTACGTCACGCTGGCGCTCGGTTTTTTGGCGAAAGGCCCGGTGGCGTGGCTGCCGCTCGGCGGCATGATTTTAGGACGCGCGCTGCGCCAAAACTCCTTCCGGCTGCCGTGGCTCGAAACGTTGGCCGGCTGCGTCGTGACCGTAGCGCTGGCGGCGTGCTGGGGCGTGCCGGCACTACAGCAAACGCACGGCGAGTATTTCGCCGTCGGCATGGGCGAACACGTTTTTCGCCGCTCCACCGGCGTGATTGACGGCCACGGGCTTGCGGGAATGCTGGGCTTCGTGGCGCTGCTGCCTTTGTATTTCGTGACCTTTTTTGTCAGCTTTTTCCCGTGGTCCACGCGCGTACCCGCGACGCTGCGGCGCTGGTGGCCGGCGCGGCGGAGCGACGACCTCGGCTGGTATTTGCTGGCGCAGGCGGCTCTGGTTTTCGCTGTTTTCTCGCTCGTGAAAACCAAGCTGCCGCATTACACCCTGCCGGCGTTTCCGTGCGTGGTGCTGTGGTTGGCGCTGCAAATCCGCCACGAAGAAAATTCTTTCGCATGGTTCGGCAAGCGCTTCGTCACGCTGACGATTTTTATTTTTGCACTGACCTTGGGGGGATTTTCGGTCGCGAAAAATTATCTGCTGACGGAAAATCTTTGGCGCACCGTGGCGCCGCAGGTCCGCGCCGATACGAAGGTGGCGTGTCTTGGTTACACCGAGCCGAGCCTCGTCTGGAAATTTCGCAGCGTGACGACGAATCTAGTGCAGCTCGGAGACGTTTCGCTGGCGCAGGATTTTTTGACGAACGCGCCACCGCTCATTCTCGTGCTGCCGCCGCGCGACGCGGCGCAACTGGCAAGGATGAAAACCGACCGGCAGTTTTCCGTGCATGGCTTGGATTTGGTGAAGTTCAAGAACCGCGATTTAACGGCCATCGTGCGCGAGTGAGTTGCGCGCGGCGGAAATTTATGCTTTAATTTGCCTCCGGACGGCGCGTTCCCTTTGAATGATTTGGCGGCTGCGCTGTCTATTAAAAACAAAATTATGTACTGGAATCTCAATTATATTTTGTGGGTGTTGCTGCCGGGCATCGCGTTGGGCGCGTGGGCGCAATGGAAGCTTCATTCCGCTTACGGCAAATACAGTCAGGTGCCAGTGGAATCCGGGATGACCGGGGCGGAAGTGGCACGGCGCATTCTCGACCAGGCCGGTTTGACCGACATGCCGGTGGAAGAAGTCGAAGGACATTTGAGCGATCATTACGATCCGACGAAGCGCGCGCTGTTTTTGTCCACGGACAATTTTGCGGGCAACTCCGTCGCCGCTGTCGGGGTGGCGGCGCACGAAGCGGGTCACGCGCTGCAGCATCAGGCCGCGTACGGCATGTTTGACTTGCGCATGGCGCTGGTACCGGTGACGCAATTTTCCAGCACGGCCTATGGCTTGATTTTGCTGGTGGGCTATTTCACGGGCATCATGAAAATCATGTTGCCCATTGTCATCGCGCTGTTTGCTATCATCACCTTGTTTCAACTTGTGACTTTGCCGGTGGAATACGATGCCAGCGCTCGCGCGAAGGAGCAGCTTTTCCGCCTCGGCCTCGTGCGCGAAACCGAGCGCACCGGCGTCAGCAAAGTGCTCGATGCCGCCGCGCTCACGTACGTCGCCGCGCTGGTCAGTTCGCTGCTCACGCTGGTGTACTACATCACTTCGGCCCGGAACGAGCGGAGTTAATTTGCTTGCCGCCACGGGCAACGAACTTCATTTTGACCGCAAGTCATGGCGGCAAAAAATTTAACAACGGGAAAACCCCCGACTTCCGGCCGGCGTAAACCGGTGGCGGCGCCGGCGGCAGCGGAAAAAATTGTCGTGCTACCGACGGCTGTCACGCAATCATTTCCCGCCACCGAAGCCGCGCCTAAAAAATCATCCGAGGGCGACACCACCCAGTTTTTGCGCCGCGAAGCCGAGCGACCGGACGGCGATTCGGCCATCCGCCTGTACCTTCGCGAAATCGGGCAGGTGAAATTACTGACGCCGCAGGAGGAAATTGAACTGGCCGCCAAAATCAAGAAAGGCGATAAAAAAGCCCGCGAACACATGATCAAGGCGAATTTGCGCCTCGTCGTGAAAATTGCGCGTGATTACGAGGGGATTGGTTTGCCGCTGCTGGATTTGATCAGCGAAGGCAACATCGGCCTGATGAAAGCAGTGGAACGTTTCGACCCGGCCAAGGGCGGAAAACTGTCCACCTACGGCTCGTGGTGGATCAAGCAATCCATCAAGCGCGCGCTGGCCAACCAATCCAAAACCATCCGCCTGCCCGTGCATCTGGTGGACAAAATTTCCCGGATGCGTCGTACGGCGATGAAGTTGCAGGAAGAATTTGGTCACGAGCCGACCGATGAAGAATTGGCGGCCGAACTGGGCACCACCGCCGCGCGGGTGGCGCAGATGCGCACGGCGTCCATCCGCCCCGCATCGCTCGATGCGCCGGTGGGCGAGGATGATTCGAACACCTATTCCGAAATTGTCGAAGACGAACGCGCGGTCAATCCGTACGATGAATTGGAGGACAAAACCGTGACCGGCATGTTGTTGGACATGGTGCAGCATCTCGACGAACGCGAGGCGACAATTCTCCGCTATCGCTTCGGCCTCGACGGCGGCAACGAAAAAACTTTGGAAGAAGTCGGAGTGAAATTTGGCGTCACGCGCGAACGCGTCCGCCAATTGCAGAATCTCGCGCTGCGCAAGCTCCGGAAAATGATCGAAAAACTCGAAAAAGACAAATCCCAGGAATCCTGAATCATGCCACACCCCGTCACGCCCGCCGACATCGCTCAAGCCATCCGCACCGTTCCGGATTTTCCAAAGCCCGGCATCCAGTTCAAAGACATCACCCCCGTCCTGGCGGATGCGCGGCTGTTTGGCGGCGCGATTGACCTGCTCACCGAACGTTTTGCGCCCGGCAGCATTGACGCCGTGGTGGGCATTGATGCGCGTGGATTTATTTTTGCCGCCGCCGCCGCGCGGAAGCTGAATGCCGGGTTTGTGCCGGTGCGCAAAAAAGGCAAATTGCCCTTCACCACCATCGAGCAGGATTACGCGTTGGAATACGGTCACGCCACCGTGGCCATCCACACCGACGCGCTAAAACCCGGCGCGCGGGTGTTGTTGATTGACGATTTGCTGGCGACGGGTGGGACTTCCGCTGCCGCCGCCGCGTTGGTACAGAAGTTGGGCGGCAATATTATTGAGGCCGGTTTTCTCATTGAATTAACCTTCCTTAACGGCCGCGAAAAGCTCGCCGGTTTTCCCATCCGCTCGCTCATCGCCTATTGACGGATTGCAGCCGCCAACGCGCTTTCACTCGGCTGGCGCCGATTTCGCGCTTGCGTTTTCGCGGTGATGCGGAAAAATGACCTTTCATAATTTATGCAAACTCAAGACGCTCCCGCAGAAATCCTATTCAAATTCTGGCCTTGGCTCGAAGCCAACAAAACCCGGCTGATCGCCGCCGGCGTCGGGCTGGTCGCTATTTTCGGGGTGTATTCCTTTGTCACTTGGCAGCACGAGAAGACCGAAGCCGAAGCTGGCGACGCGCTGACCCAATTGCTCGTCGCGCCCGCGCCCGGCACGAAACCGGAAGACCAGGCATCCGCCTTCGCGCGGCTCGCGGAAAAATATGCCGGCACGGCAGCCGGTCAGCGCGCGCAGTTGCAGGCGGCCTCGGCGTTTTTTGAAGCGGGCCGTTTTGATGATGCCGCCGCGCAATTTCAGAAGAGCCTCGCCGGTGGCGTGAGCGGTGCGCTCGCCGCGACCGCGCAGTTAGGCTTGGCTAGCTGCCTCGAAGCGCAGGGCAAAGCAGAAGCCGTCGCTGCTTACCAAAAAGTAATTTCAACCTATCCCAGTTCGAGCAGCGAACAGGCCGCCAAGGCCGCGCTCGCCCGGTTGCAAAAGCCGGCAACGAAATAATAACCCATTCGTTACAAACCCCGTTCACATAACCCCACCCCATGAAATTATCCATTATCGGCACCGGCTATGTCGGGCTTGTTACCGGCACGTGCTTTGCGGAAGTTGGCCATCATGTGATCTGCGTGGACAATGACGCAGCGAAGGTGAAGATGCTCCAGGCGGGCGGCATTCCGATTTACGAGCCGGGTTTGGAAGAGTTGGTGAAGAAAAATGTCGCGGCCGGACGGCTCAAATTCACGGCGAGCACCGCCGAGGGCGTGCAGAATTCCGATATCATTTTCATCGCCGTTCCCACGCCGCCGCAGCCGGACGGCGCGGTGGATTTGAGCTATATCGAGCGCGTGGCCCGCGACATTGCGGCTGCGATGACGAGTTATAAAATCGTCGTAGATAAAAGTACCGTGCCGGTAAAAACCGGTGAAAAAGTGGCCGAGACCATCAAGCGCTATAGTACGGCCAAGGTGGAATTTGACGTGGTCAGCAATCCGGAATTTCTCCGCGAAGGTTTTGCCGTCGGCGATCTCATGCAGCCCGACCGCGTCGTCATCGGCGTGCGCTCGCAGCGGCCCGTCGCGGCGATGACCGAAGTGTACACGCCTTTCAAGGCGCCGATCATCGTCACCGACATCAACTCGGCGGAACTTATCAAGCACGCGGCGAATTCCTTTCTTGCGCTGAAGATTTCCTACATCAACGCCATCGCCAACATCTGCGAGGCCGCCGGCGCGAACGTGCAAGAAGTCGCACACGGCATCGGCTTGGACGAACGCATCGGTCGCCGGTTCCTCAACGCTGGCATCGGCTTCGGTGGCAGTTGTTTTCCGAAAGACTTGAGCGCGTTCATCAAAATTTCGGAACAAGTTGGCTACGAATTCAAATTGCTCAAGGAAGTCCAGCGCATCAACGCCGACCAGATGGAGCGCTTCCTCAAAAAAATCACCGACACGCTCTGGGTGTTGAAGGATAAAAAAATCGGCGTGCTCGGGCTGGCGTTCAAGCAGAACACCGACGACGTGCGCTCGTCGCCTGCGATTGACCTTTGCCAGCGGCTGCTCAAAGACGGCGCGACCTTGCGCGTCCACGATCCCAAGGGCATGGACAAAGCCAAGGCGCTGCTGCCGAACGTCACATATGTCGAGGACATGAACGCCGTGGCCGACGGCTGCGACGCGCTCGTGGTGGCTACGGAATGGGACGAGTTCAAGCAACTCGATCTCGCCCGCGCGAAGAAAGGCCTGACGCATCCGATTCTGTTCGACGGGCGCAATTTGTTCGACCCAGTGGAGATGGAAAAGCTCGGCTGGATCTACAAGAGCGTGGGCCGGTAGTTTTTAGGTTTGCGTTTTTTATTTTTAGTTGAGATGAGCAACGCCGATTCCGCTCCCACTAAAAACTTAAAACCTGAAATTCAAAACCGCATTGAAGTTTCCGCCGCGTTGATCTTTCACCACGGCAAACTGCTTATCACGCAGCGCCCCGCCGCCGCGCATTTGGGCGGGTTGTGGGAATTTCCCGGCGGCAAGCGCGAAGCAGGCGAATCCTTTGAAACCTGTCTCGTTCGCGAAATCCGCGAGGAACTCGGCGTAGCGATTGCCGTCGGCGAGTTGTTCGAGGAAATTCACCACACTTATCCGGAGAAATCCGTCCACCTGAAATTCTTCCGCTGCCGCCTGGTGCGCGGCGAACCGCAGCCGATCGGGTGCGCCGACTGTCGCTGGGTGGGACCGGCTGAATTGAGTCGCTTTGCCTTTCCCGCCGCCGACGCGCAACTGCTGGCCCGGCTGGCGGATGAGTGGCAGGCTGATTTTTCAGGATGAATTCGCTTTACAGGCGCCGGGCAAAAAATTATGCTCCACCACTCATTTAATTATGGAAGCGAAGACAAAGACGATCGAAACATTTAAGACGCACGCCAAGGACACGGGTTCCGCCGACGTGCAAATCGCGCTGCTCACGCACCGCATCAACCATTTGACCGAGCATTTGCAGGGCAACAAGAAGGATCACAGCTCCCGCCGCGGATTGCTGATGATGGTCAGCCAGCGCCGCCGCCTGCTTGATTACCTGCAAAACACGGATTTGGGCCGCTACCAATCCGTCGCCAAGAAACTCAAGCTGCGCCACTGAAATTTTACACAGGGCGCGGCCGACTTTCTCTTCGCGGCCCGCCCTCTGTTTCTGGATGCTGGTTTTCCACGCGAACTGCCGGCTTCCTTCAACCAATAAATCCTCGCGTAGAAAATTCTGCCGCCTTCGGGAAATTTCATTCAGCTCCGACTTGGTTCGGGGTTCACTGAAGTTCCTCAGGAGGCGGTGGGTAGAAAGCAGTTATGTCCGAGAAAATCACCGCCCAGTTAGGCGATAAACAAGTCATCATTGAATCCGGCAAATTGGCCAAGCAGGCCGACGGTGCCGTGACCGTCCAGATGGGCGAAACCATCGTCATCGTGGCCGCCGTGGCCGCGACCAAAGCCAAAGACGGCCAGGATTTCTTCCCCCTCACCGTGGATTACCGCGAGAAGGCGGCCGCAGCCGGAAAATTCCCCGGTGGCTATTTCAAGCGCGAAGGTCGACCGACCGAAAAAGAAATTCTTACCTGCCGTTTGACCGACCGTCCGATTCGTCCGCTCTTTCCGAAGGGCTGGTATAACGAAGTCCAAGTCCAGACCGTGCTCCTCAGCGCGGACGGCGAAAACGATCCCGATATTTTGAGCATCATCGGCGCGAGCGCGGCGTTGATGGTATCCGACATTCCGTGGGCGGGCCCGCTCGGCGCGGTGCGCGTCGGCCGCATCGGCGGCAAATTTGTTGCGAACCCGACTCATGCCGAACAGGCCGAGAGCGATCTCGACCTCGTCTATGTCGGCAACGAAAAAGACATCGTCATGTATGAAGGCGCGGCCAAGGAAATTTCCGAAGCCGACTTCAATGCCGCGTTGAAATACGCGCAGGAAGTTATCCAGCCGCAGATCGTCGCGCAAAAAGAACTCGCCGCGAAAGTCGGCAAGAAGAAGCGTGAAATCACGCTGAAGATCGTCCCCGACGAAATTCTCGCGGACGCAAAGGCGCTCGCCGGTGACCGTTTCGTGCCGGCACTGCTCACGCCCGGCAAACTCAATCGCGAAGGCGCCTGCAACGCCATCAAAAACGAAGTCGGTGAAAAGCTCGTTGCCAAATACGGCGCGGAAAAAGTCACGCCCTTCGTCATCAACGACGCGTTTTATTACATCCAGAAGGAAGCCGTCCGCAAATTGATTCTCGAAAGCGGCAAGCGCCTTGACGGCCGTAATTTTGAGCAGGTTCGCACCATCACCAGCGAAGTGGGAATTCTCCCGCGCGCTCACGGTTCCGCGTTGTTCGCCCGGGGCGAAACACAGGCCGTCACGCTCGCCACGCTCGGCACCGGCGACGACACGCAGGAATTTGATTCCTACACCGGCGGCGAGAACCAGAAACGGTTCATCCTCCACTACAACTTCCCGAATTTCTCCGTCGGCGAAACCGGTCGCATCAGCGGTCCCGGCCGCCGCGAAATCGGCCACGGTGCGCTCGCCGAGCGCAGCATCGAGCCGATGATTCCGCTCGACACCTATCCTTACGCTGTGCGCGTCACGAGCGAAATCATGGAATCCAACGGCTCCACCTCGATGGCGTCCGTCTGCGGCGGCACGCTCGCGTTGCTCGACGCCGGGGTTCCGATGATTCGTCCGGTGGCCGGCATCAGCGTCGGCATCTGCACCGAATACAGCGGCGATAGCATTTCCAAATACCAACTCCTCACCGACATCATCGGTTGGGAAGATGCGTATTGCGACATGGACTGCAAAATTGCCGGCACCGAGAAAGGCATCACCGGTTTTCAACTCGACTTGAAGCTGAAAGGTTTGCCGCACGACATCATGGCGATTGCCGTGGAAAAAGCGCGCATCGCCCGCCTCGCGATTCTCGCCGAGATGGCCAAGACCATTGCCGAGCCGCGCAAGGAAATCAGCAAATACGCCCCGCGCATCACCTCGCTCAAGATTAACCCCGAGAAGATCGGCGCGATCATCGGACCCGGTGGCAAAAACATTAAACGCCTCGTCGAAGAATCCGGTTGCGAAATCGACATCGAGGACGATGGCACGGTCAACATCTTCTCCGTATCCGCTGAAGGCATGAAGATTGCCGTGGACGCGATTGTCGGTTCCACCGCCGAAGCCGAGATTGGCAAAATCTATCGCGGCAAAGTGGTGACCGTGAAAGAATTCGGCGCGTTCGTCGAATTCCTGCCGGGCAAGGACGGCCTCGTGCATATCAGCGAGCTGGCCAATTTCCGTGTGAAGAAAACCGAGGACATCGTGAAAGTCGGCGACGACATCACCGTGAAATGCCTCGGCGTGGATGAAAAAGGCCGCGTGAAACTCTCGCGCAAAGCCGCGATGGAAGACCGCGACAAAGAAGCCGCTGCGGCCGAAGCGCCCAAGGCTTAATCAGCCGGCAACAAATTCAAAAGCGCGGAAGGCATAAGCCGTCCGCGCTTTTTTATTTGCGACATTGGGCCGGTGACCGCCGCCGATAAAATACGGACGCTTCCTGCCACCGGCAGCGCCGCCCGGCTCGCCTTTTACTTTTTCACCGGGGCCGAATGTTTCATGTGCCGGTGAACAAAAAAGTAATACAGCGCCCCGGCCGCCGCGAGGAACAGCACCAGCGACAAAACCACCTGATGCATTTCGCCTTTGGTGACCTGCCCGCCGACCTTCACGCCCAGCCAGCACAGCACCGCGCACCAGATGGCCGAACCGAGCAAGGTGAACACGGAAAATTTCCAGTAATCCATCCGCGCAATGCCGGCCGGCACGCCGACCAATTGCCGCGCGCCGGGCAGCAGCCGCGCGATGAACACTCCCGCCGCGCCGTAATGCGTGGACCAGTTTTCCGCCTTCTGGATTTTTTCCGGCGTCAGCAATAGAAAACGTCCGTACTTCAAGAGCAACGGCCGGCCCGCCAGCCGCGCGAGCCAATAAACCATCGTTGCGCCCAGCCACGAACCGACCGCGCCCGCCACGACGATGGCCGGCAGACTCACTTGGATGCGACCGGAATGCGACCAGCTCGCCGCGAGCGGAATGATACTTTCGCTGGGCAGCGGCAGCACGGAACTTTCCGCCGTCATCAGCAGGCCCACCACCCACGCGCCGCCGGTTTCGAGCGCGTGCTGATACCAGTCGAGGACAGATTGAAACAGTTGCTTAAGCATCGCGGGTTTATAGCGGAAAAGACGGCGGGAAGGAAATGTTTTTGCCGGGCTAATATGGCAAAACTGGGACCGGTGAAAAAACCATGTGGGGTTGCCCTACTGCGTGGTCACGCGGTAGAAGCGGCGGGGGAAGCGGGTCCAGTTAGTGTCGCTGAAATAGTTGGTGCCGGCGGTGAGATTATTGGTGGCTAGCGGAATCCAGTCTTGCAGGTTCGTGCTGGCTTGCACCACCACGTTGGAACCGGTTGGGCCGGTGATTATGAAATTTAACCCGCCATTGGTAAGGGTAAAGCCGGCCAAGGCTAGCGTCGAAGGATCGGGCACCGTCTGCGGCGAAAGGCTAAATCCAGTGTAATAACCAGTAATCCCTTCCGCGGGACTGACATCGAGAATAGATTTCTGATAAGCAAGGTCTAATGTCCTAAAGAAATATGCATACGAGGCCGCATCTGTAAATTCAAACCCATTTGTCACACTAGCAGACTCCATATATGCATAAGGGTCGGTTCCATGATAAGTGTCTCCGTAAAGAAAGAGACCAGCGCTGTTTCCACTTACATATGTCCCAAACAGGTAAGAATTAGTTGCAGATAGATAAGCCTCCCCCGATGCATAATTAAACGTCGAATAAACTCCGAGTGTGTAGGTATTTAAACCAGAATTGGCGTTATCAAAATTTAGAAAAGTAATTCTAAACGGCGTTCCATTGGTAACAAGAGATCCATTGATTGTAGCATCTCCTGTCGTCAGTCCATAAATCGTCAGCGGCTGGGGAAAATTATACGCCCCCTGAGCCTGAGCCTGCTTGGAGGCGGACAAGGTGAGAGCCACAACAGTACCACCGGCGAGGAGTTTGGAGATCTTAAGAACTTTCATAATCGGAAAGTTGGCTTCGCACAGCGACTCATGGTTCTGGCGATGGAATTCATTTCTTCGGGGGCAGTTCGCGGATGAAGGCCTAGGAGACTTCGGCCACCTGACCGTTGTCGTAATGCACAAAAAAAGCGTGGCGCAATTCCTCGTCCAGTTCCACCGACTGCACGTTGGCCTTGGCGGCAATCTGGTTGGCCTTGCGGATGGTCGAGCGGTTCGAGAAAAGACAGGCCGTCATCAAATTCCACCGCAAACGCAACTTCCCACTGCTCAAAGCTCACGTCTTTGACGCGGGAAAATTTCCCCCGGCCAAATGGCGCTTTTAATGGATTCAACACCTTCATAAACGACCTTCGTTCTGTCATTGCCGAATCAAGTCTAGCACTTTCTTCGGCGGGTTCCAATCGTCGAGCGCTTGCCCGCTGGCCAAGCCGATCCGGCCGAGTAATTCGCCGTTGCGGTCGGACACATGAATGTGGCGCGGCGGTTGGTGGCTGATAAATCACGCCAAAACAAAACCCCCGCGCCGGACATTGCCCAGACTCGCGGAGGTGTAATGGATTGAGCCGGTTTAGACAAGCCGTTTTGCCCCGGCGCAGCTTTCTGCCCAACGCTTATTGCGCCGGCGGCGGGGCGGGCGGCGGGGGGGTGGCCGGTGGCGTGTGATGATCCGGCGGGAAAATGCCCAGCCTGAATTCCGCGCGCGTGGCGGCGTTGGTCGGGTCCGTGGCAGGGAATTCCAGATCCGCCGCGTTTTGAATCGTCAACAGATTTTCGTACGCGTCGGCGGCGTCGGCGGCTTTCGTGCCGGTCGCCTTCATGGCATCGCTCGCGCCGGACTGGCGGACCTGCGTGCTGGCGGGAAATGTCCCGCGCACCGTCGTGAACGCCGTTGTATCGGCATCCGTCCACCCCTTCAGCTTCAGTGCGGCCAGATTCGCTTGCACCGAGCCGATAATAATATCCGCCCGGCTCAATTCCGCATTCAGTTCGTGCGAATCGTGCTGGCCGATTTGAAATTCCTGATGCCATTTCACCGTCTGACCGGGGAACGCCAGCTTGGCCGTCTTGCGCGCCTGACTCATGCAATGCAGCAGCTTTTCGAGATTGAGCTGCTGCGCGGCGGTGAGGTTGCCGGTTTCCCCCTGCGCCAGTTTCTGACCCGCTAAATCGCCGGGCAATTTGCCCAGCGCCGTGGTGGTGGCCGCGACGTAGCCGGCGGGCAACCGCGCCGCGACCTTGGGATATTTGAGGGCGGCGGCGACGATGAGATTGCCGTTGTAGCTGATTACCGAGACGGGGCAATGCGGTTTGTGAGGCATAGTTTTGTTAGTTTGGAGTGGTTGATGTTTGGTGTTTAGTTGCTACGGAAACCTGCGGCCGACGCCGATGCGCGCCCATCGCTTGCGGAATTCGGCAATATCCGCGCTTTTCTGCGGATAAAAATGATTTATTTGGCCAAAATGAGGGGAAAACCCCCATCCGGCGATGGGGACGGCGGCAAAAACATTGGGGAACGCGACCGGGAAATGGGGGAAACCTCTCCGGAAAATGGGGAGAGCCACAGAAAAAATGGGGAAAACGGTCGGGAAATTGGGGAACGCCCTCCCCAAAATGGGGAAAACCCCCGGGAAAATGGGGACGGTCGACGGGAAATTGGGCAAAAGGGTTGGCAGATTGGGGAAACCGACCCAGAAAATGGGCGGCACGGAAAAAACAACGGGGGCAGGGTAAAAACTTTCTTCGGTCAGGGCGCTGTTCAACGGCGCGATGGCGGTCAATGTGGCTTCCGATGGTGATCCGGACGCTCATGGAGTGCGCCCGAATTTCGCCAACCCGCCCGCCCCCTGTCAAGCCCGGATTCCACCGGCACCGGTCGCTCGTGGGCCGGGCGAAAGAAATCCCTGCTCGGACCTCACGCCGTCAGCGCCGCGTCCCAGTCTTTCCACACCGGCTCGTAGCCCAGTTTGCGGATGGTTCCCGCCACATCCGCTGCGGAACGTTCGTCGGCGATGGCGAATTGACCGGTCGCATTCGTCGCGGTGTTCGGCAGCGGTGCCCATTCGCTCGCACCGGAGACGAGTTCCTTGATGACGCCGCGCTCGGTGTGATGAATTTTTTCCCGGCCCGCGCCGGTGTAGCCGCCGGGTTCCGTCCGCGCGCCGGCGCTCATCATCGTCACGCCGAGCGGAATCAAACCATCGCGCAGCTTGGGATTTTCCCGGGTGGAAAGCACAATGCCCACGTCGGGAAACATGATGCGAATGGCGCAAATCAACTGGGTCAATTCCCGGTCGCTTAGGTGCGTGAGCGGTTGAAATTCGCCGGCGCAGGGCCGCATCCGCACGGTGGAAATGGTCAGCGCCGCCTTCCAGCAATGGCGCAGCAAATAATCCGCATGGGCCGCCGCGCTGAGCGCTTCGAGCCGCCAATCGGCCAATCCGTAGAGCGGACTGATGCCGAGCCGGCGAAAACCGGCCGCGTAGGCGCGTTCGGGCGTTTCCAGCCGCCAATCGAAATTGCGCTTCGGTCCGGCGGTGTGCATTTCCGCATACACGGCGCGGTCGTAAGTTTCCTGATACACCACGAGCCCATCCGCACCGGCGGCGACGAGTGGACGATATTCCTCCGTCTCCATCGGCCCGACTTCGAGCGAAACGCTGGGCCAATCCGCGTGCAGCGCGGCGATGCATTCGCGCAAATAGCCGTTGGAAACAAACTTCGGATGTTCGCCGGCGACGAGCAAAATGTTGCGGAAGCCCTGCGCCCGGAGCGCCTGCGCTTCCTGCCGCATTTCATCGAGCGAAAGCGTGACGCGCAGAATCGGGTTATCCCGCGAGAAGCCGCAGTATTGGCAGTTGTTGATGCACTCGTTGGAAAGATACAGCGGCGCAAAGAGGCGGATGACTTTGCCAAACCGCTGCTGCGTCATCTGCTGCGCGCGGCGGGCCAGCGCTTCCAGAATCTCGCCGCCGGCGGGCGAAATCAGCGCGGCAAAATCGGCCAGCGAAAAAGTATTTTTGCCGGCGGCCTCGCGCGCGGCG
>TBL_comb47_HYPODRAFT_10001505_pt1 | contig 30208 bp, 29 predicted proteins | sample TroBogypolimnion_40_FD_10682 | JGI IMG/M metagenome (IMG submission 10682) | reverse complement strand
ATACGGTCGTTTATCAAGGGATATCAAAGAAAAAGAAAAAATATTAGGTTCGACAGTCGCACAAGGGGCTAGTTTGGTCAAACAATTAGCAAAACTGGAGTCTGATAGAGCGAGCCATAGTGCTAATATTCAAGCCAGTGACGGATCTTTTACGCAGGGATTACAAATGAGTGGCGTTCTAGCAAAGGAGATAGGCAAAGCTAGAATAGACGTACAGGCAACACGAAACAAGATAACTGATTTTATGGAAAAGCTAAAACAGTCGATGGTTGTTCCGACCGAACTTCATTATGAACGCTCTGCGTCAACGGGTGACGAGCCTTCGAGTGGTGTTGAATCTATAAATACACTATGGCATGAACTACAAAATAATGAAACCAATGTTTACCAAAATTTAAATGACGCTGGATTGTTGCACGGTGTATTAGCAGATATTGATAGTCTGAAAAAATCTACGTTTACTATGTTTACTACGTGTTTAAATAAATTTGGCATTAATGTGTTAATTGCTAGATATTTAACAATTCCAGATTATATTCGGACCGTTGTTAGTGGCTCTATTCCATTTATAATAGGTACTGTTTGTGCGGCATTTATAGCGCCAAATAGTATTTCTTATTTATTACAAACATTGTATGATAATAAAGAATTTGTTGCACAATTAGTTGCAGCAGGTTTTATTATTAATAAAGCTGACGATTTGTTTTACGTTTTGGTTTCATTTGGCCTTATGCGCGTAATTCTTAAATTACTTAAATGTACAAACGGAATGAATGATCGTGAAGTACTAATATATATTGTAGGTACGATAGGCATAATTATTGATAAAAATCAGTTCTCTGATAAATGGATCCCTGCTTTTAAAAATAAAGAATTATTCAATTTGTTTAAAGGTGAAAACCCTGCTGAAATTGTTGAACATTTGTTAACCCATGGTCGTCAAAATGAGGAAACATTACTTGAAATATTAAAAAAAGCTGCTTGGATTAAATTGACAAAGAACACTAACCCTAAAAAAATACGAATACGAATATCACAACAAACACCACACACACAAACACCACACACACAAACACCACACACACAAACACTCTCCGTACCATTTTATACTAGGCGTTTAGATGAAATTGATACCGAACGAGTTCTTTCCGCAAATATGACTGGGACTGGGACTGGGACTGAGAAGATGCCGACCAATCGGTGGTGGACGGGGAAGCCGACCGCTATTATGTCGCTCCCGCAAAGAAGTATGAGTAAGGGCGGTTCCCACAAAAAACCCCCCTCCTCCTACATAAATCTACACAAATCCCGCAAACACATCGAAAAATTCATCAAATACACCAAGAAACTCAATCTAAACGCCAATATCCCCAAAATCGCCAAAAACGTCACCCCCAAGCGTCTCAATGCCATAAAGAACAAATTATACAAATCATTCAAGCAAGAGCTTTTCAAAAAATAAATCCAATAATATATTACGAATACCCTAATATATTACCGTTGTATCAAGGGTTCTCATACAGTTTGTTATACTTCTTCCACAATTCCGTGTTTTCGATCTTCTGCCATTCCGCGTTAAAACTCGGCTCGTTCGTATTCACCAACACCTGTCGCAAAACATTATACATCATTTTCGGATTATCAGCGGGTTTAACACTCAGCACCAAAAACCGGCCATTCACAAAGAAAACGTTGCTCAATTTAATGTCCACTGGTTTGTCCAAACTCGCGAAGTGATCCACCTGTATTTGTATATCGCGCAATATAGTTTCCGCTTCGTGGTATGTCAAGCCCGTCATAAACGTTTCGATCGTTATGTTTTTGGCGCGTTCTTCTATAATCTTATCCAACGATAATCCGTCGAGTATAACCGGTTCTGCGTCCGAGTTCGTATTATGATCGAATATATCTGTGTTCGTATTTGTGTTGCGAATATGGAATGCCTTTACCTCGACCTTTTCTTCGATCTTTTCTTCGACTAGTTTAGGCACTTCTTCTTCTTCTTCCTCAATCGGCGATTCTGGTAGTTCGACTGGTTTAATATGTCCTATACCCGGCATAACCGTTGATTCATCGGGCGGTTTGAATGCCGAATCTATAGACTGATTCAACAGTCGGTCTTCTTCTTTTTCCTGGAACAGCAGATTATCAGGGAGCCACGATTTGTCTTTGTCTTTGTCTTTGTCTTTGTCATCCGGATTTTTAGGAAAAGGGAACCACGATTTGTCTTTGTCGCCGTCTTTGTCTTCATCTTTTTTGGGATCAGAAGAAAACCACGACTTCCCCCTCTTCTTTTTGGCCTTTTCGTCATCCGTTTTGACCGAACCCGTAATCCAGGATTTGTTAAAGAATTCGGCACCTTTGTCTGTCATAGATTTTTCGCGTTCTTGTTCGTCCACTTCAGCGTTGTCCTTTGGGGTTTCCGCTAAAGTATTTGTATCCGGTTTCTGACGATTCGCATCGTCTTTCACAAACATATCCGTAATAGCCTGCGAAAATGGGTTCATAATGACCGCGTCCAACCAATACGCAATTGGATTCAATTCCATTGATTTATCTAAATACTGCGATGCTCCGCCTGTCATTCGCGCAGGTGAAAATCGGTGATCATATCGTAGTCCCAGCAATGAAAAATAGGCCTCATCGTATAGTTCATACATACGTTTGAAATCTTTGGTCATATCAATAATATAAAAATCATCGGTTAGTTCGACTGTTATACCACTCTTTGTATCCATAATACATATAATACATATTTATTATACGTAGTCTATTACGACCAGTTATACATATTTTGTGGGTGGTTATGGAAACACAATGTGCGACTCCCAGAAATATCGGCAAAATGCCCATTCGAATTCCAGGTGTATATCAGGTTCTACCATAGTATGTCGCGTGTCCGACGATAAAAGGTGTGAATATGCGGGCGGAAGAACATACGCCAGCTGTTCGTCCGCGGTGTATGGGGTTTTCGACCCATCTGTAATACACCTTTGCGCATTTCGTAAATCTTGACAAATGCGCACGGAACCGTTGTCTTTTAACTCATTTGCGCCCACAAGGTGGGCTCCCGAAGGGAGAATGAGAAAAGGTGTAAAATTTTTTGCTATATTGTTGTCGTTCGGCACATATTTCTGTAAATCCGATAATAGCGGCGGATAATGGTGCGCATATGTCCATCGCCAGTCCGCGCATTCCGCCGTGTAATATTTGAAAACCCATTCCAGACCCTCCAAATAATTTACACAGACGCCCTTGATATATTCGTCGGTGTCCGTTTCCGTGTCCGTGTCCGTGTCCGTGTCCGTGTCCGTTTTCGTTTTCGGTCGAAACAGCGTGCGATAATATCGGCCTTGCCATCCCGCTTCTTTGACGGCGATATACTTTTCTTTTTGCCTACATATAGTAGGGGTGTTTAGAAGGATTTGTTCGCGATCTTTCGCGGTTACGTTGGGGTAAAATCGCCCGTCCATTTTGTCGCGAACGGCGATCTCCTGAACCAGCCATTCGTGCTCGCATTTCGCCAGTTCTTTGACATAATGCGAAAACCACCGCCAGCGAATCTGATTAGTGTCGTCTTTGATGAATCCGCGGATCGCGTATTTGCCGATATGTGTCTTATACATTTCCAATAAAACGTGTATTCCGTGGGTGCGGATATTCATCGCCGGAAAATGCGGCAGGAAATCGTTCCCCAGCATAAAACATAGGAACACGTAATCATATATTCGCGAAATGTCGTGGCGGTCCGTGATCGCCGTTTTCCCCGTCATCTCGCACAGAATCAATATTGCCAGTTGACGAATATCGAGGAAATAGGGGGTGCCGGTGTCCGCCAGCCCAGGAATGCTCTTCACAAACTCATTCGATTCGCGGAAAATGTAAATATTGATATTGGCATTGGCATTGGCAATCGCATTCGCATTGGCAGTCGCGTCCGATACTTTAGGGAAACAATGGAAGATCGACAACATAATCAGGTCCGAATCGAGGCCATATACCGCGACGTTTTTGTTCGCGAGAAGTCCGGCATTTTGCCGTATATGATGGAACATCTTGTGCTCCCCTTCGCCGGGGTGGTCCGAACCAGATACGATATATTGTCGTCCGGCGGTGGCAAAATGCGCGCCGACCTTTTTGGACAGGGCCGCCATAAACCGCGTTCCGGGCGTGATTTCGGCGGTGATGAACTGGTTTGGATCAACATTATTGTTCTTATAAGGGTCGCTAATCGTCGTCTGATGCCACGACTTGTATCGCCGAGTGCGCTGCTGCTCCATTTTCGCAAAGGGTGCGACACCATCAAACGCAATATATACGAGACTGGTTGGTTGAATGAGCCGAACATAGAATTCGATCGCGACAATGACCCGGTCGATGATATAGTCGTGTGTAAGTAGCGCTTTATGCTTAGCATCCGCAATACATTGATAATATATATCATATATTATCGAGTTACAGTCCATATAAAGCGAATCGAACGGCGCATTCTTCGACTGAATCTGCGCCAGCGTTTCCACGATACGTCGGTGATTTTTAATAATATAAGAAAAATAGCTCGGAATTCCCATTGTCAAAAGTGATTACAAATATGATTACAATTACGGTATACTTTAATATGTCCATATACGTCTATATCGTTAACATATATTATATATCGTCGATATTTCTTTGTCAAATTATAATATATAACATATTTATTGACCAATCCAATGAAAAACAGTGTTATTTCCAAAACGTTGACCAAGAAGAAAGCCGTTGTTTCTTCCACGAAAATCGACATCCCTGAAAACACTACCGACATTACCCATATAATTCGCAATAAAATCACTTCCATCCAAGAAATCATACAAAAGACCATATTATCCGTATCGCAAAATAAGAAATGGGATCTATTTAGTAATAGTGATTATGTCATTTGCGTGTCATCTTTGAACGAACTATACGAAAAAACGCGGGTGCTTCTAGAGAAGATGAGTTCGACAATATCGTCATCGTCGTCGTCATCCACGGTCGAAATCGACACATTTATCACCGACCTCCAACCCATTGTCGACAAACTATCGGTCATTATATCCAATTTCGGCACGGAATCGATCGACGACCTGCTTTCCATCTGTTTCGGCACCAAGCAGATGTGTCCCGGTCAGGATATTACGAAACAGAAATTCGCACTTATTCAAAGTTTTGTTCATCCCATCGGGTTCAAAACCGTGAATTGGAAGCAAAATCACATAGCGAAATGCGCCGAACAGGAATACAATGTCGATCCCATCTGTAATAACAAAATCACAGAGGAAATCGTGGCCGTCGAATTGTCTAACAACCTCGAATGCTATGAGATCGAGACACACCGATGTTTCAATACGAAAATCACCGGAATTCGCGTGATAATTCAGCACGAAACGCTCAAAAAAACGCTGATAATCAGCGGGATCGTGGACGAACTCGAACTGGACTGTATTAATAATCAATATATCGAATCGCGCAAAACCGACATACTGGAAAACATAGAACGATATTCATCCGCCACCGACAAAGAAATTATGAAACGAATCTTGGAAACATTCACCGTCAAAGATATTCTAATATACGGCGATGACGATGTGTATAAGAAGTCGATCCTGGTCCGCAATACTGTCAATTCTTTGAAGATGAACAAACTGGAAGTCACTATATCCAAATTCGTATCGATGGACACCTTCTCTCAAAGAAATCACCTAATACAATTGCTGTTATACAATGTCGAAGACGAGATCCACTATACCGCGTATTTGCTATATGATACTATTGCGAAAGACCCCAATGTCGCCATTATGGTCGACTCTGCCGAACAGAAGGTGATCTACGACAGTTTCCCGTGGAAAATCAAACTCCTGTTCAAAGATGCGATGAAAAACACGATCAAATACACGCAGGAAATCGCGACGAAATTCGATATGAACCGGATTTCTTTGGAACAGCAGGTTTATCTGATGAAAGCGCCCGAGACCGTCAAAGAACGCGCCTTTGCGAAACTAAAAGAAATCAAGAATAAAAACGACGAATCGTGTTCCAAAGCCAAACAGTATTTAGAAGGCCTGTTGCGGATCCCCTTTGAAATATACAAGAAAGAGCCGGTCCTGTGTCGAATCAAAGAAATCAACCAACAATTTATATATATTATGTCCCAGGTATCATCCGCCTCGTCGCAGTCATTCCGCCTAATGAATATATGTTTACCACCTTCAAAACCGAAATACGCGAATATAGAGATCCTTCTTTGGATGAAAGATTTTTTATTGAAAACGAACATAGCAATCACAGACGAAATCAAACGAAAAGTCCTGGTTTCAAAGAAGACGCAATTAGATTCCATTCTGGAAATGCTCGCTGTCAAAGATTTGTGTCGTGGATTCAACAAAGACGAGAAAATAAAGATGATACTGACGACGTTGTCGATAATACCCGACGAAACTGGTTCGGACGATTCCGACGGTGATTTCGCACAAAAGGTGGCAGTCTTTGACTACATATCAAACTCATCAATAAGACTATCGACCATAATCGCCGAAATCGCATCCATCAAATCCAAAATAAAATCAATCGAAACTGAAATCACCAGAACCAAAGAAACGCTCGATAAATCAATATATAGTCACAATTACGCCAAAAATCAGATCCTCAAAATCATCGCCCAATGGATCAACGGCGAATCCGCGGGATATTGTTTCGGGTTCGAGGGGTCGCCGGGCATTGGTAAAACGTCTTTGGCAAAGAAGGGTTTAGCCAATTGTCTGATCGACGAACACGGCGTTCATCGGCCATTTTCGTTCATTTCGATCGGCGGTTCGGCGAATGGTTCGACACTGGAAGGTCACGGATATACATATGTCAACTCCACCTGGGGCAAGATCGCCGATATACTAATGGAATCGAAATGTCTGAATCCCGTTATATATATCGACGAACTGGACAAGGTCAGCAAAACCGATCACGGCAAAGAAATCATCGGCATTCTAACCCATATGATCGATTATACCCAAAACGACGCATACCAGGACAAATATTTCAACGGAATCCCCATCGATCTGTCGAAAGCCCTCATCATATTCTCGTATAATGATCCCGACCAGATCGACAAAATCCTGCTAGATCGCATTCACCGCATTAAATTCGACAATCTGACAGTGGATGACAAAATCGTCATAGTAGACAAGTATATTCTGCCCGAGCTGAATCAGAAAATGGGGCTGAACGATTCGGTCGTAATGGACACGGAAACTATGAAATATATTATAGAAACGTATACGATTGAGCCGGGGGTTCGCAAACTCAAAGAAATCCTGTTCGACCTGTATGGCGATATCAATCTGGACTTGTTACAGTCGGCGTCTACAAGTATAAACGAAACCGCAGCGACCGAGTTCCCAATTCGCATCACAATCGACACGATAAAAGCCAAATACCTGAAGAAATACACCGCGATTTGCGAAAAGAAGGTCCACGCAGTCCCCACCATAGGAATAATCAATGGCCTTTGGGCAAACACGATGGGTCGGGGCGGAATCATCCCAATCGAAGCGCGATTCTTCCCAACATCCGCGTTCCTGGAGCTCCGATTAACGGGTCTTCAAGGTGATGTTATGAAAGAGAGCATGAATGTGGCGAAAACGCTGGCGTGGACTCTGTGTTCCAAAGAAACCCAGCAAAAATGGCTCGTGGAATTCAAAGAAACGCAGTTACAAGGTCTCCATATTCATTGTCCCGATGGCGCGGTGAACAAAGACGGACCGTCCGCCGGTGCGGCGATCACGACAACACTATATAGTTTGCTCAATGATCGTGCGATAAATAACACGATTGGTATGACGGGTGAGATCGACCTTTTTGGCAATATAACCGCGATCGGCGGTTTAGACTGTAAAATCGCAGGCGGAATAAGAGCCGGGATAAAACGGTTTCTATATCCGAAACAAAACGCGACCGATTTCGCGGATTTCAAGCGCGATGTGATGGATAAAACGCCGGAACTATATGCCGATATCGCATTCACCGAAATTAATCACATAACCGATGTTTTTGGTATTGTATTCGTGTAAGTATGTGTATGGGTTCACGCGCAATTGTATATTGTTCGACCGATTGAACATTCAAATTCACGCACGTTGTGTGGATCAACGCGAATCACCCAATAGGTGTATATTCTATTTTATGTATATATAATATAAAATGCCAGAATCAATAAATACAGTTCAAATATTATATATTGCCTTTCGTTTAGCGCCTTTTATTATCGTTTCGTATTTTGCGCTAAATTCTTTGATGAACTTCACTATTCGTGGTATAATATATTTGATTGGATTGTTGATTGTCTCTTTTATGACAGTGATGATATCAGGACTTATACCGACCGGACAACCATCACAAGCCGATGAAGACAGCACATGTAATATAATTACACTTACTGGCAATATTACACAACCACTATCCAACCTGCCATTGAGTATAACGGTCTATTCTTATACACTGTTCAATATACTAACATACGTATTACTACATGTTAATGTTCAAGCGGGCGAAAGTATGAACGCCACGAATATTCCAACCATAATATTCTTTTGTCTTTTGATTTTTATCGAGTTTTTATCGTCAGCGGTTATGAACAAATGTTATAGTCCAATAAACGGCGCTATAGCACTCGTATTGGGTGGACTCGGCGGATCGTTTTGGGCATATTTTATATATAATAGTGGCACACCGGATATGACATTTTATTCGACCGCATCAGATATATGCACGCGTCCTTCGAAATTAAAATACCAGTGCACGAAATCCAATTAGACAGTATATACACTTGAAAATCTAGGTGGCGAAATATCGTATATATTGGTTGAACCAGGTTTTCAAACCTCCGGCGACGCGTTCTCTGTAATTGTCAGTCGCGATCATATGAATACTTTTGCTCTTTTTGCCGAAACTGTTCATAAAATTATATATAATATTGATTGTTACTGCGGTGTTGTATTTGTTATCCAATTCACTGTATGGGAAAATCGGAAACCCTTTTCTCTTATTCACTTCATTATGGAATGTGAATAGCAATATTTTCAGGTCCGTTTTCGTTTGGACAGTGTTCAAGAATTGACGTTGCGTTAGATACATTTTGGCGTGTTCGGCGCAGTTCGGACACGGTAGATTGGCGCAAATCGAGAATATGGTATTTAATAGTTCCAGTCGGATTTCTTGGAATCTGGATTCATCTACTTTATGCGCCAATGTATGTAGTAGGAGCCACGTGGGTTCACCCCAGGTCATCATTTTAGGAGCATCGGCGTTATTTATAGCCTGTCGCAATGATACCGGTTGCGGTTGAAATGGCTGCTGCTGCTGCTGCTGCTGCGGGATTCCTTGAACCATTCCCATCCTGTTTAAGTTACCTATATTATTTGTATTTATATTTCTTTTAATGGTAAATGGAAAGTTCATATGTTTTAATATAATATTACAGTTATAATATATTAAAATATATTATAAATTAACATATAAATTATGTTATATAGTTATATAGTCATACAGTTTTAAATATACAAATCGCGTATATGGAAACCAAAGATCAGCTAATACAGTCGATCAAAGATTGGGTGAAAATCGACAATGAAATGCGGGCATTACAGAGCGAAATCACGAAACGCAAAAAGGAAAAGAAGACGATTTCAGAGAAGTTGATTTCGGTGATGCGCGATAATGAGATCGACGTTTTCGATATTAATGATGGGCAGATTATGTATATGAAAAAGACGGTGAAATCGCCGATTACTAAAGCCGCGCTTTTGACGATTTTGGCGGATTATTTTAAGGGGGATGTTCAACAGGCGATGGAGATCAATACTTTTATAATGGAAAATAGGGAGGAGACGGTGAAAGAAACTATAGTAAGGAAATTGAAGAGTAGGGACAAGTAGCATCTGACTCGTCGTAGGTCCCACATATTCATATACATATTCATATTCCAAACGCCGGAATTGTATAAACCGTGCCTACTTTCACCCATTTAGCAATGATCCGCGGGTTTTCCTTCTTCTCCAATACGTCTTCCGTTAAATAGACATTTTGGTGATTATCAATATAATATACAATTCCCTTGATCTCTTCTGCGAATGCTTCGACGCGGTGCGAAACAACGGTGTTCTGGTCATTTTCGCTGTATATTCCGTGTGGTGTCCCTTTACTGTGGGTGCCGCAGCATTCACAATCGTCCTTTCTACGGCGCGTGCACTGTTCGCCGCTCGCACGTTTGGCAATACACCGATTCGATACCGGTATCGAATTCTTGACGCGTTTGCGTTTGACTAAATCCTCGGTTGTAAATACGAGTCGGTCATATTCATTGATGAATTCCAACAGTTCGGCGGCGATTGTTTGATTCAGATCTTGGACACCCAGTTCGGTGACTTTCGATTTGATTTTATCTTTGAATTCGGCGACATATTGTTGGACACGGTCATTGATTTTCTTTTCCATAGTGATACGATACGATATGATATTAGTGATTCGGATAATGTATAGTAAATATTATACATTATATTTAAGTCAATTTTTTGGAGTGTTCTTTACACCGATCTGACAAACTATTTATCCGCGCCTTACGATTTTGCGCATTTTCCACCAACGGTGTCGGTTAAACGATTATTTTTTTCGTTTTAGCGTGTCCATACTTATACATTTTTCTTGATTTATTTGCTAAAATAAAAGCTTTTTTCTTATGATTACATCCATTTTTAATTATATCATAATCGACCGCGGCTGATTTTCCAGAAGTTAATGAACTGGCTAATCGTGCTAGCCCCCACGATTGCGGGGTTTGGTTTGGTCTGGAGCCAGACGAATAATATGCTCCTTCTCCTTTATTTACAATTTTTTTCAATGCTGATAATTTACATCCAGTTTTGATCGCCAATTCTTTGCTGGGTGTTATATTTCGTATATTGTATATGTTACGGGCATTCAGTATATGATTTGATTTTTTATTTTTATAGGACGGTATATTTTTACGCGTATAATATTTATGTTTTTTATATAGTTTTTTCGATTTTATTAGCATAACAATTTGTTTTTGTCTGTCCTTTTTTGTTATTTTTGCGGGCACGTATCTAATTGGAAATTTTGTGAAAAACATGGGATCGTGTAAAATATATTTTACCAATATATTATAACTATATATGTATATGAACACTATACAAAAACGCTTCTTATTATTCTTGGTAGGGTGTATTGGTTCCCGCTCGTTATTAGCATACATAGCAAAAATAGTGAACAAAACGAACTTGATGTATATGGGATATTTAGCGTTATTACCCGCGATCGGGTTTGCTTATCTATTCATATCCGATGGTAGAAAAACTGGACCGGAAGTATTCGGTGGTAAAATCTGGTGGAGTAATGTAAGACCGGTTCACAGCATTTTGTATTTTTTATTCGCATACGCCGCAATAACTGGTGATACCGATGCTTGGATGTATTTATTGGCGGATGTGGTTATTGGATTAATTAGTTTTGTAACATTTCATGCGTATAATGGGGATTTCGCGAAACTAATATAATATGCGATATTTACATTTTATGCGGAGTTAGACCTTTTTACCTTTACTACGTATTATATAAAGGTGGATTATCGGTTAAAATGCGTAGAAACCGTGTTTGATTTTCGTTTGGTGTTTCGTCGGTTTCTTCGGTATATTTTCCATTTAGGGCGTATGGTTTTTTTATATTTTCGTTTCACCGACGGTCGTGCGTGTTTGGTGGTTGATACTCCGACTTCTTTGGAAAGACGTGATTTTGGTGTTGACACGGATTTTTTTTGATACCATATTTCAATTATATCCTTTATAAACTGTTTATGATTTTTAGGTAAAGAATCGTCATGAACAACGGTTTCGTTATACAATTCGTATTTCAGGTCAACATTATCTGTTAATATTATTTCGTTGTCGAATAGTCCTAAACATTTCGCTATACTAAATTCAATATCGTCGGTTGGCACGGTTGACTGAATAAACCCCAAAATATCGGCAATATTTTTGATATGTAAAAAAGAATCACCTGCTATACATTCCGGAATAGCAGGTAACTTCCATTTTGCGTAACGGGTTTTTAAATCCTCATTATCCGGAACACGTTTTAACAGATAATTTTGTCTTTCAACATATTCATCATAAACGTGTTCTAATAATATGAGACCTAGTCCCTTCTGTGCGGAACATCGCAATTCAAGTTCGATACTTAGCCCTTCATATGATTTATTCATAATTCTAATTCTTGGTTGTATTTTCAGAAACGCGAACGCTTTAATTATGCGCTTGTCGTCATCGTCGACGTCTGATATATAGTAAATCTTTTTATCACTATGATATTTGTCGTCGAAATTGTCATTTAAAATTTCTAACAGGGAGTGTGATTTTTTCCCTTTATGAACACACAGATCTTTGTCACTGATTTTTAATGCCTCTAAAAAATCGGGATATTTCGATGAATGCGATGGATCATCAAAGTCAATTACTTCAATAGCATCAACCAGTCCTGCCATCTATATTATACATATTTATATATTTATAAATCTGTAAATCTGTAAATCTGTAAATCTGTAAATTCCAATGTTGTAATTCATCGGTTTATACACTATCATCATGCCACTCTTCAGGGATCTTCTTGGTCCCTCCATCATAAAACACTGCGTGGCCATTGTCCAACATCCATTTGTTCAACCATACTTCCCTGCCGTTTTCGACCACATACACGTCGGCCAGCAAACGGCCGTATTTTTCGGTCATCACGTTTTTCAATATGACGGGTTTATCGAGTATCTTTTTCTTTAGCTCGTCTCGCGCAATCAATGCTTTCGCTTTTTCTGTCACGGTTTTCCCTTTTATTTCGGGGCAATCAATGCCTGCTAGTCGGACCGCGAACCGGAACACCGTGTCAGCCAATGCTTTATTCACGTTTCTGTCAAATTGGAGCCGAGTCGCCACCGTAATGGTATCGCCGTCATACACTTTTATACATTTACCTCTCGACACCGGCGCGACGAATGGTTTAGTGGTCTTCCAATTCCATTCGACAATCTCGTCGCTGTCTTTCACCAAAACTGGTTGCGGTTTAACCGTGACCACCAGCTGACTCAACTCCACGCCCAAGTGTGGCTCGGAATTCTCGTTTGTCCAATTCTCAGTTGTCGGTGGCAACGGATTCACGACCACGCCAGTCGATCCGCCCATACACGAGAATCGCGCCAAATATCCGCGAATAAAATGGTTCGATGATGAGAATGCCATGATAGAGTATAATATCCAGAAATTCCGCATATAGGTTGTATTTGAACAACAATCTACACGAACAATCTCAATCAATTTTACAGAGAAACTGTAATAGACATATGTGAATATACGTGAATATATGCGATACAAATATTACGCGGGTATATATTTGGCATTTGTATCAGTAATGGTAATAGAACTAATTATATATTACACATTTATATCAATATATAATACATATATATCCAGTATAATATATAACTATACTATGCGATTTCGAGCATGGTTTGCTGCGCTCCTCCTCCTCCTCCTGCCGCCGGGTTCGTCGGACGACCCTATAAAAAATACATCGATCACTGTATCGACCACTGTATATAATTCGGCGCATCTGTATAACGGCGTTTTACTATCAGCCGCCGCATATTGCGGGAAAGACCGATATATGAATATGAGTCTAAATATGAGTATTACCGGATTCGTGGTGTCCGACGTCATATATGATCCTAAAACCGACCTACAAGGGTATGTAGGATTCCTGCCATCCGCCGAGTCAATCTATGTGGCTTTTCGCGGATCGTCATCGATCCTCAATTGGATCGACGATTTCGAGGTCCGGCTCGTTCCATACACAACCGCACCAGAATGTAATTGCACAGTACATAGCGGATTTTACAGATCCGCACTGGGTGTGCGAAATAAAACCATCGACGCAGTATCGCGACTATTAACGCAATATCCGGCATATTCGGTGATCATGACAGGGCACTCGTATGGTGCGTCAGTTACCCAAATGTTAGCAATGGAATTGGCGCGCGCGGGAATCAAACCGGCAATATATAATTACGGACAACCACGCACAGGCGACGCGCGATATGCCGCATATGTCCCGACGATAATCAGCGAATATTATCGCACGACGCACGATCGCGATATTGTGCCACACGTTCCACCAACTGTGGTGTTGGGCTACCTACATAGCACCAGGGAAATATTCGAACGCGTGGACGGCAATTTGACGCTATGTAGTGCGACAACGGGCGAAGATCCAGAATGCGCGGATCAATATAGTATCGAGCAGACAAACGGCACGGATCATTCGTATTATCTGGGGCATTATATGTCGTGTTGATTGGGAAAATTGACATAAACTCACGTGTATACACATACGCATATGCAATGTCCGAATCGTGTAAATTCAGCATTCCGTGGACATATTGTATTGGATTTTGCATACACCGATAGACATTTAAGTTCGCACGCTTTGCGTGCGTCTTACACCGAACGAAAAGAAAACTGATACAAAGTATCAGTTTTCTATCGGTAGGAGGCCTTCACCAAAAAGAAAAATGTCTCATTTTTCTTTTCGGTTGGTGTAATTGATTTATCGGCAACGTTGCCATTGGACTGTATCCGCACTTTGTGCGGATTTAATTGCCCAATGGTGCTATATGTGCTATATACCTACGATTATATTCACTACATACACACGGTCGTAGAACAGTTGTTGGTTCTGAATCCAATGTATTTATTGGTCGCCGTCAATATCGTTGGAATATATCTACTATTGAAAAATATAACCATTGACATCGATATTCAGTGGTCGGTCAAATACAATCGACCCGCATAAGCCATCATACGTCATGTTGATTACACAATCTCGTTCCATTTCTCCAGATGCGACCATTTCGTGCATATCCATTTGTTCCCATTGTGCGCTTCGTGTCCCATATGTTTCGAGTTCGGCATAATCGTTTGGTTGTCCGCGGTTACACTGGGGAATAAGATCGCCTTTCCGATCTCGGGTTTTATTTTCAGCCCTATATTCACAAATTCCGTCTCGCCCCCGGTGAAATCGTCGTTCAAATATATCAAAAGTGTATATCGCCGCTGCCCGGAGTAGTGGTTGAATTTATCGCAAAACTCCTGATCCGGTGAGTCGCATACGTCAAGGTGTGGGAAAAACGTCCCACCAGGTTCATATTTGACGACCTGGAGCATTTCCTGATTTTCCGGTGGCAGGTCCGTTAATTCCGCGGAAGTTTCGGCAATGTGCCGTATAACTGGGTGATCGGCGTCCGACAGCCACACATTTGTGCTTCTACGAGTGTTGTTTGCCTGGCTGCCGGTTTCCATATTCGCATAGTCAGCGATTGTGCTGGGGACCATATCTTTGGTTTTCGCATATTCGATTAGATCGCTACACTGTTTGTGGGTCAGCACATTGTATATTTCCAACACAGTATATCCGTCGATTTCGTGGGTCACGGTTCGTCGGGTAGGATATACGTATATTCCAATAATAATAATAATAATCATAATCAGTATCGCGATGCCGATACCGATGCCTGTGGTCGTATTTATCCATTGTTGTGTCATATTTTCGTTATAATAATTACGTTATTATATAATTCTAGTATAATAATAGGATTATATGGACGCCGACAAACTAGATACAATAATAACAATGCTAAAATCGATCGAAACGCGAATGGAAGCCATCGAAACTAAAATGAACATCGTGGAAAAAGATTGCGCTAAAATGGACCAGCATATTCAGTTCGTAGAGAAAACATACGATATTGTGAGGACACCGCTAAACTATGTAAAAAATAAAATAGAATATATTATGAATCGCAATACTGGTGTTACAGATGAATTGCCGCTAATTCAATATAATAAATCGTAATTCGTAAATCGTAATTCGTAAATCGTAAATCGTAAATCATAGATAATTATATGTGTCGAATATATACATATAATTGAATGACCGGTCTATTATGGGATTTGATTGGCATTGCGTGTGTCGTCGGATTCGTCGGTGATTATTTGCTACAATTTGGCGTGAAAACCCTGCGGTGGGGCGGATCGACGGGATGGGGACTGAAATCGTATTTCGAGAAACACGGGTCGGCAGAATCGATGTTCACCGCGGCGGGAATGATGTCGCTATTTTACGTCGGATATATGTATTTTGTTCCACTTCCGGTAACATATTTGTATTTAGCGATATATGGGATAGTGATTGATCTCGCGTTCAGGCGGCTGATGATATTTCCGAGTCTGGATGGGTATTATCGGTATTTCGGGTATGCTGGATCGGCGTTCTGGATTGCGGTGCCGATGATGATACCGCTGTTTGTGTTCGACGTTGCGAAAAAAGTGAAACCATATATTGGGTGGTGAATCTACAATTGGGGGATGCTACGCATCCCAATTGGGTAATAATATGATAAAAATGTATAATAATATTATTGATAAAACCATTTATTTTGGTAAAAGGGAGGGGTCTAAGAAAATCGCATTCGCGATTTTCGATAATGCGCCTTCGGCATTTTTATCCAAAATATACGTAAAAGGAAGAGATCGTAAGAGAAACCTTGGTTTCTCTTACTTAAAACATTTTATAAATACTCACGAACAATTCCTGAATCTCCATACAGACCGATTTCAACATCACTTTAATGCCCTCTTTTCGCTTCGTCTTTTCGTGGAACGCGAAACGCAGTATGCTCTCCGTATTATGCGGATGGAACTTTTTGAATGCGCAATACGACAGCGTGCGATCCCCCATATAAAACCGTTCATACATCACATATTCGAGCATTTTGCCTAAAGTATAATCCTCGCCTTCCAAAACCACGTCGATCGAATTGTTCATCGTGCTATCACTCGACTGGATCGGCACTGTGTCCGCCTCCAATCCTTCCATAAAATCCAGCACTTTCTTCTGTAGCACAGAGCACGCCAGCTTCACCAACTGTGAATTCTCATATACCCCCACGGTTTGTATAATAAAATCGAACGAATCGGCGACGAAATATCGCTGGGCATCGAGCAGTTTGAAATTGCGCGCCTGAAATTCGATCTCTTTCGGCGTCGCTTTTTCGCTCTCCATTTTCGCCTTTACTAGTTCCCACGCTTCTTCGCCTTTCACTGCGTCCATCGTGTTCGCATACGAGCATTTAGACACAACGTTGAACATACTGTTTTCTTTGGCATTGGACACCGAGAAATCCGCGGTCAGTGCGATCTCTTCACCCGGAATGGTGTCGCTGTATTTCGGACGAAGTCTCGCGAATATAATAAAATCGTGTGTCAGATCATTCGGCGGGAAGAGATCCGCCGTCTTTTCACGCGAGATATACGCCCCCGTTTCCTTGTTTCTAACCCGGAATGACTCCGTCGTCACATACATCATATTATCAGTATCATTTATAGCCGCAACTTCCAGCTCGTATTTCCCCGGCAGCTCTTCCAAATCGGTGGAGTGGATCGGAATGGAGCTGAGGCGCGCCTTCATAATCTCATTATGGAGGTGCGACGTGTTTATGGTGATCCAGCATTGATTGACGGCCTCCGTTTCGGTCCGGATACAAACGACAGGGATCTCGGACAGGATAAGGCGACGAATCGCATTGGCGAAACATACATTTACGCCACTTAGGCGGAATTCCATTACATCACCGGTCTCTAATAGTTCGCTAATACGTGGGTCCATTGTTGTTGTTGTTGTATAATTATATTAATACGCTATATTTAATATCATTATATTGGGATATGTTTATATCAATTTTTTGCCATAGTATTTACTGTAGTATCTGATACATTTTCCTCTACATATTCAATGTTTCCATACAGTTCTTTTATTTTAATATCATTATCTCCATTCTTTATTCCAAAAAAATATAAATCCTTGCTAAAACTATTATAATACGTTCTATACACAGCGAATAATTCATTCAATTGTAATATATCATTTAAATCTTGTTCGTCAATATTTTTATAATAGTCCTGCATGTCATCAATTCCAGCAATCGTTCCATATGATTGGTGCGGTTTTGACTTACGTGTTCCGTGTTCAGGTCTACCAGTTGACGCACACGTAAATAAAAATAAACCGTTAGGTTTGAGAATATTGTATATTTTTAAAAATGATTCTTTATATTCAGGGTCGTGTTCAAAACACTCAGTGCTAACAATTGTATCGAAATAATTAGCATTAAACGGTAAATCTTTTGTTCTCGATATATAATTTACATTGGGTGACGGAATAACATCATTACAAACATATTCACAGTCACTGAAAAATCGTCGATTATTACCATTAATGTCCCCCCCCCCAACATCTAAAATTGTTTTTTCTTTGAAAAAAAAGTTTAAAACAAAAGACATAGACATTATAAATTGTATAGCTTCTTTGTGCATTATATATTACATATATATATTAGTATTGACAATCGTCAGGTATAGGATTAAACACTGCTAAAAACGATCTTTCAAAATAATGTGCTGATTCTTCATTTTTATGTCTATTTACATATTTTATTAGCTCTTCATATGATTCTTTTGATCTATTTTGAATATGAGATTTGGACACCGCAAATATTCCCATATAATTAACAGAAGTAATGTCTGTTTCTGGAAACACAGTTTCATACCATTTTCCAAACGGTCTAACGTCACTTTTTGAAAGTTCATTGTCAGCGTTTAAATCTTTATTTTTTTGATTAGTGGACAGATAGTTTTCAATTGTAAAATTATAAATATCAGGTATATTCAATATATTATCGCCATAATTTGTTACATAAAATACACTATTATTTGTTTTTACCGCATTGTTTATAGTATCCAAAGTAATCATTTTTTTATGATCGTCCATACATGACCCTGGTAAAAATACAGTAACATCAGCCAAATTATCATAGTTTTCTATAATGTGATGTAAATATGTATGAACACAGACTCCTACGTTATCCAATTTTATAATATTATCACATTGTAAGCATTCCGGGCTAATAATCCCTTTTGTATATATAATTTGAGTATTATCAACAAACGGCACATCATTTAAATATGACAAATCTTCGTTATAATGTGAGATCACTAACTGACATGATTTGTTAACAATATTAGTATCCATATTATCAACAACAGTATTATTATAATAAAATGAAAGTATCAGTAAACATATTAAAAATACTAATATGTATTTTTTAACAGTTATTGATTTCATTGTAATTATATTATATACTATATAACATATAACATATAACGATTATATCTATTCATTTACTGAAGACCCATTTTTATCTTAATAAATATAATTTACGGAAGATTTACACCGATGAAATCTCCAATGGTCGGATATCAGTAATGATTTTTACACCTTTTCTCATTCTCCCTTCGGGAGCCCACAAAGTGGGCGTAAATGAGTTACACCGAACGAAAAGAAAACTGATACAAAGTATCAGTTTTCTATCGGTAGGAGGCCTCCACCAAAAAGAAAAATGTCTCATTTTTCTTTTCGGTTGGTGTAAAAGGCAACGGTTTTATGCGCATTTGTCAAGATTTACGAAATGCGCAAAGGTGTAATGTGTCCTTTATTGCGTGTCCAATTTAACAGGGCATATTTGAATATTATTAGGCAACTGTTACTTTACACCGATAAACAACCTTTATATATCAATAATTCTACTTTCTATTATACACCGATGAAGATTTGAAATGGGACAATCCTCCAGAGGAGGATTGCCTTTCAATTGGGGGCGTAGCCCAATTGGTTTCGCATTGCGAAACCCTAATTCATTTATCGGAAACGTTGCCATTAAATATCTAGCGAGACGCCCTTTGGGCGTCCCATTTGAAATCTTCAAGGGTGTATAATCCATCGTATAGTATATAATATATTATATATTTACCTTCCAAAGAATATTTTGCTAATTTTTGTTGTTATATTTCCATTTGTTTCATCTTCAATATAATCATTATAAGTATATAATAGATCGTTTCTGCTGTTGCAATTATCACCGTAATATCCAAATATTGATGGATTACTCATATCATAATTTTCTAAACAACATATTATTCCAAACAATCTTTCAAACACCATTCTGTCACCTCGACTATTTATGTGATCCAACAAAACAAAAATTTTATACTTATCTACCAAGTATTTTAAATACACATGATTGATTACAGACATAGCTCCAAAACAACCTTTCCATTCGTTACTCCTATATAATGATATTAATTGTTCACCATAGTTTAACTTACTTAAAAGTTCTTCTGTTCTTGTAGAATCACAAATTTGATAACTATTAAAATCCCATAAAAATTTTACGTTGTTAATGTTATTTGTATTTATGGTAGTGTTTATAAAAACAGAATCATGTATATATATTGCTTTATCAAACCATTTGTTATGGTAAAAATAATAATATGATAATAATTCACCACTTCCTTTATATTCAGAATCTATCACTATACAATTTGTTAATACAGATTCATCATATTTAATAAATTCATAGTTTGAGTTGTCGTCAATTATAACTATTTTGACGTCTGGATAAAATTTACGAATTTGTTGAACACATTTTATCCACGTTATATTCGTATTTTCACATTTTGTATGCCGCGTTACAATAAATCCTACCGTGTCACTGCTGGGTTGATCCATATTTTCAATATAAAAAGTATTATAATACGTTGAGCATATTAATATAATAAATATAAAAAATATAACTAAAATTAGTATATATTTATACTTATAAGAGGTTTTAAATTTCATTATATAATATAATATTATAAAAATATATATTATATGAAATTACACAAATATTTTAACATATTAAGTATAATATTGTGTTTAACAATACTAATAAGCTTATCTGTAATTTCATTCGGTAAGTTTGATAAAAATGAGAATTTCGACAACGTATCGTCACTGTTAAACGGGGTTTCCGGATTCTATTCGATGTTGTTTTTCACAATGAATCACTATATATATTGTAAAAAAAACAAAAAGAATTTCAAAATAAACGACAATGATTGGTTGTTCAAATATAAAGATGGTTGGACAGATTATTTCGAAGATAATTCACTCGTATTTGGTGATCAAACGAGCAATGAAATTAACACAGTTGGTCACGGTAACATATTGGACGATTTTTCAATACAGGAATACAAGAATATTATCCCAGAATTTTACGTTTACAACGAAAAAACAAAAAACGAAATAAACAACGTGAAATCGAAATTCAATTTAACGGACAAAAATTATGACTCAATATTTATAAGGAGAGGAGACAAACTAATATCAGAGAGCAAAAAAATAAACACTGATGTATATATTAAATTTTTGTTGGAAAAAAACCCAAACTGTAATATTATTTTTTTACAAACAGATGACTATAATAGTTTTTTGGAACTAGAGGAATATATAAAAAATAACAACCTCAATATAAAATTATATACAATTTGTGATAAAAACAGTTTAGGTGTCATTGTGTTTAGCAATAACAAAAAACCATTCAATGATATAGCTGACAATAAAGCACAGTATAAAGCTGTGGATGAAATGAACGCTGATGAAAAATACAAACATACAATAGATATGATTGTAGGCGTTGATATATTGATAAATTCAAACGTGTGCGTTACTGATTTTCAATCAAATGTTGCCAGATTTGTAAAACTGGCACATAATAATTCGGATAATGTATTTGACGTATTATCACCGAATGAAGACATTGATTACGCTAAAAAGATATGTCCAGCCTATGCTTTTTAATAGATGTATATATAATATTATATGTATAAATTCAATAATATTTATAAATCATTTTCATTGTTACTAATTGTTATCATATTAATATCTTTACTATATATTATAAATTCGACAACAAAAGAAGGTTTTGACAAAGTATCACTTCATAGTTGGTGGGGTAATGGCGATGAAGTATCAACTGAAATATTTGAAAAACTATTCCAAGATACGAGTAAAAAAGTGGAAGTATACTCGGTAATGGGAGATCCACCAAGTGAAAAAAAAAAAGATACTATATATGTTCAGTTTAGCGGCGAGAGTCGTTTTCATGACCCAGACATATTCGACATAAATTTCATTCCAAGTGACAAAAAAGCAGACAATATAATCCTATTTCCGTTAGGGTTTTTTACAATATTACACGCTAATAATCCAAATAATGTAAATGTATTATCTACAACACGGACACTTAATAACCACAAATCACAATTTTGTATTTTCGCAGTGTCGAATGGAAGCGGTGAACATCGTAACAATTTCTTCAATAATTTATCCAAATATAAAAAAGTTGATTCTTGTGGAAAGCATTTAAACAATATGGAGAGTTGTCCAGGAACGTCTGATGAATATCTTGCGTTTTTATCGAAATATAAATTTATGATATGTTTCGAAAATTCGTCTGTGCCTAACTATTTTACGGAAAAACTAATAAATGCTTATATAGCTAATACAATACCTATATATTGGGGGTGTCCAAATATAAGTGATTATGTGAATATGGATTCTATACTATATTTAAAACACGATTATACGGATAACGATGTAAAATCACTAATTGACAATATAGAATATTTAGATAATAATGATGACGCATATAGGGCCAAATTCGAATCCATATTTTTCAAAAATGGTCGGCTTCCGGATGAATGTAATATAGACAAAATACGATCCAATATAAACAACAAATTATTAACTATATAAACACTCGGATGGAATTGGATGAAATACCGCTAAAAGTCCACGTTCAAAGTAGTGTGCCGACTCTTCATTCTTGTGTCTATTTACCTGTTTTATCAATTCTTCGTATGATTCTTTAGTTCTTTGTCGAATATGTTCTTTTGATACTGAAAATATTGTCATATAATTAACAGCGGTCACTTCTATACCTGGAAATACCGCTTCATACCATTTACCGAATGGTCGTATGTCACTTTTAGCCAGATCAAAATCTGTGTTTAAATCTTTGTTTTTTTGATTAGTGGATGGCCAAACATCTAGTGTAAAATCATATATATTTGACAGACCTAATATATTTGTTCCGTAGTTTGCTACATAAAATACGCTGTTATTGGTTTCCATTGATTTTTCTATCGTCTTTAATGTCATTGTCCGTTTATGATCATCAATACACGATCCTGGTAAAAAAACGGTTACGTCAGACAAGTTATCATAGTTTGTTATTATATGTTGTAAATAAGTATGGATACAAACGCCCACATTATCCAATTTTACAATATTATCACATTGTAAGCAGTCTGGTTTATTAACGCCTTTTGTATATATTGTTTGTTTACATTTTGAAAATGGTTCATCGTTTAAGTAGGTAAGATCTTCATTATAATGCGATATTACCAATTCACACGATCGATTGCCTTCAAAATTTTCATACGGTGTAAATAAATTATATACAAATATTACAATTATTAATATAACTAATAGTATTATAACCAGATATTTATTATTCTTTTTACGCATATAATATATATATTTATTATTTTTACAAAGATGCGTTATCGCGTGTTGATTTTGCTAATAATCCAGATAAAACCGTTGTAATAACAAGTTGTTCTACACATTTATCAGAACAAGAATCGTGTTCCAAATACGTGAAAAATCTAATGGATTACCTAGACAGTGAAGGCTATAATTGTATTACGCAATGTAAAACAAACATAGAGGATTTTGCTGATATGTTTTATGCGCCATTCGTGATATCTACCGGTGGATCGTTTTCATTTATATCCGGTTTCTTTGGAGACGGAGATTTCGTTTCGACGGAACACAAAGAAGAAAACAAATCGACGTGTAATAATACAAACTGTAACCGTGTATTCATTAAAGGTTATAATATTAGTCATAGTATGGTGGATTCATATTATGACGTGGATTCTGTATATAAACTACTAACATAATCCAAGAAGATTATGATTATTTCTGTACAGGTCGCTATGTCTATATACCGCGATTATTCATCGCATCCACATTTAGATATTCGTCATAATGGTCTGCGATGATTGTTTTGGCGTTTTCAGCGTTATTATATGTCGTTTCTTGGTCGTTTCTTGGTCGTTTCTTGGTCGTTTCTTGGTCATTTCTTGGTCGTTTCTTGGTCGTTTCTTAATCATTTATTTGACAAAAGTTTCATTTTTGAGTATATTATGGTTATAATATCATAATATATTTTGCGGTTCTATGGCATCATCATCAGCGAAATCAATATGAAAAACAGCAAAAATGGCAACAATAACAGGAACCACGCGACCGGCGTTCCGCCCGCACTACATATCAAGTTCAATATCCACGTCCAGAACAGCACGTATATGATCTTGAGTGAAAATATCATAAACGTATTATTGACATCGCAAGAATAAGAGCCTAAACAATACGTATTTGTGTTACCGAAATTCTGAATAAACATTATTATAATCGCTATCACTGAAATCACCAAATAAACATACGCCGGTGTGCACAATCTTCGAAGACCTACAACTGCCATAATAATATAATATAATATGATTATATAATTATTATATAATTATTGTGTCAACAATGTCCATCGGCGTATATTATCTATACTAGGGGAACTAGTTTACCAGCTGGTTGAAAATTGGGCGCATTATTTTGAACATTGGTTCCGGTAATCAGACTGGTCGCCAGAACAGAACCCGATGTGTTTCCCATACTACTAACCGCGCCAGTATCCGTAGCGCCTAAAGCATTGGAAAAATAGCTCAATACGCCGCCTCCGACTTTTGTGGATTTATTGCCTCTTCGTTTACGACGACCCCCCGGCATAGGATCGTTACGCGCATTTGACAACATATATTGCGGATCATTGTTATAGTCATTTAGAGAATAAGTCACGTTGTTTGCCATTACGGTGTTTAGGTTGGCATCTCCGCCTAATAGTCGGTTACACCCAGTGCCATTACATCCCCATTGTAGCTTACCAAGTCGTATTCTCGCATTGGACGATTTTGATTTACGTCTATGCGTGGTCTTTGATTTGCGACGTTTTCCGCCAGACATACAAGAACTACATCCACCACGGAACGTGCTCCGGCTTTTGTTTTTATTTTTGCCGTTTTTAGCCGTTTTGTTACGCGCACTATGTTTCATATATATATATATAATATGAAACATTATAATTATGATATCGTCTAATAAATACCACGAATACGTTTACGAATACCTTTATTCGAGGTCCACCTGAGTGAGCATATGACGTCGACAACAAACATTCGTCAGTCGCAGTTTATCGAGGACCTGACCCTCGGCCGTCTTCTCCATATTCTCTTTAGTCAAATACACCACTCTTTCTAAATTATCTCCGTTGGCCAATTTCATACGACGCACTTCTCTCAGATAATACAGATATTTGTCCGCCAACACATTACCGCACGTAAAACATTTCACCGGGATAATCATTATTGATGGATGATAGATATACGCGATTTATATATTATGTTTATATTGTTATATCTATATCAATTTTTTATCAATCAATGAGAATGCGACGGAAAGAATATATTCGAATATAATAAAAACCATAAATATATAATAGATGAAGCTACATTATATCTTAATTGCCATTATCAGCATAATAGTCGTCGGTTGCGTTTCCATTTATTTCGGGTATAATCCCGAGTCAGAAGCAGACTCATACTCAGTAAAAGAGGGTTACGTGGATCCATCATTATATAGCAGCAGTGTTAAAAACTTGGCAGTAAATGGCACCCCCGATGCGAACAACTTTTTGGTGTTAAACGCGAATGGAAATCCGCTGGTTGTAGCGGATTCCAAGGGGGCACCATTTTGGCAACAGGCACAAATTCCGCCTGGATATGAACTGGATCCAGCAGGACAGCCCAAATTAATTGGTCCCGAGACTACAAATATGAACGCATACATTCAGTCCAATCCTACCCTTGTAAAATCGGCTCCATCGGGTGGTGTCGCGGACGCGGGATATTTCATCATATTAAATTCCGATGGATCTAAATCGGCGAACGAAATTCCGATTCCATCGGGTTATACGTTGGCATCAAATGGCCAACCCGTCGTAATGACAAATGCGGAGGCACAGCAAGCCGCGTTATTAGGAACAATCGGCAAATCTGGCAGCGCATCCAAACTAATTCCATCAACCGGATTAGACGCCGGATATTATAATATTAAAAACGCAGACGGGACAAAGAGTAATTATGAAGCCCCTATACCAGACGGATACAAAGTGGACGCGACCGGCAATCTAGCACAAATGACCAAAAAAGAATTATATAGGCAATGGGATATTTCAAATAATAATGATACTTCGTGGAACGCCCCGCCTGATCAAAACTCGGCGGATCATTATAACCTGAATAATGTAAATGTCCAATATCACACCGATACACCAACCGATGATACCGGGAGCGAATCTAACGGAACGTGGGTAAAAGGTCCGACCGGCGCATTAATATACGTGCCATGGTCCGACACTGACGGATCAATAACATATAATAAACCTGGCACATATCCATACGGCGCGTCGAGCTACGTCCCGAGTTACGAAGACAGCGTCTATTTGAGCAAACTGACGAACGAATATTCGACCTCTCCAATCACAGATTCTATAAAAAATGCGGGCGGATTCTGTAATGCGTATGCCAATGATAAAGACGCTTTAGAACAAAGATGTAATGCGATCGATCCCGATACTTGTGCGTCGACGCAGTGTTGTGTTTTGCTGGGAGGGGCGAAATGTGTCGCCGGAAATGCGGGGGGTCCGCAATATAAATCGAACTATAGCGACGTGAAGGTATTAAACAAGGATTTCTATTATTATCAGGGCAAATGTTACGGAAACTGCGATGAAGATTCGAATTGGTTTACTGATACATTAATACCATTAGTTACGGATGAATACTCGGACATTAAGGACGAGTTTGAACAGGTCCTAAATTCGTTATTTCATAGAAACCGAAACCAAACGCAAACAACCACGGCAGCACCAGACAGTAGCTATTCTTGGTCCACCGTTACTGTGGCGCCGACAACGACAGCTGTTCCAGTAACAGCGGTAACTGTAGCACCTACTACGACCACCACATTTGTGCCAACAACCACCACATTTGTGCCAACAACCACCACATTTGTGCCAACAACCACCACATTTGTGCCAACAACAACGTCACAACCATAATTCACAAGCTACTGTTATATTTTGCTTATTTTTCTTATTTCTTGTCTTTCGCGTCATCCTTATAATAATAATCCAACAAGTTCAAATTATTCTCCGTAATCACATTACGCACAATCAACTGCGCCGACCATTTAGTCGCAATAAAATCCTTGCTCTCTACCGGAATGAAAATCTCCAATCGCGTTCCCTCCGCCGACATATCTATCACAATCACCAGCACCTTCTCTTTGTCGGATATAAATTCGCATTCCGCTATCAGCCGATCTTTGATTTTCCCACAAATATCGTCTATATTGACCGACTTGTCCGCATTGGATATGCTCACAATAAACGAATGGAAAATGTCCTTGTTCTTATAATAATTCGTTAAAACCCCCTCCGTAATAGTGTTATTGGGGATCTTTATCAGCACATCGTTCGTATCTTTGATCGTCGTCACAAACAGATTAAATGTATCCACGTAACCCAATTTGTCATCTATCTGTATTAAGTCGCCGATATCGAAATAGTCCAGCAATAATATCATTACACCCGCCGACATATTGCGCATACTATTCTGTAGCGCAAGTGCTAGTGCCAAACCGACACTGCCTAAAATAACGACGAGTGTGCTTATGTTTATTCCGACGTTTATAACAACCGTCAAAATGCCGAATAAAATCACCGAATAGAATGCGATTTCAGCTACGAGTTCATATATGATTTTACGGTTATTCGATTTCTGCNGGGCCTGGTAATGGAAAACGTAATGTAGCGCATATGCTAAAATATAGCAAAAAACGAGAATGAAAATATAATATCCGATGTGCGAGAATGTGTTCGGTATCACCTTGTTTTTGAAGTTCGATATCGATTTTTGTAGGAAATATTTGACCATTTGTATAGAAATACGTTATATTATTATTATTATTATTATTGTATGATGTATCTAGCAATCATTCTTACAATTATACTTATCGCAGTGATCACGCAAATAGAAGATCGCCTTAATTAGGCGGCGCGTGATGGGAATAATCGCGGAATCTCCCCGACCTATTCGCTGATGGAGACTCAGTATGAGTCGTTCCAGTCGATATTTGTAGATCCACACGTCCGGTTTGAATTTGTATCGATATCTCAAAATAAAACTAGCACAGTAGTAGTGTATATCCCTTTCGTATTTATCTTTCACTAACTCGTGGCAGTTGGTTACTATACTAGATTGTATGAATAGATCTAGTATAGAAATGGGAACACACTCCAGTGCTTTCAAAATTGGGCATATCGGTGACATATACAAGTATGGTTTTTGGTTGACGTTTACGGAAACAATACCACCAATATTATCTATGAAACGGAAATATTCCAGTCTATGTTTGTGTGCTTGTATGAAGTCTATATATGCGGTAGTTTGTTTGGTGAGGAATCCTTGTATTACGCCTAATATGTCGTCTGGTAGTCGAAATCGGATGCGTTTCAGGAATTTTATCTGTCGCTGTTTAGATTCTCGATGCTGGTGTTTTATCGACAAAGTATAGTCGCTGTGTGTGTCGATTATAGATTGACTTGTTAGTTGTTGGTTATGACGTTTGATGCGACGGTTATCTTTGGTTTCTTGTGATTCTTTACTGCGTCTTTGGTGCGGCATTGTTATTGATTGTTATATGGTTTATGTTATATGATTTATGGGTTATGGGTTATTTTGTTCAATTTTACGTCAGTATAAGTAAACATTCATTCGGTTATATCAATCTATATCCAGACATTGTTTTTTTCTTCACCAGTTTGGATTTTATCTTTGATGGAATTATAACACTTTCGCGTGTATCGGGTGTATGATGAATTTTATCGTGGCACGGTTCGCATATCGAGACCAAATTCGCCGCATGATTCTTATGAAATATCTTCGCCCCGTTTTCTACAATAAATCCGTTTGTATCCGCCGATTGCTGCTCTGCTAAATGGTGTGTTTCCTGCCCCATATTCACGTGGCATATTTCGCATATTCCGCGCACCTTTTGCGCATTATACGCACTCGTTGGGTTTTCCAGTTCCCCGCGCGTTTCGGGGAAATATTTGACACGAATCCGGTGCGCCTCATCCAAGAATTCCTGTGGCAAATACAGCGATTTACATACTTCCAGACCATATAATCGGCTACCTGATCCCGGTTTCAGTTTGCGTTCGTAAACCAGCGTATCCAATTCGGCGTTATAAACAACGGCTAAATGATATATTGCCATCTGAGACAGGTCCTGGATTTCGTCGAATTTCAATATCTCGTGGAAATGCGTGGCGAACAAAAACGACGCTTCTTTGGCGTGTAAATGCGCGAGTCCGGCGACGAAAATGCTAAGCGCGGACTCCGTCTCCGTTCCCGAGCACAATTCGTCGCCTAAAACCAGGCTATTTCGGTCGGCCATTTTCAGGATCATTCGGAGCTCGGACATCTCTACTGCGAATGTAGAGAGGCCTTTGAACAAATTGTCGTTTCCTAAGATACGGGTATATATAGATTGATATGGTTTATACTGGAATTGGGATGCGGGGACATACATCCCCGCCTGTGCCATGATCACGGCCACTCCTACGGCGCGAATGAAGCTGGTTTTTCCGACCGCATTGGTCCCATATATTAACATTCCGTTTTTCCCGTGGGTCCAAAGTTTAGGCGATTCTTCCAAAGATTCCGTGGATTGTTTCTTGGAGGTTTCATTATATTTAGGAGATTCTTCCAAAGATTCTGTGGATCTGGATTTAGGAGGTCCATTATATTTAGGAGATTCTTCCAAAGATTCCGTGGATGGTTCATTATATTTAGGCGATTCTGTCAAAGATTCCGTGGATCTGGATTTAGGAGGTTCATTATATTTAGGCGATTCTGTCAAAGATTCCGTGGATCTGGATTTAGGAGGTTCATTATATTTA
>TBL_comb47_HYPODRAFT_10001504_pt1 | contig 30214 bp, 25 predicted proteins | sample TroBogypolimnion_40_FD_10682 | JGI IMG/M metagenome (IMG submission 10682) | reverse complement strand
CCCTGTAACCCATTTCAGACAACTAAAGCCTTTCTTCGCCCTCATGCGCGGGTGCGGATACCTCATTCCAGGATTTCTGGCATACAGTAATTTAAAATGCTTCCGCAGTTTCATTCGGAATTGCTGATAAAAGTATTGATTTAGTAATAATTCCCCTGCCTTTTCCTTTGAAATTTATTTTTTGCAGTGTATGTTTCACGTCGGCTTTTTGTCTTATAATTACGGCAGGTATTTTTTTGCCGTTTTCAGAAGCCGGGAGTCATTGTGAGTTTTTAGTCCAAGCCATCAATTTTATATATGGAGGTTTTAGAAATGGCAAAGAAGATGTTAACCATCGATGGGAATTACGCAGCGGCCTATGTTGCCTACGCGTTCAGCGAAGTGGCTGCGATTTACCCCATCACCCCGTCGTCAACGATGGGAGAGTATGCCGATACCTGGGCAAGCCAGGGCATGAAAAACATGTTCGGCAGAGTTGTTGAAGTAGCGGAAATGCAGTCTGAAGCCGGCGCCGCCGGCGCAGTCCACGGCTCACTCAGCGCCGGCGCGCTCACCACCACTTTCACCTGTTCGCAGGGATTGCTGCTGATGATCCCGAACATGCACAAGATTGCCGGCGAAATGCTGCCGACGGTTTTCCATGTTTCCGCCCGCGCCCTTGCCGCGCAGTCACTCTCGATATTCGGCGATCACTCCGACGTTATGGGCTGCCGCAATACCGGTTTTGCCATGTTATCCGCGGCATCCATCCAGGAAACGCATGACCTGGCGATTGTTTCACATCTGGCGGCGCTCAAAAGCGAAATTCCGTTCCTCAGCATTTTCGACGGCTTCCGTACTTCGCATGAAGTGCAGAAGATCGAAGCAATTGACTATGCCGATATGAAAAATCTGCTCGACATGAAAGATGTCGAGAAATTCCGTAACCGCGCGCTGCGTCCGGAAAAACCCTATGCGAAAGTCGGCGCCCAGAACCCCGATGTTTATTTCCAGGGCCGCGAAACTACCAATAAGCAGTATGCCGCGCTTCCCGGAATTGTCCAGGACCTGATGAACAAGGTTGCGGCAGTCACCGGCAGAAAGTATAATCTGTTTGACTATGTCGGCGCCCAAGATGCGGAAAAAGTTATCATCGCAATGGGTTCCGCCTGTGAAACCATTGATGAAACCATCAATTATCTGAACGGAAAAGGCCAGAAGGTCGGCGCGCTGAAAGTCAGATTGTACCGTCCGTTCTCCGCCGAAGCGTTTATCGGCGCGCTGCCGAAGACCGTCAAAAAAATTGCCGTGCTCGACAGAACCAAAGAGCCCGGCTCTCTCGGCGAACCGCTTTATCTTGATGTCAAAGCCTGTCTGGCTAACTCCGGCATCACCGTTATCGGCGGCCGTTACGGCTTGTCCAGCAAAGAATTCTCCCCGTCTATGGTCAATGCGATTTACAAGCACCTTGACGGCGCATGCACCACGAATTTCACTGTCGGCATCGATGATGACGTCAGCAATCTCTCACTCAAGATTGATGAAGAAATTCATACTGAGCCCAAAGATGTGGTCAGTTGCATGTTCTGGGGTCTTGGCGCGGACGGCACGGTCGGCGCGAACAAGAACTCCATCAAGATTATCGGCGACAATACCGACAAATACGTTCAGGCTTATTTCGTGTATGACTCCAAGAAGTCCGGCGGGATTACGATTTCCCACCTTCGCTTCGGGAATTCTCCGATCAAGTCAGAATACCTCGTAACGGCCCCGAACTTCGTGGCCTGCCATAATCCAGCCTATATCGGACGCTATGACATGCTCGCCGGAATTCAGGAAGGCGGCACATTCCTGCTGAACTCTGACTTTGATTCAAAGGAAGTGTTCAATCACCTGACCAAAGATATGCAGGAAACGATTATCAAGAAGAAAATCAACTTCTACAATATTAATGCGTTGAAGATTTCTGAAGACGCCGGTCTCGGCGCCCGTATTAATACTGTAATGCAAGTGGCATTCTTCAAGCTCGCCAATATCATTCCGGTGGACGAATCCATCGGCTACATCAAGAAGACCATCGAAAAGGCCTTCAAGAAAAAAGGCGACGACATTGTCAAAATGAACCTGACCTGCGTGGACAACACCATTGCCGCGCTTCAAAAAGTTCAGGTTCCGGAAAAGATTACGGTTTCCTATGTGCCGCCCCAACTCATTGCCGCCGACGCCTCCAAGTTTGCCCGCAATATCATCGAGCCGATCATGCATCAGCAGGGCGACAACATCAGCGTGTCCGATATGTCTTATGACGGCTCAATGCCGACCGGCACCACCTGTCTCGAAAAACGCGGTGTTGCGCCGCATGTGCCGAAATGGATTAATGAAAACTGCATTCAGTGCAATCAGTGCGTAATGTCCTGTCCGCACGCAGTAATCCGCGCCAAGCAGATCGATCCGAAAGACCTGGTCAACAAGCCGGAATCTTTCATTACCGTCAAGTCCAAGACCAAAAACGACCGCAATCTTGATTACAGGATTCAGGTCTATGTTGAAGACTGCACCGGCTGCGGCGTTTGTATCGAAACCTGCCCGGCCAAGACCAAAGCCCTCGAATTCTCTCACATCCAGAAGGAACGCGACAAAGGCGAACGCAAGAACGCTGAGTTCTTTGAAGCGCTGCCGGACAATGTGATTGACGGCGCCGCGCCCTCCACGGTCAAAGGATCTCAGTTCCTGAAACCGCTGTTCGAGTTCAGCGGGGCTTGCGCCGGCTGCGGCGAAACCCCGTATGTGAAGCTGGTATCGCAGTTGTTTGGCGATCGCATGATCGTCGCCAACGCCACCGGCTGTTCCTCAATCTACAGCGGCTCGTTCCCGACTATCCCCTACACCAAAACCAAAGAAGGCCGCGGACCCGCCTGGGCGAACTCCCTCTTTGAAGACAATGCCGAATACGGTTACGGCATGAGACTGGCCGTTGACCAGAATCGCGGACAGTTGAAAGCCAACGTTCAGCGCATCCAGGAACTGGGTACTGCCGACAGCCTGAAAAATGCTTTCGGCAAAGCGCTGGAACTCTGGGATAAAAAAGACGCGGAAGCCATTGCGGCACAGAAAGCTGTTGCGGCTCTCCTGCCCGAAGCGATTAAAGCTGCTTCCGGCGAAGCCAAAGAAATCCTGACAAAAATCGAAGAGCTTAAAGACTACTTCGTTGACAAGAGCGTCTGGATCATCGGCGGCGACGGCTGGGCGTATGACATCGGTTTCGGCGGCCTCGATCATGTCGTGGCGCAGAACCGCAACGTAAATATCCTGGTACTGGACACTGAAGTTTATTCCAACACCGGCGGCCAGGCTTCCAAGTCCACCCCGATCGGCGCCGTGGCACAGTTTGCCAACTCCGGCATGCGCCTGACCAAGAAAAATCTGGGATTCATGTGCATGAGCTACGGCAACGTCTATGTCGCGTCTGTCGCCATGGGCGCCAACCGCAATCAGTTGCTCCAGGCGTTCCAGGAAGCGGAAGCCTATAACGGCCCGTCGATCATCCTGTGCTATTCTCCATGTATTGCTCACGGCATTGACATGATGAAGAGCCAGCTTGAGCAGAAACGCGCGGTTGAAGCCGGCTATTGGCCGCTCTTCCGTTACAACCCGATGGATGCAAAACCGTTCAAGTGGGAAACCAAAGAACCCACTGCCAGCTATCAGGATTTCATCCGCAGTGAGCGTCGCTACACCACGTTGTACAAGACAGCTCCGGCGGAAGCCGAAGCATTGTTTGCACGTGCTGAAGAAGATGCGAAGCGCCGCATGAAGTTCTATCAGCAGATGGGCGAAATCATGTAAGGTTTCTCCTCGTTGATGATCTTTACAGCTCCGGGCCTCAAAAACCCGGAGCTTTTTTATGTCCGGACATCGGTACTTGGTTCCGTGAAATTATATAAAGGAATTGTAATTGTCAAATTCTCTGATATGGTTAAATACCAATTGGGAAGTATGGAATCAAAAAAAGGAAATAGTCAATGACGGATGAATCATCAGAGCATAAGAAACTTTCCATAATTCTGCTCTCCTATTATAGCGGAGAGCGGATTGAACGTTGTTATCTTAAAATCACAGAGTTATTAGATCAGGCACGTATCCCGTTTGAATTCATTATCATGGATGATGGCTCGAAAGATAATTCTTATCAAATGGCCCAGGCGCTCGAAAAGCAATATGATAATGTTCAGGCTTTTCAGTTAAGCCGGAATTTCACCAGTCACTACTCCATCTTTGCCGGACTATCCGTATGTTCCGGCGCCTGCGCCATGCCTATTGTGGATGATGAACAACAACCCTATTCAACGATTGTGGATATGTACCGGTTGTGGGAACAGGGGCACAAAGTCATTGTTCCTCACCGGGTTAGTCGAGACGATCCATGGACAAGCCGAATTTTTGCGGAATGTTTTTATAAAATCATGAACCGTTTTTCCGAGATTCAATATCCGGTCGGCGGCGCCGATCTGTTTTTCATCGACCGGGAGGTCATTGATATTATAAACGCCAGAATTCATCCGATTAACACTTCGAGCATTGCGGAAGTATTGCGTCTGGGATTTTCACCTTATTTCTACCCTTACGAACGATCATTGGGATTGAATCAGAAAAAGTCGCGCTGGTCATTTAAGAAGAAGCTCCGTCTTGCCAAAGATAATTTTTTCTCGTCATCAACCTTTCCGATTTTGCTGATCAATCGTATTGGTTTGTTTTCCGCCGTCGGCGCGGCCGTTATGATTGCATTCTATTTGTATATAAAATTATTCGGCAATCATCAGTTCTGGAAAATCAATGTTCCCGGATGGACATCCATTATTCTTGTTGTTGCCTTTTTTGGCGGACTTATCATGCTTTCTCTTGGGGTTATTGCGGAATACATCTGGCGCATTTATGAGGAAGTCAAGTTCCGCCCCGGCTATGTTATAAAAAAGAAAGAAAGCAAAAATGAAAAATAAAGATTTTCTTAAAAATCTAATCATCAAATTCAGCGGATTTTCATTTGTGGGAATAGTTGTAACACTGCTGTCAATCATCCTGTTGTTTATTTTCAATGACTTATGCAATTTTAATCCATATTGCTCTTACGTTCTCGCCTATCTGCTGACATTGTTTCTCTCCTATTTTCTCAATGCAAAGTATGTCTTTTGTTCTCCCTTAAAATTGACGGGAGTCATCCTTTATTTCATGGCATATTTTTCCGGAATGCTGTTGGGCATTTTTTTAATAAAAATATTTTCTCTGGCAATGCCGGAGGCAAGCAAGACGCTTTTAAGTGTGGCGGCAATCCCGTTCACCATGATATGGAATTACTTTTTAGCGGACCGGATTATGAATTTATGCAAGCATAAACAAGAGGATCTGATATGAATGATAACGAAGTGTTTGTTCATCCGCAGGGAATAGTTGAAGCCGGCGCCGAGATTGGAGCAAATACGCGAGTATGGGCTTGGGCGCATATTTTGGCGCAGGCAAAAATCGGGAAAGACTGCAATATCTGCGATCATACGTTTATAGAAAACGAGGTTGTCATCGGAGACAGAGTTACCATCAAATGCGGGGTATATCTCTGGAACGGCATCACCATTGAAGATGACGTTTTTATCGGCCCCAATGCGACTTTCACCAATGATAAATTCCCGCGAAGCAAGCAGCGGCCTGCAAAATATTGCGAGACCAAAATATGCAAAGGCGCGTCAATCGGAGCAAACGCCACAATTCTTCCGGTTACAATCGGCGCCGGGGCGATGGTCGGCGCAGGAACAGTAGTCACCAAAGATGTTCCTCCCAATGCCATTGTGACCGGCAATCCGGCATCTATCGTCGGTTATGTCGGCACTCAGAAAATAGCGCCGCCACAGACTGTCGCAACCGGTTTTGAGACGGTTTCCGGCTCCGGAGCAAAATTATATGACATTCCGCGTTTTTCAGATGTCCGCGGTGATTTGAACGTATTGGAGGTTGAAAAAATTCTCCCGTTCCCGATCAGAAGAATATTTTATACCTATGGGGTCAGTTCGACGCATGTTCGCGGGGAACATGCCCATAAAACGTGTGAACAGTTCCTCATCGCGATAAATGGTTCATTGAATGTGATAGTTGACAACGGCAAAGTCAGAGATGAGTTTGTTCTCGATTCCCCCGGGAAAGGCTTGTATCTCCCCGCCGGATGCTGGGGCACCCAATATAAACACTCTCCCGATTGCATATTGCTGGTTTGCGCATCGCAAGGATATGATGCGTCAGATTACATCCGGGATTACGAAGAATTCATCAGATATAAAAACGGGGCAAAATAAAAATGCAATTTTTGGATATGAAAGCCCCTTATCTGGAATTGAAGGAGGAACTTGATGCGGCATACCAGCGTTTTATGAATTCCGGCTGGTATGTGCTTGGTCCGGAAGTTGAAAATTTCGAAAAGATTTTTGCTGAATATTGTGGTGCAAATTTCTGTGTTGGAGTTTCAAACGGACTTGATGCTCTTTGTTTATGCCTGGAAGCCGGAGGGATTAAACCGGGCGATGAAGTGATTGTTCCCGCAAATACTTATATCGCGACCTGGCTCGCGGTTTCACAGGTCGGAGCAATTCCGGTTCCCGTTGAACCGGAATTGCGAACCTTTAATATCGACCCCGCCAGAATTGAAGCGGCGATTACCTCGAGAACCACCGGCATTATTGCGGTCCATCTTTATGGCACGCCGGCGAATATGGATTCTATCATGAAAATAGCCGAAAAGCATCATCTTTTTGTATTGGAAGACAATGCTCAATCGCAGGGGGCCGTTTATCATGGACGCCGCACCGGTAATCTCGGACATGCCGGGGCGTTCAGTTTCTATCCGGCAAAAAATATCGGCGCGTTCGGAGAGGCTGGAGGAGTTACAACCAATGATGAGGCGTTTGCCGATAAAGTACGTGTGCTGCGCAATTACGGTTCCCGCATTAAATATCATAATGAGGTCAAAGGTTACAATCGCCGGATTGACGGCTTGCAAGCCGCTTTTCTTGCGGTGAAAATACCCAAACTTGATGAGTGGAATGCCAGGCGGCGTAATCTTGCCGCACAATATTTTGATGGCCTGAGAAATTTGAAAAGCATTCTTCTGCCGCAGGTGGAACTTGAAGAAAGCGTATGGCATCAATTTGTTATCCGTACAGAAAATCGTAATGAAATCCAGGAAAAATTAAAATTAAACGGTGTGCCGACCATGATTCATTATCCCATTCCGCCGCATCTTTCAGCGGCATACGCTGAAATGGGGTTTCGGAAAAATGATTTCCCCATTACGGAAAAAATGGCCGATACATTTCTAAGCTTGCCGATCGGACCGCATATGAGTCTGGACGAATGTAATTTCGTTATTGAAACCCTGCTATTGGTCACTTCATAATTATAAATTTAACTGATGCTGACACAATATTATTCCAGTCAGCCGGGGCCTGGAACATTATTGGAAAAATCTCGCCTGGTTCTGCCATATATGGAGGATAAAAACCATAACCGAACGGCGTCCACCAGTTATATTCCCGGTTGCCGTCAGAAACCCGCAAGTGAATATTGCAATAGTTTTCCTGCGGCCGCAGTACCCGGACAAACATCTGAACGGCAATTCTGCCGTTGGGTGGTCTTAATAGTTTTAATTTTACCTCAAAATCTTTTTCGAAATTCGGAATCTGCACTGAATTTCCACACGCCGCCCAAGCCTGATCGTCCATTTTAAGCAACGGGCTGTGGAATTTCGACTCCGCACCGCGTTTGAAAATGAAAAATTGGCTGCCTTTGAAGAATTTCATCCAGACCAACCCGTATTCTTTCCGCAGCAGCATCTTTCGATGATAGTCCATAGAAACCGGCATGGAATCTCCAAGATCATAAAACACATATTCCGCATTCTGATCCGGATTCCTGGCGCGGTCGGCACAGTAAACCCGATTGCGGATAGCCAGTTGCCCGGCTGGTCGCAGTTGAGCTGTAACCGTGGCGTCCGGCGGAATAACCTGTTTCACTTCTTCCATAACCTGAGAATAATCCGGACGGGAAAACACATTTTCGTAAGTGCTGCAACCGTAAAACGACTGGGCATAAAAATAGTTGGACAGCAAAGCCGTAAACACTGTAGCCAACAGCAGCGCCCTGCTGGTTTGCATACGGTCCGGCAACGGAATACCGCGCGCAATGAATCTCAACCACGGCGAACTGCCGGAATCGCGAATTTTGCACAGCCCCAATACGGCGGCGCAATTGAACAAAATTACCGTTTCCGCCTGATGGTGGAAGCCCACGTTAATAAAAGCAGGCAGCGAGAAAAGACAGATGAACAGCAATTGCACGAAACATCCGCACATCACCAGCGGGCGGTTGAAGCCCAGCAGGAACGTCGGCAGCAAAAGGAGAGCGATCAGTACAAAATTCTTAAGTCGAAATAACGTGCCAAAAAATGCTTCCGGACGAGTAAACGGCGACAGCAGCATCTCCTGCATGGTACTCCCCAGCGAGAAATAATATTCATTGACGTAAAGATAGTTAGCGCCTCCGGCAGCAAATGCCGGAATGATGGCCTTGACACACAATAAAAAATATACTGTTCCACATGCGGCGTAAACCAATCCCCAGCGTCGCTCCCCGGCAATAAACTGGCAAATCCCCCACCCCAGCCATAAGGTGCCGATAGTCTCTTTCAGAGACAGCGAAAACAGAAAAATAAAAAATGCCGGCCAATATTTTTTCTTCTCGTAAAACACGTAAAAGCAAATAAATATCGGAATAAATGTGTAGGATTCATGAAATCCGTACAAAATACAAAGATTCATATTGGAGACGGACGGATAAAGCAGGTAAATAAACGCCAGTCCGCACGCCCAGGCGGCAGACAGACCGCGGGAACGGGCAAACCAGTAAATCAGTATCGCGCTACCCCAGAGCACCAGCGCGCAAAAAACAAACGTGGTGTAGGGCGACGGAAACAGTCCAATCAGCGGAGCGTAAATCAGAAAAAAGCCGGGTTCAAAATGGTCTTGAAAATAGTTGATATTATGTTGAAAATAGGTCCATAAAAAATTACGATGGAAAATATTATAGGCGACTTCGGAAAAAATCCCCCAATCCGGAAACATGAAAAACTGCCGGATAAAGGCTTGATGCGAAATATAGACGCCCTGCCCGACAAACACGCCGGTAACAACCACAACCAGCACAGTCCATTCCCAGTTGGCGGCGGTCGGTATCCATTTGGCGGCACGCGACGGCAGCGGCGGCAACACCAGCAGCAGCCGGAACATGGTCAGCCCGGCAATGGCACACATGGCGATGACTCCAGGCATATTGGTCGGAAAAAAGTAAAACGGAACCATCATCAACCACGGCAGCAACGCCCTTACCAAGTATTTTGCCGGCACGGCACGAATTAACAGCAGCAGCAGAAATTCCAGCGGGACGATAACGTAAAGCGCGCTCCACGGCGAGAACGACCTGACAGTAACAGTAAGTTCAACAATATCAGTATAGGTGCACTCGGCAAACGTCTTGCAAAGACCATAACCGGCGATCGCCGCCAGCAATCCAGCTATCCATGCCATAAAAAAAGGCTGCCGGTTATTTTTATCAATATACATGCGCATTATTATAACTATTTCAATGGAAACATAATTTATGAGCTATTTGAGCTTTTGCGACAAACTTAGTTAAAATAACTTGCTCTCCGACTAAAATCAATACATTAAACAAAAAAGTGAAGATAATTAAAAAAAGATGTTTTGCGCAGTTGACAAAACTCAAAACATCAACTAAAATATTTAGTAAATAATTAACCAATGGAGATTATTTTATCATGAATCAGATGACCGGTAAAGAACGCATAACGAGAATAATTCAGCATAAACCTGTTGACCGTATCGGACTGTATGAGCATTTCTGGGGTGATACTTTAAAACGGTGGCAGGATCAGGGACATGTCAAACTGGACGAAAACCTGGCCGACCATTTCGGCTTTGACATGGAAAATGCCTGGGTTTTTAAAATGACGGCAAAAGTTGATTTTAAAAATGAAATCATCGAAGAAGATAAAGAAACTATACTGGAACGTGACGGCAACGGCGCTTTGCTGCGTCGTCATAAACTGCATAATGCGACTCCGGAACATGTTGACTTCATGGTCAAAGAAAGAAGCGCCTGGGAAGAAAAAATCAAGCCGTTACTGAAGCCGACAAGGGACAGGATCAATTTTGAAGCTTACCGGGAAATAAAGAAACATGCCGAAGCAAAAAATCGCTACTTCAATTGGGCGGGAGTAAATGTTTTTGAAATGATGCATCCGGTATGCGGCCATGAGCACATGCTGTATGGTATGGCGATGGATCCGGACTGGATTAAAGATATGGCTGATACTTACGCGCAGTTGACAATTGATTTGATGGAAATACTCTTTGCTGAAGAAGGTCAGCCGGACGGCGCATGGTTTTACGAAGATATGGGCTTCAAAGGCCGCCCGTTCTTCTCTCTGGATATGTATCGTGAGCTGATTGGCCCCGCCCATAAGAAAACTATTGACTATGTACATGCACGGGGGATGCAGGTTATCATGCACTCCTGCGGTTATGTTGAACCGCTGCTTCCTGGCATAATTGAATCCGGCGTTGACTGTCTTCAGGTCATCGAAGTGAAGGCCGGCATGGACCTGCTCCGTATCAAAAAGGATTATGGCGATAAACTTGCGCTTTTCGGCGGCATGGACGCCAGAAATCTGGTCGCCAACGATTTGAAAGCCATCAAGGCGGAACTGGAAGAGAAGATCCCCGCAGTTAAAGCCGGTTCCGGTTATATCCTGCATTCTGATCATTCGATTCCGGAGACTTGCAATTACGAAACATACAGGTATTTTGTTGACGAAGGTTTGAAACTGGGAACATATTGAAGAAATACAAGAAGTCAGTAGTCAGAAGTCAGTAGTCAGAATAAATCCTGAAAACAAAGAATAAAACACGAAAACAAGAGAAACAGTGAATTCTGATGTAAACGCCACTGGCACGGCATAATTAATAGTATTTAAGAATCTGTAAAATAGCTTTAGCTCCAGCGGAGCGATATATTAATAGCAGAAGTCAGGAGCCAGAATAAAGCAGGAAATCAACAGCCGGAAGTTAAAATAGTTCCGGTTTTTATGGTTATGCTCTGTCATAACCGGGATTAATCGTGACTGGCGCTTGGCGAAAGCAAAAATAAAAAGGATTTCTCTGTGTCTCTGTGCCTCTGTGGTTAAAAAGAAATTTGAGACAGAATACAGAAGATAAAATTAAAGAATAATGACAAAAAAAACCACGGTCAAAGACATTGCTGAAAAGCTGGGTATTTCCGCCGCGACAATATCGTTTGTCCTGAACGGACAGGATAAAGGCATCAGCGAAGATACCCGGCGCAAAGTTATTGCGGCGGCGGTGGCGATGAATTACCGCAAACTGCCGCGCATCAATCTGCTCGGCTGGACGCGCATTGCCTACCTCACTTCCAGAATTGAGCATTTCAACTCCTACACCTCGTTTTTTGCCGGGGTCTACAGCAACATGCAACGGAAATCCGCCGCGAATAAGATCGAACTGTCATTGCACGAATTCAGCACCGAAAGCCCGGAAGAGTCTTATCTGCAATTGCAGAAATTGCGCGCCATGGATATCGACATTTTTCTGTCCAATAGTCCGCTTACAGCTAAATACCTGTTGAAAAACGGACTTAAGGTTATTCTTGTGCAAGGCGGAATCATGCTCGAATGTGTATCGGTATACTGCGACGATTATTCCGCCGGTAAAATCGCCGGGGCATATGCGCTGAAAATGGGACATACTACCGCGGGAACTATTTTTCCCCGAGGCATGCCAGGGGCCAGATTTAACGGTTTTTGCGAAGCTTTTACTACAGGTGGCGGGCAATGTCCGGAAGAATTCCGCTGGCCGGTAACGTTCGATCATGAAACCATGACTGGAGAAATCCGGCAATTGTCGAAGGACCGGAAACTGCCGACGCTGTTTTATTGCTTCGCGGACAACATCATATTTCCGGCAATCAGGGCATTGTCCATAAGCAAACTGCGGGTACCTGACGACGTCAGCCTGATCGGCACCGACAACCTGTATTGGGGCAAATACGCCACTCCGGCGTTTACCACCGTTGACCTGAATGAAGAAATGTTCGCGGACAAACTCATTGAAGCCGTCAGGCATGTCACCGTTGGCGGGGCCCCCTATCAGCTTGCCGTCCCGGTCAAGCTGATCGAACGCGAAACAGTCAATAAACTGTCCTGATATTCCTAATCAACTCGCCTCATACAGATCGGGAGTTGAATAGAAAGTAAGACCCTTCAGATGCTAAATCCATTACGCGTTCCGAAATCTTTCGTCGTATTTTGATTCCACCATGATACTAAAAATACACTGTATCGCTAGACCATTTTCCGGATTGAATATTGAATTCAATCATCAAACAAGTATATTGACTCAGAGCGTTTTACACTAATTTCAAGAAATTCTAGAGGCGGTTCAATATGATCAAGAGAATATATATAATACTCTTAATTTTGTCTGCTGTTCTTGCAGGAGGATGCGCTAAACCTCAAAATAAGATTCTTTCTTGGGCATTTCATGATGAACAGAATTCATATATGGTGACGGCTTTTTACGGGAATGATCCTGGCGAGTCTCTCTTGATAATAATTAAAGGTGGTAAAGAAGAGACACTTGATTGTGATTATTCTGAAATAACAAATGGAAAAAGAATGGTAACCGTTTGTGAGCCGTTTTATAAAGTTATAGAGTTGTCTAAAAACAATAATCTGTTATTAATAGATAAGAACGAGATTACTGAATTGAGGCTTAATAAGATTGATTCTGATTATGTTCGCTATTTAATGAAAAATAATAATGAGATAAAATCTCTATTTTCACGTACTCCAGGAAATTTGCCAAAGAAAATGTAGCGTCTTAGCAAGAACAAATGCCAGTCGGTGACCGGCGCTCCCGTGACTAATGAATTTAACGCATTATCATTTTTCATTGCCTTATTTTGAGTTTAAATTCTAGATTATCTTTGCTTATTTCCGGAGAATCGCTATTGTATCTTGATTTTTTTTTAATTTTAACAGTTATTATGAAAGACTTGAATATAAGGTTATGAGAAGAATATATTTACTGATAATCGGGTTATTCATTATATTATATATAGTACCGCTGGGTTTGAGACCGCTGTTCACTCCCGACGAGCCGCGCTATGCTGAAATTGCCCGGGAACTCATCGTGCATAACGACTGGGTCGTGCCTAAAATCAACAATTTGCGTTATTTCGAAAAACCCATCATGGGGCATTGGCTCAATGCGGCATCGCTTGAACTGTTCGGCGAAAATAACTTTGCCGTCAGGTTCGCTTCCGCGCTGGCGGCCGGACTGGCCGCGCTGGTGCTGTTCACACTGCTGAGAAAGTTTGCCGGAGATTCCATGGCGTTATGGGGAACTGTCATCTTTCTGTCCAGTATTCTAGTTTACGGGATCGGCACATTTGCGGTGCTGGACAGCCCGACTTCATTTTTCCTGACCGCCGCCCTGACCGGATTCTTTTTCGCGTATATGGAAAAACAGTGGAATACCAGGAAAGTTGCCGCTTTACTGCTGTTCGGCTTCTTCTGCGGGCTGGCATTTTTGACCAAGGGTTTTCTGGCGTTCGTCATTCCGGCGATTACCATCGGCCCTTTCCTGATCTGGGAAAAACGTTGGAAAGAACTGTTCATCCTGCCGTGGATACCGGCGCTGGCGGTAATCGTCACCGCCCTGCCCTGGGCGCTGGCGATTCATTTCCGGGACAATGATTTCTGGCATTATTTCTTCTGGGTTGAACACATTCAGCGTTTTACGCAGCAGGAAGAATCGCAGCATCCGGCGCCGTTCTGGTTTTTCATTCCGGTAATAATCGGGGGAGCCATCCCCTGGCTATTTCTCATGCAATCTATTATTTCCGGTTATAAAGAGCGCTGCGCCGAAGCTTTCAAACAACCGCTGATGCGTTATGCCGCCTGCTGGCTGGTATTTCCTTTCCTGTTCTTCTCCGCCTCCAGCGGCAAACTGGCCACCTATATCCTGCCGTGTTTTCCGCCGCTGGCCATTCTGATGGCATACGGGCTGGATAATTTTCTGACGCGCAACAAACCCGGCAAAATAGACCTTACTTTGAAAATTCTGCTGACCGTCCTGGCAGTCGCGGTAGGCATAGTGATTACAGCGCAGATCGGTTTTTCAACCGGTATGATTAAATTTAAACACTTTGACGGCTTATACGGCAAAGACGAATTGTTCAAATTCTCATTAGCCGCCGCGGCAATCGCGCTGTGGTGCGGTCTGCTGTACATGGCAATCAAAGCCAAAGACCTGAAAAAGAAAATTATCTATTTCGCGCTTGGCCCGTTGGGCTGTTTCTTTGCCTGGAACGCGGCGGTTCCCAATCTGGTGCTGGACTTGAAAGCGCCGGAGCGCGTCCTGATGAAGCATACCGACCTGGCGACTCCGGACACCATGCTGGTTTCTTACAAAAATCTGCTCTCCTCGATCTGCTGGTATTATAAACGGGACAATGTTTATATTTACAGCAAGGCGGGCGAGCTGGAATACGGCATCCAGAAACCGGATTCGGTTCACCGGCTACTGAGCAAGGAAGATTTCGAAGCGAAGGTGCAGACCAAGCCGCGCCAGAAAATCTTAATTATCCTGGAATCGCCAAGACTGATCAGCGAACTGCCGGCGGCTCCGGACGGAATACTTGAAAAGAAAATTCTTTTTCAGGAGTACAAATAACGGATGAAAAAGTACCTGCTCGGACTTATCATACTTTTTATTGCAGTATATATAATACCGCTGGGCGGCAGGCCGCTGATTACGCCGGATGAATACCGCTATGCGGAAGTATCCCGCGAAATGATCGAAAGCGGCGACTGGGTGACCCCCCGGCTCGCCAATGTCAGATACTTTGAAAAACCGGTAATGGGTTACTGGCTTAACGCGATATCAATATCCTTATTCGGCGAAAACGCTTTTGCCGTCCGTTTGTCCTCCGCGATTTCGGCGGGTATTTCCGCGTTGCTGTTATGGATAATGGTCCGGCGGTTTTCAAAAGACGAAGAAACGGCCTGGCTGTCCACCGGAATTTTCCTGACCTGCGTACTGGTATATTATGTCGGAACGTTTGCCGTACTCGACAGTCCTACCACCATGTTCATCAACGGGACAATGGTGTGCTTCTTTTTCGCGGCATCCGAAGAAGAATGGAATCGCTTCAAAATACTTGCGCTCGCCACGTCCGGCATCTTCTGCGGCCTGGCTTTCCTGACCAAGGGATTTATCGCCTTCGCAGTACCAGCCGTGGCGATTGTTCCCTATCTGCTCTGGGAAAAACGCTGGAAAGACCTGTTTATCCTGCCATGGATACCCATGCTGACCGCGCTGCTGGTCGCCCTGCCCTGGGCGCTGCTGATTAACTTCCGGGAAAGCGATTACTGGCACTATTTCTTCTGGGTTGAACACGTCCAGCGTCTTTTAGGCAAGAATGACACACAGCATGTTGAACCGTTCTGGTTGTATATTCCAATCCTGCTCGGCGGAGTTCTGCCCTGGGCGTTATTGCTTCCATGCGCGTTTATCAGCCTGCGGAAAAACCTGCGCCAAATGTCATCCCGTCCGCTATTGCGTTATGCAGCCTGCTGGCTGGTATTTCCTTTCCTGTTCTTTTCCGCATCCAGCGGAAAACTTGCAACTTATATTCTGCCGTGTTTCGCCCCGCTGGCGATAATCCTGGGAGTGGCCCTGATCGCCTACTTCCGTACTGGATGTTCTAAAATGTTCAACGGTCTCTGCGGTTTTCTGGCCTGGGGACTGTTTACCGGCGCTGTCGGATTCTCCGCATACCAGATACTGGCAAACCGGCAAGTATTTCCCGGACTATACTCTCAGGATGAGTCGTGGAAATGGATTCTGGCGGTGACGGCGGCGGTGATCTGGGGAATTGGCATTTATGCCGCCTGGCGCAGTCCGAAATACCGGATGAAACTGGCTCTTTTTATGTTCAGTCCGCTGCTTATAATTTTTCTGTCCAATTATGTTGCGCCGCGGAGGGTGCTTGAAGGCAAAGCCCAGGGCTTGTATCTGGCGCAATTCCGCGACCGGATCAAGCCGGATTCAATTCTGGTGGTGCATCCGAATGTAATGCATGCCGCCGCCTGGGAATTCCGAAAATCCGGATTATTGTTCTTTACTCATGGCGGAGAGCTGGAATACGGGTTAAAGTATCCGGATGCCAAAGGTCGTATTATTAATGAGCGGCAACTGGGCGAAATAATCAGGAAAGCTCCGGAAGGGAAGCTGATTTTTATTATGCGCGGGAATTTCAGGGAGGCTGTTCCTCCGGCCAAGTTTGAAGCTTATGATCATGAAATTATGTTTTCTAACTTTTGAGAATATGTGAACGGAGATTCAGTGTGAAAAAGAATTTGATTTTTAAACAATTTATAAAGAACCCCACTACCATCGGGGCTCTTTGTTCAAGTTCTCCCGCCTTGTGCAGGGAAATGATTGCTGATATAAATATTTCCTGGTCGCGAAGCGTAGTCGAACTTGGCCCCGGCACCGGCGCGATAACCAACGCCATCCTGGAGTCCATCCGGCCCGGCTCGGATTTTTTCGCAATTGAGCTTGACCCGGCAATTTATGAAGAATTCAAACATCGTTTTCCCAATGTAAAGATTTTTAACGACAGCGCGTCAAATATGGGAAAAATCATCAAAAAACATAACCTGAATAAAGTTGACACCATTATCTCCGGCCTGCCCTGGGCCTCTTTCCCGCACAGCCTGCAACGGGAGATCATGCGCCCGATTCTGGAGAATTTGAACGATGGCGGATACTTTACCACTTTTGCCTATATCCAGGGGGTATTTATTCCATCGGCCAGACGTTTCCGTAAATTCCTCTCGGAAAACTTTTCTTCAGTGGAAACCTCCCGCGTCATCTGGAGCAACCTGCCGCCGGCATTCGTCTACCGCTGTCGCAAGTAAGTGTGCGTTGAGACAATGCAAGTGCGACAAATTGTCTCAATGACACAATGCAATGCTATTCCAATACTGCAATCCGCATCTGCAATTACTGTATAAATATATTTAAGTAGCTTATTACAAGCTAATTAAAACATATTTACCATTATCTTGGCACACCGCTTGCTAAATATAACTTAAGATTTTTATAAAATAACTTTAAAAGGAGACATTATTATGGCTAAGATTTTAGGTATTGACTTAGGAACAACCAACAGTTGTATGGCTGTTATGGAACACGGAGAATCAAAAGTTATCCCCAATGCTGAGGGCAACAGGACGACTCCGTCAATCGTAGCTTTTACCAAAAGCGGTGAAAGATTGGTCGGTCAAACGGCTAAACGTCAAGCGATCACCAACCCCAAGAACACGGTTTTTTCAATTAAGCGTTTCATGGGACGCAAATTTTCCGAAGTAGGCCGCGAAAGAGACTTGGTTCCATACGAAGTTGTGGAAGCGAAGAACGGCGACGCTCACGTCAAGATTGGCGACCGTACCTACTCCCCGCCGGAAGTTTCAGCGATGATTCTGCAGAAACTGAAAACCGACGCGGAAGCCTATCTGGGCGAAGAAATCAAGCAGGCGGTAATCACCGTTCCGGCTTATTTCAACGACAGCCAGCGCCAGGCCACAAAAGATGCCGGCAAGATCGCCGGTCTTGACGTTCTTAGAATTATCAACGAACCGACGGCGGCTTCGCTGGCTTACGGTCTGGATAAAAAAGCTGAAGAGACTGTTGCCGTATATGACTTCGGCGGCGGCACTTTTGATATCTCCATCCTCGATATCGGGGAAGGCGTGTTCGAAGTGAAAGCCACGAACGGCGACACCCACCTCGGCGGGGACGACCTCGACCAGGTTGTGATGAACTTTCTGGCGGATGAATTCCAGAAAGAGTACGGTGTAGACCTGCGCAAAGACCCGCAGTCTTTACAGCGCCTGAAAGAAGCTGCGGAAAAAGCTAAATGCGAATTGTCATCCAGCGTGTCCACCGACATCAATCTGCCGTTCATCACCATGAACCAGACCGGTCCGCTGCACATGAACCGGACACTGACCCGCGCCGAACTGGAAAAACTGACCGACAGTCTGGTTGAACGCGCCGTCGCCCCGTGCAACTCATGCATAAAAGACGCCGGAGTAAGCATATCACAGATTAATGAAGTTATTCTGGTCGGCGGGATGACCAGAATGCCGAAGATTTCCGATAAAGCGAAGGCTATTTTCGGCAGAGAACCGCATAAAGGCGTTAATCCGGATGAAGTAGTCGCGGTCGGTGCGGCAATCCAGGGCGGCGTACTCGGCGGAACTGTCTCCGACATTGTTCTGCTGGACGTGACTCCGCTTTCCCTCGGCATCGAAACCCTCGGCGGCGTATCCACCCGCCTGATCGAACGCAATACCACGATTCCGACCCGGAAAAGTGAAATCTTCAGCACTGCGGCCGATAATCAGCCGTCGGTTGACATTCACGTCCTTCAGGGCGAACGCGAAATGGCCCGCGACAACAAAAGTATCGGACGTTTCCGTCTGGACGGCATTCCGTCGGCGCCGCGCGGCGTTCCGCAGATCGAAGTTATTTTCGATATTGACGCCAACGGCATTCTGCACGTGACCGCCAAAGATCTCGGCACCGGCAAGGAACAGAAGATTACCATTACCGCTAGTTCCGGTTTGAATGAACAGGAAATCGAAAAGATGGTCAATGAAGCCAAAACCCATGCCGGCGAAGATAAAGCGATCAAAGAGAAGATTGAAATCAAGAACCGCGCCGATTCCATGGTCTATCAGACCGAAAAGCAACTTAAAGAATATGGCGATAAACTGACTCCGGAAATCAAACAGCCGGTCATTGACGGCATCGAAAAACTCAAGAAACAGATTGAGTCCGACGATACCGAAGGCATGAAAGCCACCATGACCGATATTGAGCAGCATTTGATGAAGTTCGGACAGGAAATCTACTCTCATGCTCAACAGGGCCAGCAGCAGGGTCAGCAGGCAGGCGAACAACAGCAAGCAGGCGGCCAGCAGCAGGCAGGTTCCAACAAGGGCGGCGACGACAATATTGTTGACGCCGAAGTTGTGGATGACGGCAAATAACTAATTAATTTAAACAGCCGGAATATGTTATGTATCCCGGCTGTTATTATTATCTTTCCTAATTTAACGAACCTTTAACCAAAACAAAGGAGATCCCAAAATGGCGAAAGTCAAAATCAGACCGTTAGGTGATCGTGTCCTCCTCGAAATCGAAGAAGGCGCGGCAGAGCAGATCAAAGGTGGAATCGTAATTCCGGACAGCGCGAAAGAAAAACCGCAGGAATATGTGGTTGTCGCAGTCGGCACCGGCAAAACCGATGACAAAGGCAAGAAGATTCCGCTGGACGTAAAAGTCGGTGATATCGTTCTTACCAGCAAGTACGGCGGCTCCGAAGTCAAGTACAACGATAAAGAATACAAGATTGTCAGCGCGGATGATATCCTCGCGATCATCGGCTAATTCTTAACAGCAATTCAATAAACCAAACAGGAGATTAAATTATGCCTAAGCAACTGTTATTCGGCGAAGAAGCCCGCCGCCAGATTTTGTCCGGCGTGCAGCAGCTCAGCAGAGCGGTCAAGGCCACTCTCGGACCCAAGGGCCGCAATGTCGTTATCGATAAAAAATTCGGTTCCCCGACCGTAACCAAGGACGGCGTCACCGTCGCCAAGGAAATCGAACTGGAATGCCCCTATGCCAATATGGGCGCCCAGATGGTCAAGGAAGTTGCCAGCAAGACCTCCGACATCGCCGGTGACGGTACCACTACCGCAACCGTGCTTGCCGAAGCCATCTATCGCGAAGGACTGAAAAACGTCACCGCCGGCGCAAATCCGATGGAACTCAAACGCGGTATCGATAAGGCTGTTGAAGTCATCGTCGAAAGACTCACCAAGCTGACCAAATCAGTCGGCGACCGCGAACAGGTTGCCCAGGTTGCCACCATCTCCGCCAACGGCGACACCACGATCGGCGAAATCATCGCCGAAGCGATGGACAAAGTCGGCAAAGACGGCACCATCACGGTTGAAGAAGCCAAAACCATCGAAACTACTCTCGATGTTGTCGAAGGCATGCAGTTCGACAAAGGCTATCTGTCTCCCTACTTCGTGACCAACACCGAAGATATGGAAGCTCTGCTCGAAGATTGCTACCTGCTCATTTATGAAAAGAAAATCAGCAATCTCAACGATATGCTTCCGCTGCTCCAGATGGTTGCCAAAGAAAGCAAACCGCTGCTCATCATCGCTGAAGATGTTGAAGGCGAAGCTCTCGCAACCCTGGTTATCAACAAGATGCGCGGGACCCTGAACGTCTGTGCGGTCAAGGCGCCCGGATTCGGCGACCGCCGTAAAGCCATGCTTCAGGATATTGCTATCCTTACCGGCGGCACCTGCATCACCGAAGATCTCGGCATCAAGCTGGAAAGCGTCACCACTGCTCAGCTCGGCAAAGCCAAACGCATCACCATTGACAAAGAGAACACCACCATTGTCGAAGGCGGCGGCACCCAGAGCGCGATCATCGGCCGGGTCAATCAGATCCGCAAGGAAATTGAAGAAACCACTTCCGATTACGACCGCGAAAAACTCCAGGAACGTCTGGCCAAACTCGCAGGCGGCGTAGCCGTCATCAATGTCGGCGCGGCGACCGAAACTGAAATGAAAGAAAAGAAAGCCCGCGTCGAAGATGCTCTGCATGCTACCCGCGCAGCAGTTGAAGAAGGTATTGTCCCCGGCGGCGGCGTAGCGCTTATCCGTGCAGGCAAAGCCCTCAAAGATATGAAGCTCACCGGCGATGAAGCCATTGGCAAGAACATCGTCGAACGCGCCATCGAAGAACCCCTCCGTCAGCTTGCCTCCAACGGCGGCTACGAAGGCAGCATCGTCGTCAAGACGGTCGGCGAAATGAAGAACAACGAAGGCTTCGATGTTGCCACCGGACAGTATGTTGACATGCTGAAATGCGGCATCATCGATCCGACCAAGGTCACTCGTTCTGCTCTCCAGAACGCAGCATCCATCTCCGGACTCCTCCTGACCACAGAATGTCTGATCACAGACATCAAGGAAAAGGATGCAGCTCCCGCAGGCGGAATGGGCGGTGGAATGGGCGGCATGGGTGGAATGGGCGGCATGGGCGGTATGGGCGGCATGATGTAATTCATCCCCAGATACCCAGTGTTGCGCGGCAGGATTAATCCCCTGCCCCACCTCGCAAAACACTAACAGCGCCGGGAATTAACCCGGCGCTGTTTTTTTATGAACAATAATTGTGCGGTTTATAACCGGAAAAAAGTCAACTGATTTTCAACCAGTTTTTGATGAAGCGCATGTATTCCATATCGCGTTTAGCGGCAATGATGCCATCGCCCGGACATGGGTATTCGATTGCCAGCATGCCTGATTTCAGATTGCTTTTCAGCGCATTGACAACTTCCATAGTATCAATATATCCGGCTTCCAGATGAGTAATCATAAAACTGTTTTTGAATTTCAGCAGATTTTTCAAATGGGCGTAGTAGATTTTTCCTTCGAGCAGGGAGAAAACATCCGCGATTGATTCGCCGTTTTTATTAAGAATGATATTGCCGTGGTCATAATTGATGCCGATATTCTTATGAGCGGTCATATCCATCAGTTTTTTGCATGGCTTGGCCAAGTCATGAAGATAACAATTATGCGTTTCCAGCGCCATCAGCATATTGAGCGATGCAGCTTTGTCGCCGACAATTTGCAGTCCCTTTGCGGCCTTTTGATAATGCTCTTCAGTAGCCATACCGCTACCGTTAAGGTCAAAATCGGTATACTCAACATCTTTGCGCTGCATACCTCCGGTGAAGAAATTCATAGTTGAAGTTCCGCACTTGCGCGAAGCCCAATCCATGAAATCGAACAGCACCTCAGTTTCCTGCTTAACTTGCTCTTCAGTACCGCCGGTAAAATCAACTATACAGCCGAAAGTAATCTCCATTTCCGGATATTTCTGTTTCAGGCTTTCGACTTTGTCCTGATACTGGCGTTGATCCATATCCGGGAAACGATATTTTTGACGCAATTCGACGCCATCACAGCCGTTGATTTTGGCAAGATCAAAAAGCGTATCTATCTTTCCCGCGCCTTCATAATAATTTACATGTAAAAGAACTTTCATTTTTATCACCTTATATTAAATTTGAAATTGGAGAATAATTATATACCGGTTTTTAATGCATGTCAATTATTGAACCGAATTAAACCGGTATTTTAGGCAGTTCATGCAGAAGTCGGCGGAATGCCGAAAACACTTTTGAAGATTCTGGAAAAGTAAAACTGGCTGGAAAAACCTAAGCGGTCAGCCGTTTCTTTGACGCTTAAACCTTCCTCGTGGAGCATGCGGTATCCGGCGCGGGCCAGTTCGCGATGCACATAGCCGGTGGGAGCGATGCCCAGTTCTTTTTTAAAGATAAGATTGATGTGCTGAGGGGTAAGGTGAAATTTTCTTGCCAGTGCGGTGCGGCCGGGATGCGCGGTCAGGTTGTCATTAAGATAGTTGAGCATTTCATCCAGCCGGACATTTTTTTCGCCGCCGGCAGATGACAGCCATTTTTCCGCCAGACGCAACCAGATTTCCCGGACAATCGTATTGCGGATTTCTTCGCTGAACCGTCCGGGCTGTGCAACAGTCATGGCGACCCGGCGGAACAAGTCTTGAAATTCGCCGCCGCCGGTCATAGTGGTTCGCCGCGGGAAAGGTTCCGGTGAATAATCGCCGTCGGCAAAAATACCGTCTGGAATAAGTTCGAAATGAATGCAACTGAAAAAACCTTTGCTTGAGCTCAGGCGATAGGAATGGAATTCACGGGGAAAAATGATCAGTACCGATCCCGGCGGATGAAGCGCTTTTTCCCCGGTTTCATGGTTAATGAATTCGAAATCACCGCGGATCGCCAATATCAGTTCGAAATCCGGAATGCGCCGTCTGGGCCAGGAATGTGGTTTCACCCCGTCCAGCGCCATGTAATTTGCAATTTTTACAACAGGTGAAACATCTTCAGGTCTTAAAATCTTCATTTTTATCACCTAATATTACTATAGTATATCATATTACGATTTTTGTACATTTACAAATCGTTAATTTATATTATTATTGTATATATAACAATTTTAACAAAGGATATGACAATATGACAATAAAACCGATACTGGAAAAATGGGAAGGCCGGATGACCGACCGTGAGCGCTTCAACCGTCAAATGCATTTTCAAAGCATTGACCGCTGTTTCAATATGGAATTCGGCTATTGGGACGAAAACTTCACGGAATGGCCGCTGTTCCGCGACAACGGCATTAAAAACAATGCCGAAGCTGATATTTTTTTCAATTTTGATAAAATCGTCGTCATCGGCGGTCAGAGCTGGATGCACCCGGCATTTGAACATAAAGTAATTGAAGAGCGCGATGATGTCAATGTAATTATGAATGGCGACGGTTTACTGGCGGAAGTACAGAAAGCCGGACAAGGCTCCTCAATTCCGCATTACCTGAAATCCAGCATTGTCACCCCTGAAGACTGGAAGAAGTGCAAAGCGGAGCGTTTCCGGCTGGATGATCCAGCCCGCAAAGTAGATATTGTCCAACTCAAAAAAGATCACCCGGACGGACGCGATTATCCGTTGGGGATCTGGACCGGTTCAATGATCGGCAGAATCCGCGACATGCTGACTTTTGAAGGTCTGGCTTACGCCACATTCGACTATCCGGAAATGGTGGAAGACATGGTCGAAACCTGCTGCCTGCTGGTCGAAGATTATCTGGACCAGATGCTGCCGCATTTCAAGTTTGACTTTGCCGCCGGCTGGGAAGATATCTGTTTCAAAAACGGTCCGATTGTGTCGGTTGAATTCTTCCGCGATGTTGTTACGCCGCGCTACAAACGCATCAATCAAAAACTGAAAGCACACGGCATTGATGTCTGGTACACCGATTGCGACGGCGATGTCCGCCCAATTCTGCCATACTTCCTGGAAGGCGGCATCAACTGCCTGTTCCCGTTTGAAGTCATGGGCTGCGCGCATCCCGGCGAACTGCTCGACCGGAATCCCGGACTCCGGATCATGGGCGGATTCGACAAGATTCAGCTAGGCAACGGCAGAAAAGCCATTAAGAAATATATGGAAACCCTGATTCCGTATGTGGAACGCGGCGGCTATATCCCGTTCTGCGACCATCGTTGTCCGCCGAACGTCTCGCCGGATGATTATCTCTACTACCTCGATTTGAAACAAGCGATGTTCGGCCTGAACTCGCCAATATACAAGAAGAACTGAAGCAACATTGTCCGCCGGGATGCCGGCGGACAATTAACGCTATTTCAGCGCGGCAAGGACGTTGGGCACAGTGTCCAAAGGTTTTACTTTATACCAGGCCTGAATAATTTTGCCTTTTTCATCAATCAGAAATGAAGAACGGATTATGCCTGTGTATTTTATAAAAAGTATCGAACTCTCTCCCCACACTCCGTAAGCTTCGGCAACGCGGTGCCCTTCGTCGGCCAGCAATTGAAAAGGCAGATTATATCTGCCTGCGAATTTTTTCTGCGTATTTTCGGCATCCGGACTGATTCCGACAGCGGCAATCCCTATGGCGCTCAGTTCCTGAAACGCGTTCCGGATTGAACACGCCTGCATGACACAGCCTGGCGTTTCTGCTCTGGGATAGAAATAAAGCAGCAGTTTTCTGCCCTTGAAATCCGATAATTTAACTGTTTTTCCATCCTGATCTTTCAATGCGAAATCAGGGGCCTCTGCGCCAGGTTTCAATTCTGTCATTTTCCGTCTCCTATCTTTTAGCAGACTTCAAATAAATTACTTCAACGCGGCAATGGCGTTGGGAACCGTGTCTTCCGGTTTGACTTTATACCATGCTTGAATAATCACACCTTTTTCATCAATCAGGAATGAAGAACGGATTATGCCCATATATGTTTTCCCATACATGGACTTTTCACCCCAGACTCCATAGGTTTCAGCAACTTGATGCGCCTCGTCGGCGAGAAGCTGAAACGGCAAATCGAATTTTCCGGCGAATTTCTTCTGATCACTGACATTATCCGGACTGATGCCGACAGATGCAATCCCCTTATCGGTCAAATCTTTGAAAGAATCCCTGATCGAACACGCCTGAGTAGTGCATCCAGGAGTATCGGCCTTGGGATAAAAATAGAGTAACAGTTTACGTCCCTTGAAATCGGACAACTTAACTGTTTTGCCATCCTGATCTTTCAGACAAAAATCAGGAGCCGCGTCGCCATGTTTTAATTCCGTCATTTTTCCATCTCCTCTGTTGGATTGATTACTATTGAACGGTGAATTCATCACCGCCTCTTCACTAGTTGAACCGCAACCTTGAATTAACAAGCAACCGATTATGACAAATAATATGACAATTATTCTTTTCATATATTTTTAGGAATAACGTGCAGACTGCCCAATTCCCCTCCTCCAAGCAATGCGGAGATTACTTTACATTTGCTGCGCAATAGAAAAAAGATCGGGCGGTCATAATCGCTGAGCGTTTCGAAATTCCCCTGCCCTTTGGCTACCACCAGGTCGGCATTGAGCATTTCATCCATGAATTCACGACTGGTGTGGTTCAAAGATACTCCCGGCGTCATATCACCCGTATCAATAATCCTGACCGGCAAACCTTCAAGCCCGGATTCAGCGACTTCCCGCATCGTAATGTCGTTGAGGATCGGAGCTCCGCGCACCCCGAGGATAATTTTTTCGCGGTACGGTTCGATTAACAGCCGGTCGAAAACCGCTTCACCGCAATTGTCGGCGATATACAGGATCGACTTCGCTGAATTCATGGCGTGTTCAAGCTGCCTGACCGCCCCCATATCCAGCGGCATGTCAAACACATCCAGGATTTTCTGTTTCGCGGAATCCAGTTGAAAATCTTTATCCGCGCCGTAATCAATAATGTTCCCGCCGATAACCAAGCGGACAATCGCTTCAAAGCGGTCGCTTTTCGTCTCAATCACTTCCCGGAAAAACGGCAGCAGTTCAAGCGCGAATTTAGTCGAGCAGTCTTTGACTTCACGATAGGGATCGTCTATTCCGGTAACTTTTTTGATTATTTTATGAAACATGCGCGCCTGTTCTGGCGGCGTAATCGAAAAATCCGCATCCACGACTTCAGCCAGAGTCTTTTTTATTATCTCACGGCGGAGGTCATCATCCATCGTCACCATCTTGGCGACATGGACTATGTGCGAAACAATGCATGGGATGCAGTCATAAGTAGTTTTCATAAAAATTCCCGATATTTTAACAAGATATTTGTTAAAATATCGCATTTAAACTCATGTACAAATCATAAAAGCAAAAATTGCGCGATGAAACCCCGTTGAAAAAATCCTGACAGCATATATCTTCATGTTATACATTTAAGTATATATGGAAACATAAACTTTGCATTTCAGATTGAAAAAAAGTTCGTTATGGGAAAAGAGGATTTTCTGCGGCTGCCTTGCCGGAATTGCAGTATTCGCCTTAATTATTATACTCTGTTCATGGCATGTCAATAACCAAGCAAAACCGTTCCTCTATGATTCGATTGAGTCTATTCCATACAATGACATTGCAATGGTGTTAGGGACATCCAGGACAGATTACAATGTTTCGAATGATTATTTTTCCTACCGGATTGAAGCGGCAGTAAGTTTATATAAAAAAGGTAAAGTAAAATATCTGCTGATCAGCGGCGCGGCCTGGCCGGCGGAAAATTATGATGAAATCGCGGATATGAGAAACGCCTTGCGCAAACGCGGCATTCCGGACAATGTAATCCTATCAGATAAAGACGGACATCGCACTCTGGATTCGATTGTCCGGGCCAAAGAATTGCTAGGTCTTAAGAAGTTTACCATAGTTTCCCAGAAAAACCACAATGCACGGGCTCAGTATGTAGCCCAATATTATGGATTGGATACTGTGGCATTCAATGCCATGGAGCCTGACCTGTTCATTTCACGATATGGAGTTGAACTTCATGAATGGCTGGCCAAAATCAATATGCTGCTGGATCTTTATTTTTTAAAAACCCGCCCTGAAGTATCTGACAAAACCGGAATCTATATACCGGCAGCATGCACCAAAGAAAAAGTTCTTTCAAATCTTTAGCATCATATAATTTAAAGAGGTATAAACATTGCATTTTAAATTAAAAAAAAGTTCATTATGGGAAAAGAGGATTTTCTGCGGATGCCTGACCGGAATTGCAGTATTCGCTTTAATTATCATACTCTGTTCATGGCATATCTATAATCAAACCAACCCATTCCTTTATGATTCGATCGAGTCTATTCCATACAATGACGTTGCGATGGTGTTGGGAACTTCTCAAACCGAACACAGAATCCCTAATGATTATTTTTCCTACCGGATTGAAGCGGCAGTAAGTTTATATAAAAAAGGTAAAGTAAAATATCTGCTGGTCAGCGGCGCGGCCAAACCGAAAGCAAATTATGACGAAATCGCGGATATGAGAATCGCTTTGCGCAAACGCGGCATTCCGGATAAAGCAATCTTGTCAGACAAAGACGGGCATCGTACTCTGGATTCGATTATCCGGGCCAAAGAATTGCTGGGGTTGAAGAAGTTTACCATAGTTTCCCAGGAAAGTCACAATGCGCGGGCCCAGTATATAGCCCAATATTATGGGTTGGACACTGTGGCATTCAATGCCATGACACCTGACTTGTTCATTTCGCGATATGGGGTTGAACTTCGTGAAAAGATGGCAAAAATTAAAATGCTGCTGGATCTTTACATTTTGAAAACCCGCCCTGTAATCTCTGGGAAAACCGGACTTCAAATACCGGCGGTGTGTATCGACGAAAAAGTAATTTTGAATCCCTGGAAATAGCTCCGACATTATTGATTTAATCGTAAAAAAAAACATTCCGCCGCTATTATTTTTAACTGTTTGTGCTATATTAGCTTCCACTTTGTTTTATGTTAGGATTCTATACAACATTTTAACGATTAACAAAAAAGGGAGTCTAAACTGTGAGTTACACTGTTATTGTGTTTGTAAAACAGGTTCCGGATACCCAGAACATCACCGGAGACGCAATGAAGCCGGATGGGACTGTGAACCGTAGCGCTCTCCCGGCGATCTTTAATCCGGAAGATTTGAATGCGCTGGAACTCGCGTTGCAGCTAAAGGACCGTTATGGCGCCAAAGTCGTTGTCGGTACCATGGGACCGCCGAATGCAGCCGAGGTATTGCGTTCATCTCTTTATCGGGGTGCGGACGAATGTGTCCTGCTTACGGACAGAAGTTTTGCCGGCGCCGATACTCTGGCTACCAGTTATGCATTGAGCTGCTGCGCCAATAAGATCGGGAAATTTGACCTGATTCTTTGCGGCAGACAGGCTATTGACGGTGATACCGCTCAGGTTGGCCCTCAGCTTGCGGAAAAGCTTAAAATCCCGCAAATCTGTTATATTGAAGAAGTGATCAAGCTGGACAAGAAGAAAGTTGTTGCCAAACGCGCGATCGAAGGCGGCTATGAAATTCTGGAGTCTCCGCTGCCGGCCTTGATGACAGTCATTGATTCCAATGTACCGCGTCCTCAAGCCGCCCGCAAAATCATGAAGTACAAGAACGCCAGAACCCGTTCTGAACTTGCCAAAGATCATGCCAATGCTAATTATACAGACGCCGAGCAGCTTGCCGTCGAGGAAGACGCCTTGAAACAGAAAGGCCTTCTAATCTACGAATGGAGCGCGGAAGATGTCGGAGCCGACAAGGGTCGTACTGGCCTCGCCGGATCGCCGACAAAGGTCAAGAACATCATGAGTGTCGTTCTGACCGCCACCGATACGAAAAAGATCGAGCCGTCTGAAGAGGGCATCAAGAATCTGGTCCACGAACTTATTGATGATCATACACTGGGGTGATTGATATGTCTGAAAAAATCGGAAATGTATGGATATTTATAGAGCAGGAAGGCGGCGTTATCGCTGACGTCAGCCTGGAGCTCGTGTGCAAAGGCCGCGAACTGGCCAAACGTCTCGGAGTCAAAGCCGAAGCCGTTCTGCTGGGTGACAATGTCGGCAAATGCGTTGATACGCTTTACCATTACGGCTGCGACACCGTTTTCCTGGCGGAAGACAAACGCCTGGAACCGTTTACCGTGCTGCCGTATGCCAAGGTCTTGATTGACCTGATCAAAGAACACAAACCGAACATTCTGCTCTTCGGAGCGACCTTAAAAGGCCGTGAACTGGGTCCGCGAGTGGCTTCCGAAAAGCTCGCCGGACTTACCGCAGACTGCACCGACCTGCAAATTGATGATTTCGACGACAAGGTCAACAAGCAGTTCTACAAAAACAAGCTTATGCAGATCCGTCCCGCATTCGGCGGCAATATCATCGCGACCATCGTCAACACTTGGGATGATCCGCAGATGGTTACCGTCCGCGAAGGCGTCATGAAGATGGACGAACCAGATAAGACCCGCAAGGGCACACTGGTTAAAGTCACGCCGAAGCTTTCTAATGATGATGTCATTGTCAAAGTCATTGAGCGCGTCAGAGAAGAAAAAGAAGTCAATTTGAAGGGCGCTCAAGTCATTGTGGCAGGCGGTTACGGAGTTGGCAGCAAAGAAAACTTCAAACTGATTTATGCTTTGGCCGAAGCTCTCGGCGGTGAAGTCGGGGCCTCCCGCGCCGCGGTTGACGCCGGCTGGATCGATCACGATCATCAGGTCGGACAGACTGGAGTGACAGTTCGTCCGAAATTATACATCGCTTGCGGTATCAGCGGTTCTATCCAGCACCGCGCCGGCATGGATGACAGCAAAAAGATCATCGCCATCAACACAGATCCCGATGCGCCGATCTTTTCCGTTGCCCATTACGGGATTGTCGGTGAGCTGAACGATGTTATTCCGAAAATGATTAAAGCCTACAAGGCAAAGGTCTAAGGGGGGACGCATACCATGGCCAATTTTTATACTGACAATAAGGACCTCCAGTTCAC
>TBL_comb47_HYPODRAFT_10001503_pt1 | contig 30230 bp, 24 predicted proteins | sample TroBogypolimnion_40_FD_10682 | JGI IMG/M metagenome (IMG submission 10682) | reverse complement strand
AGCAAAAATTTCCTAGGCTTAAAAAATCTTTATTCAACTCAGCAAAAATTTCCTAGGCCTAAAAAATCTTTATTCAACTTAGCAAAAATTTCCTAGACTTAAAAAATATTTATTCAACTTAGCAAAAATTTCCTAGGCTTAAAAAATCTTTATTCAACTTAGCAAAAATTTCCTAGACTTAAAAAATCTTTATTCAACTTAGCAAAAATTTCCTAGATCTAAAAAATCGTTAATCAGCCTAGCACACCAAACCTGAAATTGGCAGGATTAAATTCATGCTACTAAGGGCTTGCCAATATAAATCCAACGAAAAGGTTTGGCGAATGTTTCATTAAAAAACGTAATAAATTTCAGAATACGCTCTTTCAGCTCCGCAGTTGATTTAAATTGCCCATGTTTAAGTAAGCGACGCGCAAGAATTCCGAACTAAATTTCAACTTGATTGAGCCAAGAACAATGCTTCGGAGTATAAATAAAACGAATCTTATGACGTAAGCTCGATAACTGGGCATAAATACATAAATTTTCTAATAGGGGGGAATTACTACGTGCGCTTATTATCCTACTTTTTAAGGGTTTGGCGTACTAGACTAGACTAAAATAAATCAGAACACATCACTAACGACAGCAAAGCTGATAAAATAAGGACAATCGTAGTTTTCACATCAAAATAGATTGTTTTGCCTAAAAAAATAGAACCCCTATTGTTCGTCACCTTGGTGATACTGTTACATGCTTTGCTTCTACTATGGCTAAAACAAGCGGATCTATCTAGCAAACATCAAGAATCAGTCCCCTTCAAAATGGAGGTCACTTTACTTGATGGCAGCACCACGCAAGCTAGCAAGCCAACACCAACAACTCCGCCACCGGAAAAATCAAATCCTAAACCTGACGTTAAAAAAGCACCGCCGGTAAGAGAAAAGCCTGTTGATATAGGAGAGATAGAAAAACTTATTAAGTCACAGTCAACTAAACAGGTCAGCCGAAAAGTAAACGTTCAACCTGACCAGCAAAAGGCTCAAGCTGTTTCAGCAGCTATGGTTATACCGCCATCAGGGAAAACCTCTGCTAGAGATAATTTCCCAATCAGCGATAGCCATAATCCCAGTCCAGAATATCCAGAAATCGGGGTTTTTCTAGGCTATCAGGGTAATGTGATTGTACGGATAAGAGTTTCTGCCAACGGCGAAAGCTTAGGCGTTGAGATATTACGTAGTAGCGGACATAAGGTTTTAGATAATTCTGCAGCTACTGCATTGAGGAGATGGCGATTTATGCCTACCAAACATGATAATACGCCAATGAATAACTCTGTTATTATCACCGTCTCTTATGTTTTGTATGATAGAAATCAATAACTATTATTGGTATCTACTTTAAATCCCCGGGTAAAACGTGGTATGTAAAAAATAAAATACTTTAAAATTAAAAGCTTAATTGTTGATGATGTTCAATTTACCCTGCTTTTTAAAGTAGATACTATTATTGGGTATTTAGCTTATTCATAGCCGCTGCGAGATCACCTGCAACCATCTGACCTATAAAGCCTCGACCATAATCAAAGGCGACCATTAATAGTTCCCACTCTGGCTTTGATGGCGAAGACAATACAAAATCCGCCACCACTTTTCCAGCAGGCGGCCTACCAATACCTAGCCTCAAACGGTAAAATTCCTTAGCACCTAAATGAGCAATAATATCTCTTAAGCCATTATGACCGGCATGGCCACCATCTTTTTTGAGTTTAACGATACCAGGATTAAAATCCAACTCATCATGAACAACAAGAATTTCTTCAGGCAATAATTTATAATATCTAGCGACTTTTCCAACAGATAACCCACTTCTATTCATAAAAGTATCAGGCTTTAACAGTATGACTTTTCCGCTTGCAACGCTGCCTTCTGCAAACAATCCTTGAAACCTAGGCTCATTGGCCCAAGCACACCCTAATTCAGTTGCTAGGGCGTCTAAAAACAAAAACCCGGCATTATGCCGGGTTTTTTCGTACTGACGACCTGGATTACCCAAGCCGACAATCAATTTAATCATTGCTAATGAGTATTAGCTTTGTGCAGCATCGTCTTTGCTAGCTTTTGAAGCCATCATAGATGCAACTGGTAAATTATGATCTGCACCTTGAGCCAAGGCTACAATTTCAACACCAGTAGGTAATACAAGATCAGACAAATGTAACGTTGCACCTATATCAAGATCAGTCAAATTGACTTCAATAAATTCAGGCAAGAACATAGGCAAACAAGATATTTCTACATCAACCATTGAATGTGCGGCAATACCGCCTTTCTTTCCACCGACTGAGGTATGCTCATTAGTGAAATGCAAAGGTACATGAACCTTTACGACTTCTGACATATTCACTCTAAGGAAATCTAAATGCTGAATTTGAACTCTGGCAGGATTACGCTGAACACCTTTAAGTATGGCTTTTTCAGTCTTACCATCAATAGTGACATCTAATACATGCGAATAAACCGCTTCATGCTCAAGATGTTTAATAACTTCATTATGATTCAAAACAAGCATTTGAGGCTCACTATGACCGCCGTAAATTACAGCAGGTACTGTACCTGCACGACGAGCTCTTCTTGCTGCACTTTTACCTGAGCATTGACGACTATCAGCAATAAATTCAAATACGTTAGACATTTTTCCTCACCATTTTTCTGAAGTCCGTACTTTTTGAGTACGCACATTAAATTCTATCTATAATTTATGTTAATCGACGTAAAGCGAACTTACTGATTCCCCTACGGCAATACGCCTTATGGTCTCAGCCAGCATTTCTGCCACACTTAACTGCCTAATTTTTCCTGATTCAATAGCTGATTGACTCAATGGAATAGTATCCGTAACGACCAACTCATCAAGTTCGGATCCATTGATGTTTTGCATAGCAGAACCAGACAATACAGCATGAGTACAATAAGCAACTACTTTTATAGCACCGTGTTTTTTTAGTGCGGCAGCGGCATGACACAAAGTACCGGCCGTATCGACTAAATCATCAATTAAAACACAAGTTCTACCATCGACATCACCGATGATATGCATAATTTCTGAGACATTAGCTTTAGGTCTACGTTTATCAATAATGGCAAGATCTGCATCATCAAGTCGCTTAGCTAACGCCCGGGCTCTAACCACACCACCTACATCTGGCGAAACCACAATTAAATCTTTATATTGCTGACGCCACACATCCCCTAAAAGTATAGGTGATGAATAAACATTATCTACAGGGATATCAAAAAAACCCTGAATCTGATCAGCATGCAAATCAACCGTTAAAACGCGATGAGCGCCGGCTTGTTCAATCATTTTAGCGACCAGCTTAGCGCTGATAGGTACACGAGCTGAACGAGAACGCCTATCTTGCCTTGCATAACCGTAATAAGGCAGTACCGCAGTAATTCGTGATGCAGATGCTCTTTTAAGGGCATCAATCATCACTAACAATTCCATTAAATTCTCATTAGTAGGAGAACAGGTCGGCTGTATGATAAAAACATCCTTACCACGGACATTTTCTTCAATTTCTACAGCAATTTCTCCATCACTAAATCTACCGACTGTGGCCATTCCTAGACGCATATTAAGCTTCTTAACGATACCGTCAGACAAAGCTAAGTTGGCGTTTCCAGAAAATACCATCATAGGGGTGTCGTTCATTCCAGCACTCCTATACGAATTTAATTAAAAAATAAAAATGGCTGGGTCGCAAGGATTCGAACCTTGGTATGCGGAGATCAAAACCCCGTGCCTTACCGCTTGGCGACGACCCAATAATTCATATATAGCTTACCCATTCAACTTTGAAATCAGTGGCGATTGATTCACACCTTTACTCAGATAAACTTGCCACTTAGACTGAAGTGACTTAAAGGCATTTAATGCCTCTAGTTCTGAATCAAATTGTGCAAATACACAAGCCCCTGTTCCCGTTAATCTTGCCTCTGCAAATGCGGACAAATCAACCAAAGCTTCTTTAACAGAAGGGTAACTCTGACAAACAACCTCAACGCAATCGTTTTGGTGTTGACCTGCTATAAAGTCAGCTATTTTGATCGATTCACTGTCTCTTGTCAACTGTTTAGCAGAAAAAATTTCTTTTGTATTCACATGACAGTCTGGCTTAATGACTATAACCCATTGCTCTGCTGGGAATATTCTCTCTAATTTCTCACCAACACCCTCAGCCCAAGCTGAATAACCATAAACAAACACCGGCACATCTGCGCCTAAAGTAAGCCCCAACTCCATTAATTTCTCAACAGATAATTGCAAACCCCAACATTGATTTAACACAAGCAATGTCGTTGCCGCATCCGAACTGCCCCCACCTAAGCCGCCCCCCATAGGCAGGTTTTTTTCTACCTCTATGCAAACACCTTGCTTACAGCTGGTCACGGTCTGTAATAATTGCGCCGCCCTTACCGTTAAATCATCAGCTTCTGCCACACCGGGTATCGTGTGCTGAAGACTGACTCGGCCATCACTGACGGGATGAAAGGTAATCCAATCACATAGATCTATAAACTGAAATACTGTTTGCAACAGATGGTATCCATCAGCCCTTTGCCCAACGATACGTAACATTAAATTTAATTTAGCTGGCGCGGGCCATCGCTGTCCCCACGCAGACTGACTACTGTACTGTTGTGTCATTTAAAACCCACTGATCTATAATTAATTTTAATTTAAGTTGTTCATTACTGACGGTAATTTTATAAGGCATAGCAAGGCTATTTACTGACTTCATCTGCCTATAATCAATCAGCCATCCCGTCTGCGTAAAGCCAGTAGGCGTCAAACTATAGCGACTGTTCGGCTCAGGCACACCAACCACCCAATAGCTCAAAGACTGCACCGGAACAAATAACCCCAACTGTTGATTAATAAATAGCTCTGGCTGTGTTGACGTTAGCGGCTTATTATCGCCTCGATCAATAGTCACACTATCCCCAGTCAATTGAATCAAAGTAGCACCCTGACCTAAAGGTCCCGCCAGCTTTATTTTCTCTTCATTGGTGACATGAGCCCAATTAATAGTAGCCTGCCAAGCCTCTTTCTTTCCCGTTATGGCTACTCGCCCCTCAAACGACCAGCGCTGCAAGGACTTTCTGGTCTGTACCTGATAACGCCCCTCTGGCTCAATCGGCACAGAAGAACATGCTGAAATCAATAACACTAATAAGCCAACAACACCCTGCTTTATTTTATCATCAGCCATTACTGAGGAGCGCCATTGAACAGTTTACGCTTGATATTGAGCAAATATTCATCATCTGGCGCTGCGTCGATGACCTTATCAAATAAGGTCTTAGCCTCATCTTGCTTGCCTAATTTGGTTAACACCTCGATGAGATGAGCCGCTATTTCATTCTCTTGTTGTTTCTCATAGGCTTGCTGCAAATAACTCAATGCCTTTTCTGCATGACCTAATTTAAATTGCAACCAACCATAACTATCAATCACAACCGCCGAGTTTGGCTCTAGCTTAAGCGCTCGCTGTAGATATTGCTCAGCATCTGCGTAGCGATTTGGCTGATTCAATAGCGTATAGCCTAAAGCGTTTAATGATTCGACGTTATCGGGATCCGCTGCCAATATCTTTTTCAGATCAGCCTCTACTATTGCGGACTTATCGAGTCGTTCGGCGATCAGCGCACGGGTATAAAGCAATTCTTTTTGATCAGGCGCACCAAGCAAGGCATCCGTTAATACGTTAAAGGCTCGCTCATATTGTTTTTGTTGATTATAAAGCTCAGCCTGCACCAAAATAAGCTGTGGCTTTTGTTTAGGAAATTTAGCCTGAAGCTGTATTAATCTCGCATCAGCGGCTACAAATTGCTTATCTTTAGCGAGCACAGTCACACTAGTCACGCCAGCATCAAAAACCAACGGACCCTCGGTCACCTTATCAAACCAAACCAAGGCCTGCTTAACGTCGCCTTGTTTTTCTGCTAATTTACCTCTATAAAAAATAGCTTGAAACTTCCACTCAGGCTGATCCATTAAAGACTCAAGTAACAGGTCGGCTTGCTCATCTTTATCTAACTGGTAATAAATTAAGGCTTCTGAAAATTGGCTTTCCCAGTCCTTAGGATCATTGGCTATCAAGCCCTGATAAACATCAAGCGCGGCCTCATAGTCTTGGGCTTTAATTAACACCTGAGCCAACACTTTACTGATTTTTGCATTATTCGGATATTTACCCAGCGCATCCTTTAATAACAACTTTGCTTTAGCCAAGTCACCTGAAAATACCGCTATCTGCGCTTGAAAGAGCAGCGCCCTATCCCAACCTGAACGTAGATTCAACGCTTGCTGAACTTTACGCTCCGCCAAACTCTTATCATTCATCTGCATCGCTAACAGAGACTGCATAAAATAGACTTCAGCCTCATTAGGATGCTGATTGGCCAGCACATCCAAGGCATCATAGATTAAGCCTACCTTGCCATCCTTTTGCAAGGCACCCGCTAATTCCTGCAACGCTGCCTCAAATCCTGCTACATCAACTGCCAGCATGACATTGAAATGCTCGGCCGCCCCCTGTTTATCGCCCATTTTCAAGGCAGATAAAGCAGCAATTTTTCTCGCCGTAAGATTTTTACTATCTAAGCTTAACCATAAGACCACGGTCTCATTAGTTTTGTAACTATCTTTAATATACATGGCAATCATTGCCGCTCTTTCAGCCAATTTAGCATCATGACTACGCTTAGCCGCTTCCGTATAACCCTCAATAGCAATGTCGTATTCGCCTCTTTGTCCGGCAAGCTCTGCCGTCATCAACATAAATAGCACATCAGGATCTATTGAACTTTTTTCTACTTTTTGCGGCGTTTTTTCTTTGGTCTCTACCACCTTAACAGAAACATTCGTTGCCTCAGGCTGATCTGGTTTACCCGCGAAATCAGCGCAACTACTCAATAGCACAAGGGTTATTGCTGAAAAAACTCTAAAAATGACCACACACAATCCTATTTATAACTCAATAAACGATGATTATAGATTAGCAGAAAAACTCGCTGATTTAGATAGCTGATTTTTTCCATTTGGATAAAGCTACTATATTTCTTAGAATACACAGCCATAATATACGGATATTTTTTGACATCCTCCCCCACCTGAAGGACGGGGATTCCTAGTTTCCTAAGAGTGAGTAGGTATCGCTACTGCTCACTGGTTGCTGCTGCTGACGGCATTACTGCACCGTTCACTACACAGACTAGCCCGTCTATCCGACGGTTATTTTTAACTAACAAACGAACATAGTTTAAAGGCTTTACTATTATCGCTTGGTTATCGCTGATACAGATTTAAAACCTTTACTACTGAGTTGGAGTATATTTTATGGGCAAAAAAAGTCAAGGCATCCTTACATCCCCGCCCTGAACGGCGAGGTTTTGCGTACAAAGCATGATAAAATCTATGGGATTCAAGAAAAATACCTAGCGTTATTGTTAGCTGATAATAAACAAACAGAAGCCCATGTCGCTTTACACATAAACTATAACTGACTCAAACACAGGTCTACTTAAATAATAATGACTTTTCTTGCTGTAGGGATTAATTACAACACTGCACCGGTCTCTATACGGGAGCGCCTATCATTTCCCGCTGAAATGTTAGCCTCTTCGCTACAAGACCTGTGGCGAGTTAACGAAATTAATGAAGCGGCTATACTATCGACGTGCAACCGTACCGAGTTTTATTGCACAGCGACTAGCGCCAACCAACAAATCTTGATTGATTGGGTCGCTCAAAACAGACAAATCAATCCTACCGATTTTGCCCCTTATCTGTACACCCATACCGACCGCTCCGTTTGTCGTCATATTTTTCGAGTCGCCTGCGGCTTAGATTCTATGATTTTAGGCGAACCACAGATTTTAGGGCAAATGAAGACTGCTTATCAAGCCGCCTACGATGCGGGCACTTTAGGCAAACGCTTAGGTAAACTATTTCAACATACCTTTACCGCCGCCAAAAAAGTTCGCACTGATACCGCCATTGGCTCTAGTCCAGTATCGGTAGCCTTTGCTGCCGTACAACTGGCGCAACAGATATTCGATAAACTCAGTGAACAAACGGCGCTGCTCATAGGTGCCGGTGAAACGATTGAATTAGCCGCCAGACATTTAACTCAGCAAGGTATAGGTCGCTTAATTATCGCCAACCGTACTTACGATAAAGCCCATACACTGGCAGCACAGTTCAACGGTTACGCCATAGCGCTTTCCGAATTACCTATGCACTTAGCAGAAGCTGACATCGTTATCTCATCTACCGCCAGCCAATTACCTATCTTAGGCAAAGGTCGTGTAGAAAGCGCCCTTAAAAAACGCAAACATAAACCTATGTTTATGGTTGATCTTGCCGTACCTCGTGATATTGAAGCTGAAGTCGCTCAATTAAGAGACGTCTACCTTTACACCGTTGACGATCTGCAACACACTATAGATCAGAACATGAACTCGCGCAGACAAGCCGCAGAACAAGCTGAAGAAATCATTGACACCCAAGTTGATTATTTCTTAGCATGGCTAAGAGCTCAAGGCGCACAAACCTTAATCCAAGATTACCGCCACCAAGCGGAACAATCACGCGATGAAGCCTTACAAAAAGCCCTAGCCTTACTCAAAAATGGCATCAGTGCTGAGGTAGCCCTTAATCGTCTGGCCCATAGCTTAACCAATAAACTCATCCATACACCCAGCACTCAAATCAGAGCCGCCGCTGAAAACGAACGGCATGATTTACTTGCCGCTGCTAGCGAAATTTTTAAACTAAAGCAATCTTAATGAAACAATCCATATTACTTAAACTAGAAAACCTGTGCGAACGCTATGACGAAATCGCAGCCTTACTCTCTGAACCGGAAATACAAGGCAACCAAAACAAATTCCGCGCCCTAAGCCAAGAGTATGCGCAAATCGCGCCCCTAGTCGACTGCTACAAACGCTACGAACTTGCACAAGACAACCTAAGCTCCGCTAAAGAAATGGCCAGTGACAACGATCCTGAGCTTCGAGAAATGGCCAAAGAAGAAGTCTTGGCAGCAGACGCGCAAATCGATGCTTTAGAACTTGAACTACAAGTCTTATTACTGCCTAAAGACCCTAATGACAATCGCAATATTTTCTTAGAAGTAAGAGCCGGCACAGGCGGCGATGAGGCGGCTATATTTTCTGGCGATCTGTCGCGCATGTATCAACGTTATGCCGAACGTAAGGGCTGGCAAACCGAAATCATCAGCGAAAACCAAGGCGATCATGGTGGCTATAAAGAAGTTATTTTGCGCATTACTGGCCGCGATGTGTATTCCCAATTAAAATTTGAATCGGGCGCACACCGCGTACAACGAGTGCCAGAAACGGAATCACAAGGCCGCATCCATACCTCAGCCTGCACCGTTGCCATTATGCCCGAAGTTGAAGAAGTCGATGCCATCGACATTAATCCTTCTGACCTTAAAGTGGATACCTACCGCGCATCCGGTGCCGGTGGTCAGCACATTAACAAAACCGAGTCGGCCATACGCATCACCCACATGCCCACCGGCACAGTGGTTGAATGTCAAGATGAACGCTCTCAGCATAAAAACCGCGCTCGCGCCATGTCTTTACTGGCCTCCCGCTTATTAGCGGCAGAACAAGAGAAACAACATGCCGAACAATCTGCAACGAGAAAATTGCAAGTCGGTAGCGGTGATCGCTCAGAACGTATCCGCACTTACAATTACCCACAGGGCCGCTTAACTGATCACCGTATCAACTTAACGCTCTATAAACTCGATGACATTATGCAAGGCGGCTTAGAACAAGTCATACAACCCTTAATTAGTGAGCATCAGGCAGAACTACTCACCCAACTGGGTGAAGATTAAGCCCATGCAACTTAATGCCGCCATCCGGGCAGCCACAGAACGGCTGACCGACTCTGATTCAGCCGTACTGGATGCGGAAGTTTTATTGTGCCTAGTCTTACAAAAACAGCGCTCTTATCTACGTGCTTGGCCAGATTTAGACTTATCCGCCGATCTGGCCTTACAGTTTTGGGCGCTCATCGAACAACGCAATCTAGGCATACCTATCGCTTATCTGACCGGTAGTCGAGAATTTTGGTCGCGTGATTTTCTAGTGACAGCCGATGTACTCATTCCCAGAGCCGATACCGAACACCTTATCGATCTGTGCTTAGACTTATTACCCATCGACAAAGCCTGCAAGATTATTGACTTAGGCACAGGTTCTGGCATTATCGCCATCACCTTAGCCGCAGAACGGCCGCTGGCAGAACTAACGGGCATCGACCTTAGCTTAGCAGCACTGACTGTTGCCAAGACGAATGCCGATAGACACGAAATTTCTAACGTACAGTTTTATCAAAGCGACTGGTTTGCCAGTGTTCCTGAGGGCACATACCAACTCATCGTCAGTAATCCACCTTATATCGCCGAAGACGACGAGCATTTACAGCGAGGTGATTTACGTTTTGAACCACGATCTGCACTTAGCTCAGCAGAATCGGGCTTACGCGATATTAGAATGATTGCTAATGAAGCCTATCTACGCTTAGACAACGGCGGTTATTTATTGATTGAACACGGTTACGACCAGCAACAGCCAGTACAGCGTATTTTTAATGATTGCCACTATCAACATGTCCAAACCATCACTGACCTAGCAGGTTTACCTAGGGTCACTTATGGGCAGCGACACAGAACTTCAAACTAACTATGATGCCAACAGAAATCCAAATTCCTAGAAAACTTGCCAATCAATTACTACATCTGGCGCAACAATCACCCAACGTTGAAGTCTGCGGATTAATCGGTAGTCAAAACGGCTTAGCACAGTATTGCTATCCCATTAATAACGCTGCAAAACACCCTCAGCAGCACTTTTTGCTAGATGCTGGCCAACAAATTACCGCTATGTCCCAAATGCGTGAACTAGACCAAGAACTCTTTGCCATCTATCATTCACATCCCACCGCTCCCGCCCTACCCTCTAGCGAAGATTTAGCCTTATCTGCTTATCCAGCAGCCTTGTATTTGATTATTTCCCTGAATACTAAAGGGATACTAGAAATGCGTGGCTTTAAAATAAATCAAGAGTCGGCACAAGAAATACCATTAACGCTAATCAACTAGCGGGCATCTATCGTTGCCCAACGAGGGTCATCACTGCTATTTAAGTTAAACCTGGAGTGCTGAGCTTCAGCTCAGCGCTTTAAAACAGCTAAAGCTGTTTTACTCCAAGCACACAGATGATCTAAGTTAAGGCAGTGATGCTAGGCATGCCATGATGTAACGTAGGCGTTTAAAGCTATTCAAGCATAGATAGATTGATCACGAAAGCCTGTGCCTGATCTACACGATTAAACTATTGCGTAGGATTTGGTAGCCACCATTGTTTAAAAACAGGTGCCGTTTTAGAACTAATCACTTGCAGGTAAGCCGATAAATTGCTTATATCATTAGGACACAGATAGTTTTTGAAAGCTGGCATGCCACCTTCTGCGCCCGATGTGACCGCTTCTTGAACATCGCCACTTTCTGCTCCAGAAATATTAGGTCCCATACCACCCGCACCCTTATCACCATGACAGCTATAGCAGTTTAAGCGCATATAGGCGCGCCGACCTTCCTCAGCAGCAGTCAAAAAAGGTGTCGTAGGACAGTTAAGTGAGCTTGCGACGGGAGTACTTACAGGCGAGGTTCCGGCGATGGTGATATTTACTTTGGCCTGGACCTTTCCACTCGTTGCACCAACAGCAGACACGGTATAGCTAGCCGTCGATAGAGCTACCGCTGGCGTTCCACTAATGACTCCAGCTTTAGAAATAGCTAATCCACTAGGAAGTGCAGGTAAGACTGAATAAGTTACCACCCCACTTAAACCAGCAGTACTATAAGGTTTAGTTGAAGTAATGGCCTTGTTGACAGTTCCTGTCACTGTTTGCGAAGACGGACTGATCTTTGTATCTGTAGTTACATGATCAGTATCGGCATGTACGGCATCTATTAGGCCAAATAATAAGCAACTGAGCGTTACTGTGACTCTGAAAATATTGGTGATAAAAGTTGTCATGATGTATTTACCTGTTGTTACTAGAAGGCTCGATTAAGCCGCCATTGATAGGGTTTGTTAATACATTCGAGTCAGGTTTAATGACAGGAATATGGTAAGTCGATAAAATTTTCTCAATCTTATGTCGATTCTGCCCGATACTCTTTTCTAATCTTTCAGCAAACTCGGCGTCATCCTTTCTCACCCCCATCGATATATCGTACTCGAAAGGCATGATGGTCATTTCTGAATCAGCAGGAGCTCGGGTTACCGCCAAGTCCGCAGCATATTTTTTAGCAAAATAACCGCCTATCGGCCCCCATACAATGGCCGCATCAATTTTAGCTTCGGCCACGGCTGCCACGATCAAAGCTTGTGGATTTTTTACCGCACTCTCGCCCCACATCGAAAAGCCGATAATATTCTTGGCCAAACCATGCCGCCCCAAGATCACGGCAGGCGGCGAATTCGCGCCATCATTGCCTATCGCATGGATACCGATTTTTAAATCTTGTAAGACCGGATCATCATACGATTTGATAGCTAGATTTTGGTGTCGCCGAGTAATAAAAACATAACTAGACCGATAATAAGGTTTAGTCGTCAGTACTCTGTCAAAATTAGTAGGCACACCGATAACGACATCACATCGCCTTGCCCCTAAGGTTTGCCGAAAGAAATTTTGACGCTGCTTCATCCACGTATAACTAAGAGTCGCCTTCATGTCCTTGGCCAAGAGCAAAGCGATTTGGTTTTCAAAGCCCTGTTGTTTTCGATTAGAAAAAGGCAGATTATCAGGATCCGCACAGACTCGTAGCTTTCCGTCTGCTATTGCTGGCGTACATGCCAGCAATGAGAGACATAAAGCCAGAGCAATGCCTTGGCATCGAAAAATTACAGGTCTTTTGTTCTCAACAGACCTGAGCAAGGCCAGCACTACGGTGCAAGTTTATAAATATGCACTCTACCACCACCATTAGTGGCGCTTGTCTTTTCCGAATCGGTGCGACCAGGACATGGCTTGCCGGTAGCTGTAAAGCCTCCTGCCAACCAACCTACACCCGAAAATACCGCAATACGCTGATGGCCATCGGCACCTGTAAAGCTGATAGGACTACCGACAGTGCTACATTCTAAAGGCGCTGTAAATACCAACGCCCCTGTATCGGCATTACGCGCTTTGAAGGTATTGTCCAAAGAACCGTAAAAAATCAAATCACCTTTAGTGGCAAGCACACCGCCATATACAGGAGCAGGCTCAGGCATTGCCCATTTTCGGGTACCCGCTGCCAAATCCCAGGCAACCATTTCACCCATAGTATAATAAGGAGGATTGGGGTTGGGAGCAGGACCTACTTTTATGGTCATATCCATACCCATGTAAGGCGCTCCTGCGATGTATTCGGCTTTAAGTCCCTGATAATCCATACATAGATTAAAGGTGGGTACAAAAAAGGTGTTCGTCTTGGGCGAATAGGCCGAAGGCTCCCAGCCTTTCATACCCATCGCGGAAGGGCAAATATTTTGAGTAACCGTTCCTTGATGAGTGCCTTTGATGGGATTACCGTTTGAATCAAGATTAAGCACCGGCAATCCACTGACCAGATCAATATGGTCAGCCCAATTAATAGAGGCAGGTACGGCTCCGAAACTCGGTGCCGATAAAACTTCACCAGTGAGCCTATCAAAAGTATAAGCAAAGCCATTTTTATCAAAGTGGACTAAAACTTGACTATGTGGGCCACTAGCGGTAGTTATTGGAGTAGCAAGATCAATCGGCGTGCTCTCACTGACAGAATCATAATCCCATTGGTCATGTGGCGTAACTTGATAAATCCAACGAGCTTCACCTGTTGAAGCTTTTCTGGCAAAAACTGAAGCTCCCCATTTATTATCGCCAGGACGTTGATCAGCATTCCAAACCCCTGGTTGGCTAGTACCGTAAAACAGTAGATCATTGGTAGCGTCGTAAGTTATATAACCCCAAACTGAACTTCCCCCTTGCTGCCACTTATTAGCCTCCCAACTGCTTATGCCTTGGTCACCCGCCTTATCTTTGCCATAAAAGGGTGCATAAGTACTAGGATTGATCATGACCTCTTTATCAGAGCCAGTAGTGTAGGCTGTCCACACTAATGCGCCGGTAGCAAGGTCAAGCGCCTTAACCCAGCCGCGCATACCCATTTCTCCACTAGAACTGCCAACGATAACCAATGAACTGCCGGGCTTTGCTTTATTGGGTACAATTAGCGTTGCCCCATTGGTTGTTACGCCGGTATGAGGATCAGCCAAAGTAGTTCGCCATGCCTGAGTACCCGTGAGCGCATTAACGGCCACCGTGGTGTCATCTAGCGTGTTATAGACCACCAAACCATTAGCATAAGCTGGCCCTCGATTAACGGTATCGCAACAATTGACCCCAAAAGCATAGCGATTGACCCTCGGAGTAAAGGTCCACTTGATTGCGCCTGCCTTGCTAAGATCATAGGCGACGAGTCGGTTCGGAAAGGGTGTGACAACATAAAGAATAGAGCCAACCACCAAGGGTGTGCCCATATGACTGCCATTGACACCCGTTTGAAGTGCAAATTCCTGAATTAATTTTGGTTGGGCTAGAGTCCCTATCGTATTAAGATTGATCTCATTGAGTTCACTATAATGAGTGCCTTCGAGATTTCCACCATGGCTAGTCCATTCAGCCGTTGTCCCTGTAATACCTGTTGCTAGAACTGCACCAGTCCATAACGGAGAGAATCCCAATAATAGCAACAACCCCGTACGAATGCCGTAAGTATGCTGGAAATGATTGTTTTTGTTTTCCATAAAGTAGATTCCTCAATGATAAAAGACTGATGAATTAAGCCAGCTTTCTGTAGGTCCGCTACATTGAACCCAAACCAACTTAGATACTAGAGTAATTCTTTTTTATTGCAATTACAATACAAATACAATGGATAATGGACAGCCTTTTCTAAATAAAGTTCCTGAACTTATGCGCTTACTGTATATAGTGTGTGAAAGCTACATGCGGGATGGGGTTTGCAAACCCCGTCCAGCATGAGAAGTCTGTTAACACTCGCGAGACGGGGTTGCAAACCCCGACCGGCATTGTCATCATCGCAATGTGGTGGGCTTAGCTTGATGCGTATGGTCATGAGAGCCGCCTTTACGCGGCTAAAGCCGCTCCCACAAAAAAATGCTTAAGTTATTATATTTTCCTTCCTTAACTTTAAATTGTCCCACCTTAAGTGGCTAGCCACTCTAAACTCAGCAATTAGTTAACGTCACACCGATGTCAACAGCAACTCAAACTGATCCACTGGAATCGGCTTACTAAACAAATAGCCTTGAAACAGCAAACAACCATTGTTCTTAAGAAATAAACGCTGCGCCTGTGTTTCTACACCTTCGGCAATGACTTCCATGCCTAACTTGTTAGCCATAGCAATAATAGTCTGCACTATCACCGCATCATCTTTATCACTGGCAATATCACGCACAAAACTTTGATCAATTTTAAGCTGATTAAACGGCAAGCGCTTTAAATTCGATAACGAAGAATAACCTGTACCAAAATCATCCATAGAAAATTGAATACCCATAGCCCGCAAGTCATGCATTTTAGCGATGGTATTTTCGACATCATCAAGCACCAAACTTTCTGTTAACTCTAATTTAAGCCGCTCTGGATTAATCTGGTAAGTAGATACCAACTGTAGCACTTGCTCAACAAAGTTGGCTTGATAAAACTGCCGCAAACTGACATTAACCGCGAGTTGTAAATGCGCTGTCAGCTCACGGCCTTGCCATAGTTTAAGCTGCTGACAGGCGGTCTCTAATACCCACAGTCCTATCTGCAATATCAATCCCGTTTCTTCAGCTAAGGGAATAAACTCAACAGGAGAGATAAAGCCTCGCAACGGATGTTGCCAGCGAATTAAAACCTCCGCGCCAATAATATGTTCATCGTCATTAAGCTGCGCCTGATAATAGAGCATGAATTGCTTTTCAGTGATCGCCACGCGCAGATCTTTTTCAAGAGCAACCCTAACACTAATCTCGGCTTGCATTTTCGGATCAAAAAAGCGCAGCGCATTACGGCCTGAGATTTTAGCTTGATACATGGCTATATCAGCCTGCTTTAATAGCTCATCAATAGACTGCTCATGACCTTTAAACAAAGTTACACCAATACTAGGCGTACTACGATATTCATGTATAGACAATTGGTAATTCTGATTAAGCTTAGCGTGAAGTTTATGACCAATGGTTTCAGCAAAAGCGGCGGCTTCCGAAGCGCTATCGCAGAGATCTTCCAGCATGATGACAAATTCATCGCCTCCTAAACGGGCAACCGTATCCGTTTCGCGGACACAAGACAGCAAACGTTGGGCAACCTGCTTCAGTAGTAAGTCCCCCATATCATGGCCTAAGGTATCATTCAGGTTTTTAAAGTTATCCATATCAATAAACATCAAGGCCCCCCAGTTTCCACTACGATGACTGGCTGCTAAAGCGAGCTTTAAACGCTCTTGTAATAATAAACGATTCGGCAAATTAGTCAGTGAATCATAAAAAGCTAGCCGTTCAATTTTATCGACCGCTTCTTTTCTTAAGGCAGCATCAACAAACGTGCCTACATAATTTGAGACCTCACCATGAGGACCTTGCACATTAGTGATCGTCAGATATTCTAAATAAACTTCGCCATTCTTGCGGCGATTCCATATTTCGCCCTGCCAAACACCCGTAAGATTAATATCCTTCCACATGGCCTTATAAAAAGAGGCATCATGTCGATCAGAGCGTAATATATTGGGCTTTTTACCGATAACATCATGCTCTTCGTAACCGGTAATCTTAGTAAAAGAGCGGTTAACCCTAAGTATTTTAAGATCCAAATCGACCACTATAATGCCTTCTTGCGATTCAAAGGCAATAGCCGCGATACGCAATTGCTGATCGGCCCATTTACGCTCACTAATATCTCGCGAGGAATTAAAGAGTACTGGATTACCTTCTAATTCTAAGGCTAAGCTACTGACCTCTATATCAATTATCTGACCATCTTTACAGCGATGTCTAGTCTCAAATATAACGGTACGCTGATACTCGAAGAGCTCCCTAAGCTTTGCCTTTATTTGGTCTCTATCAAATAAAGCATCCCATTGCGCGACATTCATACCCATAATTTCATCTCGCGTATAACCCAACATGGTGCAAAATGAATCACTGGCCTCAATAACATTGCCGTCAACATCAAGAATATGAATACCATCACTGGCATTACGCAACATGACAAAATTCTTCTCGCTCTCTTTATGCAGGGCCTGCTCAATGCGAAGACGCTCACTAATATCGCGAAAATAACCTATGACCAACTTTCTATGATCGTAATTGATATAATTAGCCGAAATCTCAACAGGTATAAACTGATCACCCAAAATTCGATGCTGACTAATGAAGGTCAGATGATGGTCGCTTTTTAATTTCCCCCATAACCGTCTAAGTGTTTTAGCATCCGTTGCTACGATTAAATCCCGCGCATGCTTCATAGTTAATAGGGCATTCGACATACCAAAATGACGACAAGCGGCTTCATTAACAAAAATGATTTTAAAGCCCTGTTCGGCATCGAGAATATAAACAGGGTCGTCAGTGTGTTCAATCAGCGCATTAAACATCTTCAGTTCCTTATCCTGATGATGTAGTCTCTTTGAAGCACTATTTAAAGCGGAGACTAGCTGCTGTAACTCCTTGGTAGTCGACATTTGCTCTAGCACTTGTCCGGAGTTTTCCGGTAGTGTATGAGCAAATTGAGTCGCTCGTCTGATTTGTAAAATAGGTCGACGCAGCACCAATACCAGCCAAAGAGTAAATAGCATGACCGTAAAAACAGTGAATATAGCGGTCTGCTTAAAAATATGGTGCTGGGTTTTAATCACTTGCTCTAGTGATAGCTCAGAACGCACCCAACCTAAAGAACTACGATCACCCCCAATAGGTACCCACGTTATTATATGATTAGCCTTTAGTATCGAATTAAAATGATCAAAATGAGGCAATGCTAACTGCCCCCCATGAGTAATTAACCAAGCTCCGTTTGTTACATCACGTTTTACCTGAACAATAACGTGCTCTCGGTCATTAACAACATATAAACCCTTTAAGTTAGGATAAGCCGTAAATTGAGTAACGGTTTGCTCAATACCCGCATAATTTTTAACAATAACATCTGAGGCAACCGCTGTAGCAAGCCCGCTAGTGATTAAATACGCTTCCTGATAAGCTGACTGAGTTGCCAGCTCAGCTTGCTCAACAGCGACATAGATACCTAAAGAAAATATAGAAATAATAGAACCTAAGGCAACAATAAGCGCTATACGAACCAATAGGCTGTTAAACCAATGCTTCATTCGCCCTCATATACGGTAAATTTTTCAAGACCCAGCTTTTCTAGCGCTAGATAATCTCGCCGGTAATTAGCCGCCATCGGCTTGGGTATTTGGATCGCGTCAAAGAGTGCCGCATTAGTAGGATCAGCGGCTAGCGCTATAAAGCTAGCCGTTACTTTAGCTCGCAGCGCTGCTGATATACGCGGATTAGCCATTAAAGGATGCGGAGCAAAACCTGGTGTCACATATAAAATTCGTAATTGATCACGCACATCAGCAGGCTCTCGATCAAAGGTATTATTAACGCCTCCGCCAGCAACCACATCCTCCATCACGACACTGCGATAGACATTACTATGCGTTTTAACAAAACTAGGCACAATACTAATCTGTTTTTCAGCCAGTAACGCTTGTATCAACAAAGACGCAGCAAAAGCATTAGGCGCAGGAAAAGCCACCGTCTTACCATCAAGCTCTGCCACCGACGTAATAGGACTATCGTTTCTAACCACCACGATACCTTTTAGCAGTTCGGAAGAATCTCTAAGCAGAGCAATATAGCCCTGCCGCTTTTTAGCCACTATACAGTGATAAGGATTTACAAAAGCAAAATCAGCCTTGCCTTTATAAAGTGAGGCTTCAAAAGCAGGAATAGTCGGAACAATCATCAATTCAAAATTAAGCCCCGTTGCCGCAGCTAATTTGTCCAGCACAGGCCGCCATGCTTTATGGGTAGAAAGAGCGGTTAACTGAGGTACGATATAAACACTATAAACTTTATTCTCTGTTTCAGAGGCTACCGCTATGCTTACACCAGAAACAATAACAGCAAAGAGTAGATAAAGCAGATAAAACCTAAATTTTCGTATCATTGACTGTCATTATAATGTAGTTGCCGTTTACCAAGAACAGGCTATCGAAACTACGCGCCCCTGTTACGGTAAAATTTTACGATTCGTATGCTTACTAAAATACCCAATAGCCCTATATAAAGCAAGGGCTGACTAACATCTAATTTCACTAGCCACAAATAATGTAAACAAGCTGTTAATGCTGCGACATAAACCAGCTTATGCAAGCTAAACCAGCGCCGACCTAATCTCTTCTTAAAGTATTTTGTTGAGGTGATAGCCAAAGGCACTAATAACAAATAGGTGAGCAAGCCCAGCACGATGTAAGGACTTTTTGGCACTTCATCTATAAAGGCCGTCCATGACCAAGACAAATCTAGTGCCACATAAACTAGCCCATGCAAGCTCGCGTAAAAAAAAGCCAACAAGCCCATCATACGCCGGTAACGTAGTGGACTCGCTTGCTTAGTGATTATTTTAATGGGGGTTAACGCCAAGCCTATCAACAAAAATCGTAACGCCCAATCACCCAAACGAAAATGTAAGGTTTGTATGGGATTAGCGCCTAATTGATCGTTCAGCGTAGCTCGCACTAATAACAACGCCGGCACTAAGCCCAGAAAAACAATCAGAAATTTTAGTATCCGTCTGTTGTTTCTGGCAGACATCATTAAGGAACGAGCACGAAATAATATAGTCAAGTAACATCGAGCTCCCCCCTTTGAAAAAGGGGGGTTGGGGGGGATTTTTAAAATCATAGTTGCCGAAGTTATTTCATGCACATTCCTAAATGGACTGTGTTAAATCCATACCGGTATAAAGACTCGCGACTTGCTGCCCATAACCATTAAACAATTCAGTCTCTCGTTTAGGGGTAAAAAGACTACTACCCAACACCCGCTCCCGACGTTGACTCCAGCGTGGATGAGAGACCTCTGGATTAACATTGGCATAAAAACCATACTCACTAGGTGCAGACTTATGCCAAGCAGTATCGGGCATAGTTTCCCTAAAATGAATCTTAACGATAGCCTTGATACTTTTAAAACCATATTTCCAAGGCACAATTAGACGTAAGGGCGCACCGTTTTGATTCGGCAAATCTTCACCATACATACCCGTTGCCAGTATCGTTAAGGGATGCATGGCTTCATCCATACGTAGACCTTCTACATAAGGCCAGTCTAAAATAGCCGAATGCTGCCCGACCATGACCTCTGGATCATAAAGCGTGGTAAATTCAACAAACTTAGCTTTTGAGGTGGGTTTAAAACGCGCCAACATCTCGCCTAAAGGAAAGCCCAACCAAGGCACCACCATAGACCATGCCTCTACGCAGCGAAATCGATAAATACGCTCTTCGATGACATTGTCTTTTAAAATATCGTCCAGATGATAAAGCCCAGGTTTGTCAATCTCACCACTCACCTCAATGCGCCAAGGCGCTGTTTTTAAAGCCTTGGCTAACTGAGTTGAGTCTTGCTTATTGGTAGAAAATTCATAGTAATTAGTATAATTGATTGCATGTTCACGCGCGGTGATCGCTAATTTATCGGCAAGTTCTGCCTGTGCCTGCCCTAAACTCGGCAGTATTAGCCCTGCTGACAGCAGCGCTGTCGCTTTAATAAAAGCGCGTCTAGAGTCAAAGATGGCTTTGTCGGTGATTTCTGCACGTAACGCATTTGATTGAGTATGAATATGTCGATTCATGGCACTAGACCCTTTAGGTTAAATCTGCTGTAGCGTTAAGCATACCGCAACATTGTATAAAGTAAAATGAGCTGCAACTTTGTGATGGGCTACCCACTTAAAGCACTCATCGTTATACACACACCTAAAAGCACGTCATTCCGGCATGGACTGCCGGAATCTAGGTTACATGGATGTATACAGATTGCCATCCATGGCGCTGGATACCGGCTTCCCAGCCGCTATGACGATTTACTTGTGCCGGTCGGGGCTTTCAGCCTCGACCGAAACGTTTGGATGCTCGATAACTTCCAAACGTGAGTAACGGGGTTATAAACCCCGTCACGCCAAGAGAGTGGTTTTAGCCACGCAATCGTGGCTAAAGCCACTCCTACAATTCTACAAAAAACCTTAACTTAATGGCAGTGACCTAAGAGGCTACCAACTTCAGGCGTAGCTAGACTTAACCTTTAACCCTTCGCCTTTTTCTAAGCCTAGGAAAACCATGCCCAATGTAATATAATGATTACAAAGATTAATAACTATCATTAAATGGACTTCCCACCCATGCTTGAGCAACTATTACTACATCTTACCGACAACAATGGTTGGATGCCCCATGGCTACTGCATACAGTGGACGCCCAGCATACTCTGGACCTATATCGCTTCCGATGCACTCACCGCACTGGCTTATTATTCTATTCCCAGCGTACTGCTTTACGTGGCTTGGTACCGAAAAGACCTAAAGTTTCGCCAAATTTACTTAATGTTTGGGGCTTTTATTCTGGCCTGTGGCAGCACACATCTTCTGGCAATCATACTTTTATGGCAGCCAATTTATTGGCTAGATGCGATTATGCACGCCATCACGGCGCTACTGTCCCTAGCCACGGCGACTTTTCTGATTCGGATGATTCCTCTTTTACGAAAATCGTCAATCTCAGATTTAGAATCATCACTGCATGAACACTTAATTCAGCAGCGCGATATTGAACTTAAACAAGCCACCACACGATTTAACCAGACCTTAGAACTTTCCCCGATCGGCATTATCAACATATCGCCTACCGGTGTCTTTTTGGAAGTCAACCACGGTTTTTGTGACTTCATCGGCTATAGCAAAGATGAAGTCTATAATATGAACTTTGAACAGCTCACCTGCCCTGCTTGCTATACTAAACAAATCCATAAATTTGCCCAGTGTTTATCGGGTGAAATCTCAGGCTTTAGCCAAGAAACCCAATATCAACAAAAGGACGGCACTAGAGTCTGGGGCAATTTAAGCGTAAAATTGATACGAAACGAAGACGGCACGCCGAATTATTTTATTGAAATCATCGAAGACATTACGGCACGAAAAACCATTGAAGATCAGCTATTGATACAGTCATTAGCGGTAGAGCAAAGCCCAAGCTCGGTGATGATCACCGATCTTGATGGCTTTATTGAATATGTTAATCCGGCCTTTCTCAACGCTACCGGTTACTCGCGTGATGAAGTCATCGGTCGCAACCCAAGTTTTCTGAGTGCAGGTCGTACCCCCAAACAAACCTATAAAGAGATGTGGGCCGCACTAAACAAAAAACAGTCATGGCAAGGTGAATTACTCAACAAGACCAAACAAGGTCTCGAATATATAGATTTAACGCTCATTACCCCTGTCGCTAAGGCAGACGGCAACATCAGCCACTATCTAAGCTTAAAAGAAGACATCACGACGCGAAAACTCGCCGAATTAAGTCTGATTGAATCACAACGAGCACTACAAGTCGCCAAACAACACGCAGAAATGCTAGTCTCAACCAAAGCGCGTTTTATTGCGAATATGTCGCATGAAATACGCACCCCCATTAGCGGCATTATTGGCTTTTCTGAACTAGCCTTGATTAAAGACATGCCCCCTGAAATACGAGACTATTTAACTAAGATTAATAGCGCCTCCTTAGGATTGCTGGGCATCTTAAATGATGTATTAGATTTTTCTAAGCTTGAAGCCGGTGGCATCTTTCTTAAACTAGAGCCGTTTAATTTAAGCGAACTAAAGCACAGTCTCTATAACTTGTTTATTAGCCGCGCCGAAAGCAAAGGTCTCAAATTTAATATAGAACTTTCGCCAGAAACGCCACGGCACGTCATCGGTGATGAGTTACGCTTAAAGCAAATTTTGATTAATCTACTGGGCAATGCCATCAAATTTACCAGTCAAGGAGCTGTTAGCCTGACTATTTCAGTAAAAGAGAGTGATAACTCAAAAGCTAAGCTGTTATTTAGTATAAATGATTCTGGCATCGGCATATCTGAACAAGATATAGGGCAGTTATTTCAGGCATTTAATCAACTAGACGACTCTATCACTCGTCGTTTTGGCGGCACCGGTTTGGGCTTATCTCTGAGCCAAGAACTCGTGCAACTGATGGGTAGTCAATTTATAGTCACCAGTACCCTCGGAATCGGCACTTGTTTTTGCTTTGATTTAGTCCTGAACTTGCCCTCTGTTATGGAAATAGACACCCTGACAGAACATGATAGTTTAATTGTCGTAGCCACTGATTTTGGCAAAGAACTGGCGGGGCTACGCGTTTTAGCGGTAGAAGATAACCTTTTTAATCAGCAAATCATCAAAGAGCTGCTTTCACTGTCGGGTATTATCGTAGAACTTGCCAATAATGGTGAAGAAGCACTAGCGATCTTGCAGCAACACGACTTTGATGCAGTATTAATGGATGCTCACATGCCAGTCATGGATGGCTTTGAAGCCACACGGCAAATACGCAGTCAACCGCGTTTTGCCAAACTACCGATTATTGCACTAACTGCAGGCGTCACCCCAGAGGAACGCAGTCGGTGTATGGACGCGGGCATGGATGATTTTATCAACAAGCCTATTAATATCAGCCTGCTACTAGCCACACTGGCAAAATGGCAAAAAATTGAGACTACCATGACAACTCCCGATACATTATCCCATGATCTACCCACTCTATTAAACGAGCAACCGTGTTTAGATGTCAGCATACTCGCAGAACTTATTGGTGATGATCCTTTAGAAATCAGTAAGTTTCTAACTATTTTTCAAGTTGAAGCACTCAGGATCAGCGCCGAAATTATAGCGGCTATTCATGCCGAACAAGCCACTGAGGTATTTTCTGCTGCACATAAATTAAAATCCTCAGCATTTTCTGTCGGTGCAATACCGCTAGGCAATTTATGTGCTGCACTTGAAGCGGCTGGAAGAAGCAACGATCAAGCAACGATTAATAGGCTATTGCCCAGCTTTGAATTAGCCTGGAGCGAGGTAAAAAACCAGCTTGAACAAACGATTAATTAGGTCTATGCCAGTCGGGGTTTTTATCGCAAGCAGGACGGGGTTTGTAACCTAAGCGGGACGGGATTTGCAACCCCGTCCTTAACGTTTAACCTAAGCCAGGGATAGGTGTCACTTAACGCTTAACATTTCGAAAGCTATTGAGCATCCAAACGTTTCGGTCGGGGTTGTAAACCCCGACCGGCATCCAGTGCACGGAATGCCAAGCTGGACGGGATTTGCAACTAAGCGGGACGGGGTTTGCAACCCCGTCCTTATCGTTTAACCTAAGCTAGGGATAAGCGTCACTTAACGCTTAACATTTCGAAAGCTATCGAAGCATCCAAACGTTTCGGTCGGGGTTGCAAACCCCGACCGGCATCCAGTACGCGGAATGCCAAGCGGGACGGGATTTGCAACTAAGCGGGACGGGGTTTGCAACTAAGCGGGACGGGGTTTGCAACTAAGCGGGACGGGGTTTGCAACCCCGTCCTTAACGTTTAATCTGAGCTAGGGATAAGCGTCACTTAACGCTTAACATTTCGAAAGCTATCGAAGCATCCAAACGTTTCGGTCGGGGTTGCAAACCCCGACCGGCATCCGCACTACATCATGTTGCAAGCACTAAGCTGGACGGGGTTTGCAACCCCGTCCTTAACGTTTAACCTGAGCTAGGGATAAGCGTCACTTAACGCTTAACATTTCGAAAGCTATCGAAGCATCCAAACGTTTCGGTCGGGGTTGCAAACCCCGACCGGCATCCAGGGGCATTTCCTCAAGCAGGACGGGGGTTGCAAACCCCGACCGGCATCTAGGGCGGAATGCCAGCACAAACTAAACAGCACTACATCATGTTGCAAGCCATTGGCTAAGGAGAGGTGAAGCTGGATTGGCCGATGACCAAAGCCAATGTTCAGGACGAGCAACATAGCCTTTTCGTACCGGATTTTGATGAATATAGTTAAGCTTTTGAAGATAAAAGGCAGGGGTTTCGATTTTCTTCGGAGCATTCGTTTCCATCCAAAACCGATAATTTCCCTGCGCATCAATAAATAGCTTCAAAACATTCGGCTCTGTGGTTTCGAGATTAGCCTTGAATTTAGCCGTAGTGAATCGTTTAAAGTCTCGTAAAAATCCGGCTATATCCGGCGAAGTAACGATAAGATGAATATGGTTCAGCATAAAAACATAACCATTCAATTCCAGTCCTTTGTTATCTTGACAATAAAGGATCGAATCGGCCATGATCTGCCAGCGATTATAGCGGTCAAACAGATAATACCAACGTTGCACCGTTAAAGTGAGATAGTAAGTTCCCGCGTTCAGTTCGGCGGCTACGCGTAGTGACGGCATGGTGCTTCCTTTAAATTTGATGGTGAACGATTGTATCAAAAAGCAGTAGCGGATATGACTGTCTTTGCCGATCTTTCAACGATAATAGTAGCATCAAACATGAGTAACGAGGTTATAAACCCCGTAACGCCCAAACCCCCGACCGAAACCTTTAGGTTTCGATAACTTTCAGCAGCAACTCAAACTGATCCACTGGAATCGGTTTACTAAACAAATAGCCTTGAAACAGCAAACAACCATTGTTCTTAAGAAATAAACGTTGTGCCTGTGTTTCTACACCTTCGGCAATGACTTCCATGCCTAACTTGTTAGCCATAGCAATAATAGTCTGCACTATCACTGCATCATCAGTATCACTGGTAATATCGCGCACAAAACTTTGATCAATTTTAAGCTGATTAAGCGGCAAGCGCTTTAAATTCGATAACGAAGAATAACCGGTACCAAAATCATCCATAGCAAAATGAATACCCATAGCACGCAAAGCATGCATTTTAGCGATGGTATCTTCGACATCATCAAGCACCAAACTTTCNGTTAATTCTAATTTAAGCCGCTCTGGATTAATCTGGTAAGTAGACACCAACTGTAGCACTTGCTCAACAAAATCAGCTTGATAAAACTGCCGCGAACTGACATTAACCGCGAGTTGTAAATGCGCTGTCAGCTCACGGCCTTGCCATAGTTTAAGCTGCTGACAGGCAGTCTCTAATACCCACAACCCAATCTGCAATATCAATCCCGTTTCTTCGGCTAAGGGAATAAAGTCAACAGGAGAAATAAAACCCAACTTGGGATGTTGCCAGCGAATTAAAACTTCCGCACCGACGATATACTCGCTGTCATCGAGTTGCGCCTGATAATAAAGCATAAATTGCTTTTCAGTGATCGCCACGCGCAGTTCTTTTTCAAGAGCAACCCGCTTATTAATCGTCGTTTGCATTTGCGGATCAAAAAAACGCAGGGTATTACGACCTGAGGTTTTGGCTTGATACATGGCAATATCAGCCTGCTTTAATAGTTCATCGGCGGTCTGCTCATGACCTTTAAATAAAGTCACCCCCATACTGGATGTACAGTAATAGTCATGGACAGACAACTGGTAATATTGGCTAAGCACCGCTAATACTTTATTAGCCATGCTTTCAACAAAAGCCGCCGCCTCAGTAACGTGATCACAGAGACCTTCCAGCATGATGACAAATTCATCCCCCCCTATACGGGCAACCGTATCCGTTTCGCGAACACACAGCAGCAAGCGCTGGGCAACCTGCTGTAGCAGTAAGTCCCCCCTATCATGCCCCAAGGTATCATTGAGTATTTTAAAGTTATCCATATCAATAAGTATCAACGCACCTAAACGATCATTACGTTGACTGACCGCTAAAGCCAGTTTCAAACGATCTTGTAGTAATAAGCGATTAGGTAACTCAGTCAATGAATCATAGTGAGCGAGTCTTTCAATCTTATCGACAGCTTCTTTTGTTAACGTCACATCCAGAAAAGTACCGACATAGTTAGAAATCTCATCATACTGATCGTTTACGACAGTAATCGTCAGATATTCTAAATAAAGCTCACCCGACTTGCGTTGATTCCATATTTCACCTTGCCAAGAACCGTTGCTCTTAATGCTACACCACATAGCCTCATAAAAAGACACCTTTTGTAGATTAGAACTCAGAACATGAGGTTTATGCCCTATCACCTCATGTTCTGCATAACCGGTAATGCGGCTAAAAGCACTATTAACACAAATAATATGAAGATCAGCATTGGTCACCATAATGCCCTCTTGAGACTCGAAAGCAATGGCAGCGATACGTAACTGCTGCTCTGACCATTTACGTTGGCTAATATTACGCGAGGCGTTAAAGATGACGCGCGCCCCGTCTCGCTCTAACACTAGGCTACTCACCTCAATATCCAATAGAGCCCCATTTTTACAGCGATACTGGGTCTCAATTAGCAAATAGACCTGTTGCCGCTCATGATAGCCCGCATCCCATTGAGCAACGTTCATACCGATAATCTCATCTCGCGTATAACCCAGCATCTTGCAAAATGAATCATTGGCCTCAATAACATTGCCCTCAACATTAAGAATATGAAGGCCATCACCGACATTATGCAAAAACGTCAGATTGTTCTTGGCTATTTCATCGCTGTGTCGCGTAAAATCCAGCCGTTCAGGGGAAGAATGGCGGCTTCGCTTCATGTTTTCCATCGCATAAAATCTCTGTTGTGTTAGCTTATAAGGTCTAATAGTTTCCTGATGTAAAGATGCGTCGCCTATGCAAAAGCATCGTCATTGCGGCAGGGGGGCAAAATCCATAGCACTGGATACCCGTATCCTTGTAGATACTTTGTTCAAAGTCAAAGGTATTTTTCGTTCATTTTTAACCGCCAATGCCGGTCGCTCATCGTTATACACCAGTTTTGTAGGGTGGATAAGCGCCAGCGCATCCACCGAGTATGATCGAGTTTGTTTAGTCCAATGCCGGTCGGGGTTTGCAACCCCGACCGAAACGTTTAGATGCACCCAATCGGGGTTATAAACCCCGTCACGCTGCGCCTTCTTCATCGGCACATTCATTAACACTTATGTATAACGATGAGCGCATCGAGTGAAAATAATATACTATTTGCACTGCCCCACCTTAAGCCTAGCATCTGCCTTGCTTTACGTTGATGCCAGAAAAATAAACACTCTACACTTAAATAGGCTAACAATAGCATGGCAGCAGTGACTTTAAAATATGAACTTTTCAGCTTAAGCATTTGCCTGGTGCTCATCGTGCTGTACTACCTGTATTTATGGCAACGCACAAAACGCGCACCGGATTCTAGCGCACATAGCTTTAATGCAAAAATACGAGAGCGCTGGGTGCAGATGATATTGGCAAGCAGCAATAACAGCCTACTTGCCATACAAACTTTGCGTAATTCTGTGATGGCCGCCAACTTTATGGCCTCGACGGCCATCTTGCTCATTATAGGCACTTTAACGAGCAGCGAAAAGTTAAGCCAATGGCTACTCCAAAGTAACCTACCTCATTTAATACCCGCTTATTCCAATGAACTCGCCGCATTAAAACTGGGTTTATTAGTCGTCGATTTCTTTATTGCCTTTTACAGCTTTTCTATGGCCATACGTTTTTTTAACCACGTCGGCTACATGATCGGTCTTGCTGATGCTAACTTAACATCACAAACCAGCCTGTATTTAAATAAAGCCGGACGTTATTACACCTTAGGCACGCGTAGCTTCTTTTTTAGTTTACCCATTATATTGTGGCTGTTTGGGCCTGCGTTTCTAATCTTAGGAACCTTAATATTAATTCTAGGTCTTGCCTTGTTAGATAATGTGTCTAGTTAAATAGGCATCGTTAATACGGCTATCCACTTAAAACGGACTTCCGGCGAACGGTTAAACCTAGCATCTGGCCTGCCTTAAGTGGTCTCTAAACTCAAAATCACCTTATAGAACAACATCAACACCCTCAGTTTCAAGGTTTTTTAAAGTCATGTCAAAGTCTTCGGCATTGATGCTCAAGAAACTTAGCGCTTGCTCAAATGTCACGCTGGTTGAAAGTGGATCATAGCTATTAACAGAATGCGAGAGTGCGGCATCGGCAATAATCAAGAGATTACATAAAGCATAGGTTTCATTATAGAGATAATTGTTTAACTTATAATGATGCCATTTTACAACAAAGACTATTTTTTCTGGTATGCCCCACGAAGAGAGCAATGCGGCACCTAATTTATCATGAGAGATTCCAAAGAGTTCTTGTGAAACCTCATCGCTATTATCGCCATTATTTATGCGCTCTAGTAAAGTATCGGTAAGCTCTGAACTGATTGCGCTATAGGCGAGAAAGCCAATGTCGTGCAAAAGCGCAACCAAGGCGATATCTTGTGGCGATGGCCGCTCAAAAGAACGCATCAGCTTTGCGAAGGCAAGCATGACTTGCCTTACTTCAGCACTATGTTTCCATATTCTGTTACTATCAAATTCATAGACGCCAGACTCGCTTTTCAAGGTAAATAAAGCGCTGGCTAACGCAGAATTATAGGCATTGCTCATGCCTATACGTTGAACAGCTTCTTTAACCGAGCTGATAACAGGGCCTCCAGACGCACCCAAAGCCGCCGAGTTTGCCATTGAAATAATGCGAGCCGAGGTGACGGGGCATTGACAGATAACCGGCACCAGAGCATCCTGATCCCTATCATTGTCCATATTGAGCGATAAAATTTTCTGTGCCACCATCGGCATGGCGGGGAGCTTTATCTTATTGATCTCTATTTTCATAAGGCGACAAACTATCTTTCTACTGTTAAAACTAAGATGTGCTAAGCAAAGTAGCACATCATTTATGTTACTGGATTGATGCGCCTCTTAATGCCTGCACATCTTGGTTTTGTTTAGGTACTTGCGTAGCTCGGGTTAGGCACGATGCCGGTCGGGGTTTATAACCCCGACCGAAACGTTTGATAACTTTCGAAACCTTAAACGTTAA
>TBL_comb47_HYPODRAFT_10001502_pt1 | contig 30244 bp, 20 predicted proteins | sample TroBogypolimnion_40_FD_10682 | JGI IMG/M metagenome (IMG submission 10682) | reverse complement strand
AGGCCATCACCGTAGCTGCAACCATAAATATAAGAAGGAAGGCAAAACAGATACGGCAATGTTGTAAATGTCATATCGCTGCCGTAGGATGTCCCCCCAATATTCGAGCTTATTATACGATAATGATAAAGTGTATTCATGCTAAGTCCTGAGACTAATCCAGATACTGACTGTGCAGAATTTCCAGTGACAGTTGATGGGATTCCGGTGATGACGGAGCCATAACCTGGGGTCAGGCCGTATTCAAAAGAAACGTTTGAAGAGTTATTATTGGCATTTACTGTTCCGTTGAGTGTTGCAGAGGTCCCAGCAATATTTGTCGCGCTGGTTGTTGTAACACCTGGCGGGTTTGCATTGGTACTAAAAGTCATATCTGATCCAGGCGTTGTCCCCCCCGGATTCATTGCCCATGCACGGTAGTGGTAGGTGGTTGAAGCGGCTAATGAAGTGATGGAAGCACTGAATGGAGTGTCGGTATTCCCGGTAACAGAAGCCGGAGCCCCGGCAACAGTATTGCCATAACCGGAAGTTAACCCCCAGTCAAAACCCGTTGAAGAGGAGGTTCCGTTTGCATTCACTGTACCGTTGAGGACAGCAGCACTCGATGTAACACCTGAAGCGGAATTTGTTGTAACTGAAGGTGGGATTGCCGGAGGAAGAATGTTCACACCGAAATCAGTGCAATTTCCGTAATAGTTAAAGCCACAGGGATCTGTCGGATAGTTCTGATATGCCGCCATTACCCGGAGTACTGTCGGGCCTGTCAGGGATGCAGGAGGAACTGTGAAGGGAATGGTGTAGGTCGTTGCAGCATAACAACACTGAACCTGTCCGACAAGTTCACTGGATCCGTCAAAAACATTATTGTGGTTGTAATCAATCCACACGCGAACAGAAGTTGGATAGAAACATCCTGCGCCATATCCGGCTTTTACTGAAATTGTATAAGTTGAATTCTGGGCAATATCCGTCGTTGTTGATGAAAGATTCTGGTAAAATGTTGGATCCCCGGGCATTCCCGTACAGTCTATCGTCTGGCTGATAGTATTTAACCCAAAGTACGTCACTCCGATATGATAATTATAGCAGCCATAATTAAAAGGAGGGATACAATACAACGAGGAGGATGAGGTAAAGGTCACGTCATCTCCATACGAAGTGCCCATCGAATTTGTAGCAACCACCCGGAAATGGTAACCTGTGCTTAGCTCCAATCCACTCAAATCTGCAGACACACTTGTATTGTTGCCATCCGTGAGTATTGAGGGTGATGCTGCAATAACTGTCCCATAGGATGTTGTCAGGCCATATTCGAAAGAGACTGTCGTCGACAAATTATTAGCATTCACGGAGCCGTTTAATGTTGCCTTGTTGCCGGTTATCCCGGTTGCCGTTTCGGTATATACTGTCGGGGCAATCGCCTGGGTTGTAAATGTCCTATCATTGCCTAAAGTCATGCCACCAATACTCGATCCAACTGCCCGGTAATGATACGTTGTATTCCCAGACAAGCCACTGATTGAGCTGCTCACAGGCGTGCCTGAAGTCCCCATAACGGGGGAAGGAGAACCAGGTGCCCAGTTACCATATGAATCAGTCGTACCATAATCGAACGATACACTCGTCGCGGTACCATTTGCATTAACAATCCCATGCAACATGGCATCCGTACCGGTCACACCATCAGCAGCTACTGTCGTGACGGTTGGCGGCGGCGGCGGTGGAAGAAGGTTGACCATGAAATCAACACAATTTCCGGACACTTCAGAAGTTGAGCAAGGATCATATTCAAAATAGCCGGTCGTGTTATAATCACATGACATAGCCCTGAGTCGCGCGGGTCCGAAATTAGAGGAAACCGGAACCGTGAAATAACCCATTGCCGGAACACCTGCCGTTCCACAATATATGAATGCGGCGATCTCACTATAACCATCAAAAACATTGTTTTGGTTATAATCAATCCATACTGTTACAGCCGTTGCATCATTCCCCGCAGTCACATAAATACTATATGATGCATTCATGGTAAGATCGGTTGACAACGAAGTAAAATCCTGATAGTAACCGGGTGAACCACTGCAAGTAACAGCCTGTGAAATTGTGTTCAGCTCAATTGACGTGATAACTGATGGAACACTGCTGCAACCACTTGAATATACCGGAAGACAGAAAGGTGTTGACAAAGTTGTAAAAGACATGTCACTGCCATACGAAGTACCGGTTGAATTTGTACTAACGATCCTGTAGTGGTATGTTGTATTCATTGCGAGGCCTGTCAGCGATGCTGCGATCGCTTGGTTATAATATCCTGTAACAGGGATTGGGCTTCCTGCAACAGTTGACCCATAAGATAAATCAAGGCCATATTCAAACGAAGCTGATGAAGTAGAATTGTTTGCATTCACCAGGCCATGCAATGTTGCCGAGGTCCCTGAAATAACGTCGGCACCCAGTGAGATGACTGAAGGAGAAAGCTGACTGGTTGTAAACGTCATATCGGCGCCCTGAACAAGCCCACCGGCGCCAAATCCAACGACTGTGTAATGGTAAGTTGTATTTGGGTCCAGTCCGGAAGCAATAGCCTGGACATCCGTATCAGTAGTTCCGGAAACAGGTGATGGGGTGGCGCCGACCATGCTTCCATAAGTTGCATCAAGTCCATAATAGAACTGTACGTTGGTCAGATTACCATTGGCGTTTACAGAACCATTCATTGTGGCATAAGTACCGTAAATGGAGGAGGCCGGCAGGGTGGTTACACTAGGGGCTGCAACCGGTAAGATTATGTTTACATTAAAGTCACAACAGTTCCCATACCCTCCACTGTTACATGGATCATCAGGATAACCATTCATTGTGCATGACATGATCCTTAACCTGGCGGTGCCGGTCGGTAAACCACCCGGGATATGGAAAGTGAAACCATCGTAATAACCGGCATTATAATAATAAAATTGGCCGATAAGTTCTGTGGAATTGTCAAAGCTGCCATTCTTATCGTAATCAATCCACACAGAAACATACAACCCTGAATTATTGGATTGAATATTTAATGTGTAATACCCAAGTTCTGCAAGATCGGTGCTCAGGCTGGTATAATCCTTGTAATAGGAAGGGCTTCCTGTGCACGATATCGCCTGATCGATCGTGTTCAGTTGGAACCCGGTAAGACCATCACCCAACTCACAACCATTGGAATAAGTTGGTATGCAGTACTGTGCATTTACACTGTTGATAAGAAGCATCAACATGATTGCCTGTAACAGACGTAAAGTTGTTTTCATAGGGTAATTTTTAAATACGTTAGCAGTATACTGTTAAATTATTAACAATAAATGTTTCAATAAAAAAAGATCAATTGCGGATTATCATCCAGAAAAACACATCAACTGGTAGGGGCAGAAGAGATGATCAGTAGCCTTGTATAAGTCTTATCAAAAAGCGAATCTACAATAATTATAATATATTTCATTTCTTTTCATGATATTTCTCAATCACTGCGATTGAAAAAATATTTTTCCGAATTAGTATGAAATTAATATACTGTAGCAAACACCACTATTTAGATCTATTCTAAATTTTATGCCCGGGAGAAATCAGACAACAACTCCCTAACAAAATTTGAATTCTGCTTGAATCAATGCAGGAAGGTCAATAGGTAGGAAGCCTTTGCAGGAAACTCAGGGAGCCGAGGCAGTGCCTCTTATTCAAAAAAGCAATAGAGAAATATGAGCAATTCTTTAATGCTGTTCAGTTCCTTGTGAAAGCAATAAAGCAGAAGGGTAAACATTAAACCCCGTGGATGATGAAAGGGGAAAGCGGAAAAATCCAGATTTTCCCCGGTTACCTATTCTTCTTTCTTTACCTCTGGGTTAATATACGTTTTCACCGGAGGCTTAACATCGATTGGCTTGGTGAGAACAGGTTTTGCAACGGGTGCAGGCTTTGCTTTCACTGAAGCTTTTTTCTTCTGTACAGGTTTGGTCTTAACCGGGCCTGCTTTCTTTGCGGGAGCAGCCGGCGTAATTTTTTTCTTCGGTCCTGGTTTAGCTTTCACAGCAACGGTTTTTTTTGCAATACCTGGTGTTGCTTTACCAGCTTTTTTAGGTTTTCTTCCACGCCTGGCTTTTGGAGTTTCCCCTTTCTTAACGGATTCCGGAGCGTTAACTGCAGCTTTCGCAAGGTTTGTTTTTTTTGTTTTCCGTCTTTTCCTGGTTTTCTTTTCTTTTACTTCCTTGACGTCCTGCTTATTTAATTTAAACAGAATGCTTTTTATGTCGTCAACGTACTTCAACGCCATTTCCAGTTCATCTTCATATTGATTTTTCAGAAGTTGATACTGATCTTCTGTTAATGATAATATTTTCATAGGTTGATTATTAGTTATTTGATGCAAAAGTGAGAAAATTTTTATTTCATAAAACATTTTTCGTAATATCTGCAAAAAAAACATTTCCGCTCTGCCGGAGCCATAGAACTAGACCATGTATCATGGTGATTTCCTTTTATAATAACACTTCATTGCCTTAAAAAATTTTCAATCAGTCGAGTGATTTACCAACAGAAATGTTTAATCTGACAACATCAATCACATAATCAATGTTGGCTTTCAGAAGGCTGACCTTGCTTTCAGATGCAGCAGTTTCGGCATCCAGCAAATCCAGGTTGGTGATAGACCCGGACATGAAGCTGATTTTTGCAAGTGACAGTGCTTCCTCTGCCTGCCTGACCTGGAGCTCACTCTGCCTGATTTTTTGAAGCGATGCCTGGAGATTGGCATCGTTTTGAAATACTTCAGTGGAAATTTCCCGGTTGGTCTGATCTGATTCGTGCTTTGACATGTTGATGGAAGCGTTGGCCATATCGATATTATTCTTTCTGCGACCGGCATCAAAAATCGGAACATGCAAGCCAACTCCGGCAGCATAGTTCCCGGTAAAAACTGAAAGGTCCGGGATAAACCCGTTTTTCCAGCCACCTGATGCAAAAGCACTGAGGACAGGATTGTTCATCGCTTTAACGGTTTTCAGATGAAGTTCGGAATGTTTTTCCCTGAGATTGGCGATCACCATCTCGTACCGGTGTTGAACTGCATATGGAATTAATGAATCCCGGCTGATGTTGGGTTGCACAAGCGTGAATGTGCGTTTTACACTTAGCTTTGTGCCGATTGGGGTCCCCATCAATGAATTCAGGATCGCTTGTTGAGTCTTGATGGCAGTCTCCACATCTACTTTTTGGTTTTCTGCGATAGAAATCCTGACCTGTGTTGAAAGGATTTCATACTGAGTGGCTGAACCTGTTTCTTTTTTACGTGTAACAAAGTCCAGGTGCTCCTTCAGTGTTGCCAGTTGAACCTCCCGAATCTTCAGCGCCTCCTGTAAATATACTAATGAATAGTAGCTTACAGATGTCAGCAGTGTCAGTTTTTGTTTTACCAGGTCAACATTCCTTTCGGAAATTTCTTTTGAGGATTCTTCCAGTTTAATGTTACGGGCTGTTTTCGAAAAGTCATAAAGGGTCTCCCGGACATTCAATGCAGTATTGTAATTATTTTCAGGATAAATCTGGAAGGAACCGAGGTTGGGTACTGATAACTCAGATACAGGTCCCAGCCTGGTATATCCGGCATCCGCATCAATGACCGGGAGGTACCCGGACCGTGCCAGTCCGATGCCGGCTTCTGCTGCATGAATTGCTTCCTGCGCCTTTAATATTGAAGGATACGTCGACAAGACCTGCCTGACTACCTGCCGGAGGTCAATGGAATCCATGGGGTTGAAATTCGGAGTTGCTTTAGGAGTCTGGGCCAGCATGAAATACGGGAACCCTACTAGTATCATGAAAATAAAGCGGCTTTTAAACAAAATGGACTTCATGGGAATAATTTTTCTGTCTTACTTGCATTAATTATCTATTGTGGGATCGTTTTGCCTGACCGGTTGCGAACTCACTCCCACTCCGGTGGGCTCTTTGCTCCCTTTCTTCCTTATTCTGAGGAAAAGAACAGGGATCGCACTGATCAGGGTGATGACTGATGCAAGCAGGAAATCGTCATCGATCGCCTGAACAAAAGCCTGTTTATTTAAGTGTGAACTGATTAAATACTGACTTTGTGTTTCTGCCATATGCCCAATACTTCCTGCGTGAGATGTGATGTAATTGCCGAGGTTCTTCAACACCGAATGATAGGCTGGAGAATTTTTTTCAATCCCTTCGCCGAACATCTGTGAATGGTAAGTCATCCGGGTTGTAAAAATAGTAGTCAGGATGGCTACACCAAAACTTCCTCCCACCTGCCTGATCACATTGATCAATCCGGAAGCCTGTCCCATTTTTTCGCGCGGGATATCTACCATGGCCACCATTGTCATAGGGCTGAACATAAGTCCCATTGCCACACCTCTCAGGTAAAGTGTTGTCATGATGAAGCTGTGTTCCGTGAGGTACGACATCTGGGAATTCAGGTAGAAGCTCAGGGTCAGCAACAGCGCCCCGCCCATGATCAGGATCTTCGGGTTGATCCTGTTGGAGGATAATCCTGCCAGCGGGGCTGCAATACCCTGGATGATTCCAACCGGCAGGAACACAGAACCGGCAAGGACTGCAGTATATCCCAATGAGTTTTGAAGATAAAGAGGAAGAAGGAAAGTACTTCCGAACATACCAATCCCGAAGATAAACATGACCAGGTTGCTCACCCCGAAGTTGTAATTTTTCAGGAGTTTGATATCGATCAACGGTTGGTCTATGATCAGTTCGGTTGAAAGAAAGACAACAAATGCAACGGCGGATATTGCAAAGCAGATCAAGACGACAGGAGATGACCAACCTGCTGAGTTTGTGCTGGCGTTCCCTTCGGTGAGTGCATAAAGAAGGAACGGAAGGAAGATGCTGACGGAGATAAATCCGACAGGATCAAACTTGCTTTTGTGCTTGTTCCTGTATTCTTTCTGGATGATTGCAGTAGCAAGCATACCGCCAATGCCAACAGGAACATTCACATCAAAGATCAGGGGCCAGCTGAATTCGTCGACGAGGTAACCACCAAGAAGAGGTCCGAAAGAGACGGAGGCTGCAGATGCAATAGACCAGAAGCCGAGTGCTATTCCTCTTTGTTCGGGCGGAAATTCCCTTGTAATGATTGCCATCCCCACAGGCATCAGACAGCCTGCGCCCAATCCTTGTATGACACGGGAGAAAATAAGCAGGTTTTCAGTGCCGGACACACCGCACAAAAATGATCCGAAGGTAAACATGAAAAGGCCCAGAAAGTAAATGCGCTTGTATCCAAACCGGTCGGCGAGCCATCCGGATGTTGGCAGCATCACCGCCATTGCAAGCATGTATGCAGTAAGGACCCACTCAATCTTGTCAATGCCAACGCCAAAAGAGGCCATGATCTTGGGCAACCCGACATTGACGATGGTTGCATCAAGAACCGCCATAAATGTCCCGATCATTACATTGGCAAGCAGCCACCACCGGTACGAAGGACTTTCAGTATCGAAAGTGGCATTGTATTCCCGGACAAAATCAATCAGGTGCCTGATCCCTGGAAGTCTTCTCATGGCTATTTAAAAATTTTGACGATCACAGACATGCCGGCAGCCAGCTGATACAATCCTGAATCCTTTGACTGACTTACACTATCGATGGAAATTTTAACTGGAATCCGCTGCGTGATCTTGGTGAAATTTCCGGAAGCATTGTTTGGTGGTATGAGAGAAAACTGAGCGGCAGTGTTGGTTCCGACATTAATGATGGTTCCAAAAAATTTGATTCCCGGGAAGGCATCGGCTGTAAACATTCCCTTTTTTCCCGGGCGGATCCCGGAAATTTTTGTTTCCTCAAAAAACGCCATCACATAATAAAGTGAATCCTTGGTTATCGTAAACACGGGCTGCCCGGGCTGCGTAACATCTCCCGGAAGCAACCACCGTTTTGCAATTTTGCCTTTGCCGGGAGCATAAATCCTTGTGTTCTGCAGCGAGGTTTCAATGGTAGCAATCTGAGCGGTTGCTGTTTTTATTGTGCTTTCTGCCATTTCCACCTGTGATTTGCTTACATCAATCTGGGCCTTTGCCGTTTCAAGCTGCGCAATTGAAGACTCCGATGTCTTTTTCATATGATCAAACTGTTCCTCCGAAATAACCTTTCCCTCAAATTGGACGGTTGCACGGTCCAGGTCTTCTTTAGCCCTTGCACAATTTATTTCCTGAACACGAAGTCCTTTCTGATCAAGGATATATTTCGACTGGGCCTGCTGAACAGAAGCAACAGCCTGGTCACGCACGGCCTGGGCCTGCATCTTTTGAGCAACGAGGTCTGAACTGTCGAGTTCCACCAGCAGCATACGGGGTGCAACAGAATCTCCTTCATCAGCATAAATCTTGTTTATCCTGCCCATTATTTTTGCACTCACAGAAACTCTGTCGGCATCAATATAGGCATCATCGGTAGTATAGTATGAAGTATACTCACGATACCAGTGCCATCCGTAAATGCCGATGCCGATGATTACGAGGGACAACGCGATGTAAGCCCTGATCCGCTTTGATCTTTTTGAATTTTTAAATTCTCCTGTAGCCATTGTTAAAGATTTTCTTTGTTTTCCAATCCGTTACTTTACAGCATTTTTCATTGAAGTGATAAATAATTCCAGGAACTGTTTGTTTTTTTCATCGATCCTGTCATAATCCACCTTGTTCAAGGCTGTATAATCCCTGAAATTCATCACCACCAGCCGCATTCCGTGAAGAACATCCAGGAATAATATGGCAGACTTCAATGGATCTGCGAGGGTAAACACTCCCGTCTCCACACCACTGTTTAAAATTGTGAATATTAACCGGGTTTCCCTCTCCCGGAAATTTAAAAAAGTGGCACTGATATGAGGCCTTATTTTTGCAACATTTGAATACCTGAAAATATTCAGATTCACGAATTTCTTAAAATGAATGTGTCGCTGTTTAATGAATTCACTAAGCATATCTTCAGGAGATTCCAGCTTTGCAATTTTCTTAGAAATGAGCTGAAAAAAAAGCTCCTGCTCGCGTTCGATCACCGCTTTAAACAGGCTCTCCTTATCCGGGAAATAATAATACAGCGATCCTTTCGACATGCAGAAGCCACCGGCTATTTCCTGCATGGTGGTCCGGTCGAAGCCATAGAGACCAAAACGCCTCTTTGCTTCCCTGAGAATCTCTTCGATTTTCTCAACATTTTCACCCCGATGTAAAACCAGTACCATAATTTAACTGTTTGACTTTTTTGTTCGAGCGGTCAAAGATACAAAATTATCAGCAGATGTTCAAACGAATCTTTTATTTTTACCATTTATTAAAATTCTTGCAATTTCAAAAAGATGTATTACCTTTGCAAACGAAAATGCACTTGTGCATTGATTGTAGAAGAGTTTTGAGGGGACAAAAAGTCCCCTCTTTTATTTATCAAAAAATGGCAGGATTAAGCGGAAAAATCAACAATCTCGTATTGCAATTCCTTGATGGGACTGATAAATTCCTTGTGGACTTTGTTGTTCAGCCGGGAAACAAATTCTCCGTCTTTATTGATGGAGATCAGGGTGTGACAATCCAGGACTGCCAGTCCCTCAGCAGGGAGATTGAAGGCAGCGTGGATCGTGAAGTTGAAGATTATGACCTGACAGTTTCTTCCGCCGGACTTGATCAACCGTTAAAACTTGAGAGGCAATACAGGAAAAATATCGGGAGGGAACTGAATGTCGTCACAACAGGTGAAAAGAAAATTGAAGGGATCCTGGCGGCGGTCACGGATCAGCACATTGAACTGATGCACCCGGTAAAAAAACCAAAGAAAGAGATACAACAACCGAATACAATTCTTCCATATCCGGAAATTAAAACAGCAAAAATAACAATCAAAATAGGAAAATAATTCGATGAAAAATGGAACATATTAATTTAGTCGAGACCTTTTCGGAATTCAAGGAATTCAAGAATATCGACAGAGAAACCATGATGCGTATCCTGGAAGATGTTTTCAGGCATATGCTTGCCAAGAGGTATGGTTCAGCTGACAATTTCGACATCATTGTGAACATCGACAAGGGAGACCTTGAGATCTGGAGAAACCGGATGATTGTGGAGGATGGCACAGTGGAGGATGAAAATGCCCAGGTTGCCTTATCTGAAGCCATTAAAACAGAACCTGACTTTGAGGTTGGTGAAGATCTTTCAGAAGAAATCAAACTCCTTGATTTTGGCAGACGCGAAATTCTTGCCATTCGTCAGAACCTGATCTCCAAAATCCAGGAATATGAAAAAGACAACATCTTCCGGAAATACAAGGAGAAGATCGGGGAGATCATAGCAGGGGAAGTCTACCAGGTATGGAAAAAAGAGATCCTTGTTCTGGATGATGAAAGCATTGAACTCCTTCTTCCAAAGTCCGAACAGATCCCTTCAGATTTTTACCGCAAGGGCGACAGCATCAGGGCTGTTGTTTCGAAAGTCGAGATGAAGAACAACAATCCTGTGATCATTCTTTCCAGGACATCTCCTGTTTTCCTTGAAAGACTCTTTGAAGCAGAAGTTCCCGAAGTCTATGACGGTCTCATCAGCATCAAAAATATTGTTCGTGTCCCGGGTGAGCGGGCAAAAATTGCTGTCGAATCGTATGACGACCGCATTGACCCTGTAGGAGCCTGCGTCGGAATGAAAGGTTCGAGAATCCATGGAATTGTCAGGGAGCTCAAGAATGAGAACATTGATGTGATCAATTTCACATCCAATCCTTCGCTTTATATCCAGCGGGCACTGAGTCCTGCAAAAATCACTTCCATTATCATTGACGATGAAACCAAAAAGGCCGATGTTTATATGCGGCCCGACCAGGTTTCACTTGCTATTGGTAAAGGAGGATTCAACATCAAGCTGGCCGGGAAACTTACCGGTTTTGAAATTGATGTTTACCGTGATACCGATGTGGATAATGAAGATGTCGATCTCCAGGAATTTTCGGATGAGATCGATCAGTGGATCATTGATGAAATGAAAACCATTGGTTGTGATACTGCAAAAAGCGTTTTAGCGCTTGATGTTCAGGAACTTGTTAAGCGAACCGACCTTGAAGAAGAGACTGTTAATGAGGTCGTCCGCATTTTAAAAGCAGAATTTGAATAAAAAGTTTTAATTTTACTACCTGTATAACGAAGGGATTGAGCCATAAGCTATGAGTGAAGGCGCACCAATAATACGATTAAGTAAGGCGGCACGGGAATTTAATATCGGAGTGTCTACCATTGTTGACTTTCTGTCAAAGAAAGGCTTAAACATTGAGAAGGACCCCAATTTTAAACTCTCGCCGGAAATGTACATTATCCTCGTGAAGGAATTTGCACCTGACAAGCATGTCAAGGAAGAAGCAAAAAAAATTGGTCTTCAGTTTGCCCAGCATGAGACCATCACAATTGAGGATAAACGTACTGCGGCGAAAGAGCGGGAAAAAGAGCGGGATGATCTGTTCATCAAGAATGTTGGACTTGACTATGACAACAAGCCTTTTGATGGCCAGAAAAAGATCCGTGAAACTCCTGTAAAACCTCCACCAAAAGAAGAAAAAAAGGCAGAACCTGAAATTGTTCCTGAAGCGCCCAAAAAGGCCAAGGCCAAAGCTGCTGAAGACAAGGTCATAGAAAAAACCGAACCTACCGAACTCGTTGAAAAGGTATCAGAACCGGATAAAAAAGCAGAACCGGAGAGTGGTCGCCATAAAAAAGAAGAGCCTAAGATTCCTGCCGAAACAAAAGAGGCACCTGCGGAAGAACCACTGGAACAGGCAGAAATTCCTGAAGAAAAATCAAAGAAAAAAAGTCCTGATCTTGTCATCCTCGGGAAGATGGATCTGGATAGCGTTAAAAAATCCCGTTCAAAAAAATCCTCTATAAAAGAAGATGGGAAAAAGAAGAGAACCGACCATGAAGAAGTAGAAAAAGAGGAAGAAGAACAGGCTCCTGAAACGTCGCCGGCGATTGCGTCTGAGGTTCCGGAGATGCCTGTATCCTTCACCGAACCGGAAGTTGAAGAACCGGAATTCATCGAAGAATTACCAGAGGAAATAATAATTCCCGAACTCGATAATTTCCTGCCCACAGAAAGAATCATTCTTGAAGGGCCAACAATCCTTGGGACAATGCAACTTCCCGAACCCAAAAAGTTTGAGAAGAAAAAACCCGTTGCCTCATCTTCTGATGAAGCCATCAAAGGAAAGAAAAAGAAACGGAAGAGAATTAAAAAACAGATGGGTCAGCCTGCTGAAACTTCTGCTGAAACAAAATCTGAAGAAACCAGACACAAACCTGCAGCGCGCAGGAGCACCTATAAGGAAGTCGTCAAGCCTGAACTTACGCAGGAAGACATTCAAAAGCAGATTAAAGAAACGCTTGCACGTCTGGGACCAGCAGGAAAATCGAAGGCTTCTAAGTACCGCAGGTTGAAACGTGATGCTGCCAGTCACCAGATGCAGCAGGATCAGGAAAAAATGGAAGAAGGAAAGCGTGTCATCCAGGTAACTGAATTTGTTACTGCCAATGAACTCGCGACGATGATGAATGTACCTGTGACCAATATCATTTCAACCTGTATGTCACTCGGACTTTTTGTCTCCATCAATCAACGGCTTGATGCAGAAACGCTGACACTCGTTGCAGATGAGTTCGGGTACAAGGTCGAATTTGTCAGTGTCGAGGTACAGGAAGCTATCCAGAACCGTGAAGAAACAGAGAACCCGGAAGATATGGTGGAGCGTCCGCCCATTGTTACCGTCATGGGTCACGTGGATCATGGCAAGACCAAACTTCTTGACTACATAAGGAAATCAAATGTTGTAGCCGGAGAAGCCGGAGGAATCACTCAGCATATCGGGGCCTATGAAGTACAGCTTGAAAACGGGAAAAAGATCACCTTCCTCGACACCCCGGGACATGAAGCCTTCACGGCCATGCGTGCCAGGGGTGCCCAGGTTACCGATGTCGCAATCATCGTGATTGCTGCAGATGACACTGTGATGCCGCAAACGAAAGAAGCCATCAACCATGCCTTGGCAGCCCAGGTGCCGATCGTGTTTGCAATCAACAAGGTTGATAAACCCAACGCGAATCCTGAAAAGGTCAGGGAAGCGCTTTCCATGATGAACATCCTCGTTGAAGACTGGGGTGGGAAATATCAGTCTCAGGAAATTTCTGCCAAGACCGGACTAAATGTCGGGGTATTGCTTGAAAAAGTACTCCTCGAATCCGAGATATTAAACCTCAAGGCAAATCCAAACCGTCTTGCTTCAGGAACCGTCATAGAGTCTTCGCTTGACAAAGGCCGGGGCTATGTTGCCAAACTTTTGGTTCTTAATGGCACCATGAAAGTCGGAGATATCGTCCTTGCCGGCTCCACATACGGCCGTGTTAAAGCCATGTACAACGAGCGAAACCAGCCGGTCAAAGAGGCAGGGCCTTCCGTTCCTGTACTGATGCTGGGACTGAACGGAGCGCCGCAGGCCGGTGATATATTCAACGTGATGGTTGATGAAAAAGAGGTGAAGACAATCGCCAACAAGCGTCACCAGCTGCAACGCGAACAGGGTATACGTACGCAAAAGCACATCACGCTGGATGAGATCGGACGTCGTATTGCCATCGGAGATTTCCGTGAACTGAATATTATTGTCAAAGGGGATGTGGATGGTTCTGTTGAAGCATTGTCAGACTCCCTGATCAAGTTATCTACCGAGGAGGTGGTTTGCAATGTGATCCATAAATCGGTCGGACAGATTACTGAATCCGACGTTTTACTGGCATCTGCATCAAATGCCATCATCGTGGGCTTCCAGGTTCGTCCTTCACTTAGTGCCAGGAAACTTGCTGAACAGGAACAGATTGACATCAGGCTCTATTCCATCATCTATACTGCGATTGAAGAGATCAAAGCCGCTCTTGAAGGTATGCTTTCCCCGGAAATCGAGGAGAAGATCACCTGCAATATCGAGGTCCGTGATGTATTCAAGATCACCAAGGTCGGAACTGTTGCCGGTTGTTATGTGCTTGACGGAAAAATCAACCGTCATACCAAGGTCAGGATCATCCGTGACGGGATCGTGGTTTATACAGGAAACCTGGGATCACTCAAACGATTCAAGGATGATGTGAAAGAGGTTAATTCAGGGTATGAATGCGGGCTTAACATTGAGAATTTCAATGATATCAAGGTAGGCGATATTGTGGAAGGTTACGAACAGATTGAAGTCAAGCGGAAATTATAATTCAATCCGTGATAAGGTCTGGTTGCGGTCGGGTCCGATGGAAACAATGTCGACTGGCACGCCCACTTCAGTTTCAATGTACTTTATGTACTCAGATAATTCGGTGGGAATATCACTGAAGGAAGTGATATTGTCAAGCGTGGAATTCCAACCTTTTCTTTCTTCATAAACAATTTCAAGCGCCGCATCTTCCAGATCGAATGGAAATCCATTGATCAGTTCATTATTCCTCCGGTATTCTTTACAAACCTTAATGGTTTCGAAACTATCGAGTACATCCGCTTTCATCATGATGAGGCTGTCGATCCCATTCAGTGTGATGGCGTACTTTAATGCAGGAAGGTCAAGCCAGCCACACCTGCGTGGCCTGCCGGTTGTTGCGCCGAACTCTTTTCCCCTGGAACGAAGTTGTTCTCCGGTTTCGTCTGACAATTCGGTGGGAAATGGCCCGGATCCCACGCGTGTGCAATAGGCTTTGAAAATTCCATAGATGCGGCCTATCCTGTGAGGTGATATTCCAAGACCTGCACATGCACCGGCTGCAATCGTATTCGAAGAAGTGACATAAGGATACGCGCCAAAATCGATATCCAGCAATGATCCCTGGGCTCCTTCTGCAAGTACGGATTTTCCTTCATCCAGGCTTTGGTTGATGAATTGTTCGGTATCAATTGAACGAAAGGATTTCATCTGCTCAACAGCGTCAAGCCATCTCTTTTCGTATTCCTGGAAATCCAGCCCCTCAAACCTGTACTGAGTTGTATCGGCAGTATTGTTGCGGATTGTTTCAAAGTGCAGTTCTTTCAGGGCCGTGTAGTGTTTTGAAAAGTCAGCAGAAGCAATGCATCCGAACCGGAGTCCGTTCCTGCCGTATTTATCAGTATAAGCCGGTCCGATCCCTTTCAGTGTAGAACCAATTTTAAATCGTCCTTTTACTGTTTCATATACGGCATCAAGCAACCTGTGGCTTGGAAGAATCAGGTGGGCCCTGTGAGAAATGAGCAGATTTTTCTCTGAATGAATGCCTGCGGAGGCAAGTTCCCTGACCTCCTTCATGAACACGAAAGGGTCGATTATCACGCCGTTCCCGACTACATTCTCAGATTCCGGGTGAAATATCCCTGAAGGAATGCTGTGAAGAACGAACTTTTTGTTATCAAAAATGATGGTATGCCCGGCGTTTGGGCCACCCTGAAAACGAGCAATAATATCGTAGTGCGGAGTAAAAAGATCAACAATTTTTCCTTTCCCTTCATCTCCCCATTGCAATCCAAGAATTACATCAACCTTCATGAAAATGGCTCCTTATTTCTTTGGCTTTGGATTGCCATAGAATGTAAGTGAATAATGCGTAATATCGACACTGAAAGAATTTTCTACCTGGGCTTTGATCTCTTCGATCCTCGGGTCATAAAATTCCCGGACATCCCCCGAATCATTAAAAATGAAATGATCATGCTGCCTGAACAACATGGATTTTTCGAATTGTGCATAGTTCGTTCCAAACTGATGCTTGGTTACAAGTCCACAGTCGAGCAACAATTCGATGGTATTGTACAATGTTGCCCGGCTGACCCTGTACTTATGATTTTTCATCCGGATGTACAACGTTTCAATATCGAAATGCCCTTCCGTTGCAAAGATTTCCTTCAGGATTGTGTACCTCTCAGGAGTTTTCCGGTGTGCGTGTTTTTCCAGGTACTCGGTAAAAATTTTCCTTACATTCTCAGCATTGTCCTCGAAGCCTTTTTTTATCATACTGTGAAAATTTGCATAAAGGTAGCTAAATATATCTATTTAGAACAAATATGAATAAATTATTTTAATCGACCCGGGTTACATTTTTTACGCCATCAATTTTTTTCAGGTTTCCAACAAGCTTATAGAGCGATCCGGTATCCTGCACAAAAAGCTTGACCTCGCCTTCTGTCAGACCATCCTTTGCTTCGAGATGGAATGATTTTATATTCAGATTCAGTTCGGATGAAATGATCCGGCTGATGTCGTTGATCATTCCTATTTTATCAAGACCGGTAATTCTAATTCCCGCCAGGAAAGAGATGGATTCATTCTTATCCCAGTTGATTTTAATGGCCCTGTTTCCATAGTGAGACATTTGTGTTATTGCTTCCGGGCACATGGTCCGGTGAATTACGATCGGCAGGTTTTCAGCGGCAAACAACCCGATGATATCATCACCGGGGATCGGGTTGCAGCAGGATGCGGTTTCAAATGATGGATTTGTAAAGTTAAAAGCTGTAGGAATGTCAAGGTTCAGCGGATCTATTTTCCGTTCATTTGGTTTTCCATTCTTCTCCGCCAGTTCAGTAGAATCCTTTCTTGAGGCTGCTTCAATAAAGTTCATCCAGCCTTTCTTTGTGCTGGAAGCAGCAAAAAATTTGACATCCTTCAGGATGATCTTATCTATTGCTACAGCATAATAGAGATCGATCAGCGAGGAGCAATTATTGGCTGTGGAGAATTTCCGAAGGATTTCAAAGGAAAAGTCAAGGTCAGCCTGGGCAAATAATTTTTCCAGTTTCTCCTTTCCCTGTTTGAAATATTTTTTACGTTCTGTCTTCAGCGCCATCTTGATGCTGGTTTTGGCGCGGGTTGTCACGACGGAACTCAACCATTCATCCTTTGGTGTTTGTTTTTTTGAAGTGATGATCTCGATCTGTTCCCCGTTTTTCAATTCCTGTGTTGTAGGGACCAGTTTTTTATCCACCTTGGCGCCGATACAGGTATTCCCTATTTCTGAGTGAATTGCATACGCAAAATCGAGAACCGTGGAATTTGCAGGAAGGGTTCTTAATTCCCCGGATGGAGTGAAAACCGAGATTTCATCCAGGAAAAAATACCCTTTGACATCGTCAATAAACGACAGCGCATCAGCATCCGGGCTTTCAATCATCTCCTTGATACGGTCAAGCCAGTTATCAAGCTGGCTGTTCAGCTTCATCGAATCTTTGTACTTCCAGTGGGCAGCATATCCTTTCTCGGCAATCTCATCCATGCGCTTGGTCCTGATCTGGATCTCCACCCATTGACCGGTATGGCTCATGACAGTAGTATGAAGCGCTTCGTATCCATTTGCTTTCGGAATTGAGATCCAGTCGCGCAACCGGTCACTGTTGGGGCGGTAATAGTCGGTGATGATGGAATAGACTTTCCAGCAATCCGACTTCTCCCGTTCCATCGGAGTATCAATAATAATCCGGATGGCAAAAATATCATACACCTCTTCAAACGTGACTTCCTTATTCTTCATCTTTTCCCAGATGGAATAAATGGATTTTTCCCTTGCAGAGATTGAATAATTTATTCCATGGGTTGCCAGGGAGTTTTTGATCGGGTAGATGAATTTGTTGATGAACCTTGACCGGCCTTTTGCAGATTCCTTGAGTTTCCTTGAGATGGAGGCAAAGACTTCCGGCTCCGTATATTTCAGTGCAAGGTCCTTCAGTTCACTTTTTATGGAATGCAATCCCAGCCTGTGTGCCAAGGGAGCATAAAGATAAATCGTTTCGGAAGCAATTTTTAGCTGCTTCTCAGGCGCGACCGCGTCGAGGGTGCGCATATTGTGCAAACGGTCGGATAATTTGACAAGGATAACCCTAACATCGTCAGAAAGCGTCAGGAGGATTTTTTTAAAATTCTCAGCCTGGAGGGAGGCATTTTTCTGATCAAAGATCCCTTTGATTTTTGTAAGACCATCAATGATGGATGCAACTTTGGGCCCGAACAACCCACGAATATCTTCCAGTGTATATTCTGTATCCTCGACGACATCATGCAGGAGCGCACAGATCACGGATGTAGTACCGAGACCTATTTCCCCGGCTGCAATTGTTGCAACACTCATGGGATGGTAAATATAAGGTTCACCGCTTTTCCGGCGCATGTCCTTATGAGCATCTACAGCCATATCAAAAGCCTTTCTCACCAGCTTCTTGTCCTCCGGTGATTTCGCTTTATATACTCTTAAAAGACCACGGTATCTTTTCAGGATCTCCTTTTTTTCGGATTCCTTATCTATCAGTTGCATTAATTCAATTTCGATGTTGGTTAGATGATCAGATCACAAAGTTAAAGGAAATTTAGATTGAATAGAAATAATGACAAGGTAATTCCTGTAGGAAAATTATTACTTTTGAATTCAGTTTTCAGGAGACTATCTGGTATGATAAAAAAAATCACAAAAGGAAAAATCAGTTTGGGATTCCTTCTGTGGCTTATGCTGGCTTCAAATTCTCTTTTTGCCACTCACCAGCGTGCTGCTGAAATTACGTTCCGCCATGTTTCAGGTCTCACCTATGAAATCACATTGATCTCTTATACATTTACGCCAAGTCCGGCCAATGCATTCCGCGATTTCTTGCTGATACAATGGGGAGATGGTACCGCAAGCGAAATCCCGAGGATTGAGAAATATGATCTTCCAAATGCCATCAACATAACCTACAACCGGTACCTTGGCCAGCATACGTTCCCGGGTGCATCAACGTATGTTATTTCGTGCGAAGATCCCAACAGGAACGGCAATATCGTCAACATTCCCAACTCCATCAACATTCCGCTTTACATCTATTCTGAACTGATCATTAATCCCTTCATTGGCGGATATGACAATTCCCCGGTTCTGCTCATACCCCCTGTTGACAACGGGTGTGTGTTTCAGCCTTTTTATCACAACCCGGGAGCTTTTGATGTGGATGGAGACAGTCTTTCTTACAGGCTCGTTCCATGCAGGGGTGATTTGGGGCAACCCATACCGGGATACACCCTTCCAAATGCTTCCCATTTTGTGCATCTCGACTCCATTACCGGTGATTTCCTCTGGGACAGCCCGGAACAGCAGGGAGAATATAACATTGCGATCCTGATCGAAGAATGGAGGAACGGCATGAAAATAGGCAGTGTCCTTCGCGATATGCAGATCAATATTATTGCCTGCAACAACAAACCTCCTGTGATAGAGGCATTGAAGGACACCTGTGTTGAAGCTGGAAATACCCTGACCTTTAATGTCAGGGCATATGATCCTGACAGCACAACTGTTATTCTTTCAGGAACCGGCGGCCCCATGGTTCTTTCCGATCACCCGGCAACACTTCAGCCCAATCCGGCATCCGGACAAGGACATACCCAGGCGACCTTTACATGGCCAACCGTTTGCTCTCATGTGCACAGGCAGCCTTACCAGATGTTTTTCAAAGCCAGTGACGACGGGACGCCTGTGAGTCTGGTTGACATCAAATCAATGAAAATCCTGGTCGTTGGTCCGGCACCCAAAAACCTGACTGCAACCCCCCTGGGTAATACGATCACCCTTGCCTGGGACAATTATGGCTGTCAGAATGCCAGCGGTTACTACATTTACAGGAAGACCGATTCCACCGGGTTCCATCCGGGTCATTGCGAAACCGGAGTTCCGGCATACCTTGGCTACACCCTCATTGATCAGTTCTCCGACATCACGCGAACTTCTTTCCTTGATGACAACCACGGAACAGGGCTCTACCAGGGAATCAAATATTGTTACATGGTGGTTGCCTACTACGCTGACAAAGCCGAAAGCTATGCTTCAAACGAAGCCTGTGCGAGGCTGAAAAAAGACCGGGCCGTAATCACCAATGTAAGCATAAACACTACCAGCGAAACACAGGGTTCTGTTTATATTGCCTGGTCAAAGCCCACTGAGATTGATATCATTCAGGCCCCGGGACCATATAAATATATTGTGTACCGCTCGATCCCGGGAAATGTCGGGCAGTTCGTTGCCATCGATTCGCTGAACAACCTGAATGATACCCTGAAGACAGATACGTTGCTGAATACAAAGATCAACCAGTACAGGTACAGGATCGATCTTTATAATGTCACACCCGGAAACCGTTTCCTGATCGGGCCATCACAAGTTGCACCATCAGTTTTTGTCAGCATCTCCCCTACCGATAAAAAACTCAGGATCTACTGGAACAATGATGTGCCATGGAACAATCACCTGTTTGCAATCTACAGGAAAGAGCTGGTCACATCTGCGTTTGATTCAATCGGAGCATCAACAATTCCTGCTTACACTGATGCAGGCCTGAAAAATGGGACAGAATACTGTTACAGGATTAAAAGCACCGGAAGCTATTCCACAAGTGGCTTCATTGATCCGATCATAAACTTCTCGCAGATCAGTTGCGGAGTTCCTGTAGATAATATTCCGCCTTGCCCTCCGAAACTTAAGGTCCGCGCGGAATGCCAGCGATCGACCAATGTTCTGACGTGGGAAAACGGGCCAGACAGTTGTTCGGCAGATATTGTCAAACACTACATTTATTACAGTCCGTGCAATACAACTCCCCTCACCATTATTGATTCATTGCAGAACAAATCAGATACGATGTATGAGCATTCACTTGCGGGCTCTGTTATCGGATGCTATGCAATCACAGCAAAGGATTCGGCCGGAAATATCAGCGTTTTCAGCAACACAGTTTGTGTCACCTATGATTCCTGTACATACAGGTTGCCGAATGTATTTACACCCAATGGCGATGCAAGCAATGATTTCTTCGTCCCGTTTCCGTATTTCTCTTCTGTGGATCACGTTGACATGACCATTGTCAACCGCTGGGGCCGTGTAGTCTTTACAACGAGTGACCCGGAGATAAAATGGGACGGAACTGATAAGACGACGAAACAGCCCTGTGCGGATGGCGCTTACTTTTATGTGTGCGATGTGTTTGTAAACACCTTATGCGGATTAACGAAAGAAACGCTGAAAGGATCCGTGAGCATCCTCCGGTGATTCATTGAATTCATACCCTTTCACTGACATCTATTCTGAAAGATCCTTCCTTCACAGGTCGCTTCTTGTATAGATTTTATTGCTTTTTTACTATATTTGCTGCGTGAAAAACATTCGTAATTTCTGTATTATTGCCCATATTGACCATGGGAAATCAACCTTGGCAGATCGCCTTCTGGAGGTGACTAAAACTATCTCTGAACGGGATTATCAGAACCAGGTACTGGATGATATGGATCTTGAACGGGAACGTGGGATCACGATAAAGAGTCATGCCATCCAGATGGATTATACGCTTGACGGACAAAAGTATGTGCTGAACCTGATCGATACTCCCGGGCACGTCGATTTCTCCTACGAAGTTTCGCGCGCCATTGCTGCATGCGAAGGTGCACTCCTGGTTATTGATGCCACCCAGGGTATTCAGGCACAAACCATCTCAAACCTCTACCTGGCGATTGATCATGATCTCACGATCATCCCCATCCTGAATAAAATCGATATGGACAATGCCATGATTGAAGAGGTTGAAGACCAGATCGTGGATCTCATCGGATGCGATCACAAGGAGATCATCCAGGCCAGTGCCAAAGTCGGACTGGGCATAGAAGAGATCCTGAGGCAGATCATTGAAAAGATCCCGGCACCCAAAGGAGATATCAATGCGCCTTTACAGGCATTGATTTTTGATTCTTTCTTTAATACATACCGCGGAATTGTAGCCTATTTCCGGATCATGAACGGCAGCCTCCGTACCGGTGACCATGTAAAGTTTGTTCATTCGGGAATGGATTATCATGCTGATGAGATCGGGGTTTTACGACTGAAGCAGGAACCGAGGGATGTGATCTATGCCGGCGATGTCGGGTATATTATTTCAGGGATCAAGACCAGCAAGGATGTGCAGGTTGGCGATACACTCACACAGGTTGATCGTCCCTGTGAGAAGGCCATTGAAGGATTTTCGATGGTCAAGCCCATGGTGTTTGCCGGGATCTATCCGGTGGATGCCGACGATTATGAAGAGCTTCGCGATTCCATTGAAAAGCTTAAGCTGAATGATGCCTCACTTTCCTTTGAACCTGAATCATCAGCTGCGCTTGGGTTTGGTTTCAGGTGCGGATTCCTGGGATTACTTCACATGGAGATTATCCAGGAGCGGCTGGACCGTGAATTCGACATGGATGTGATCACAACCGTACCGAATGTTTCATACAAAGCATTTACGACCAAGGGTGAGATGATTGAAGTCCACAATCCATCAGGACTTCCTGCACCAACCCTCATCGATCATATTGAAGAGCCATACATTCATGCCAACATTATCACCCGGTCAGAATATGTTGGAGGGATCATGAAACTCTGCATCGATAAAAGAGGCACCTTAAAAAACCAGGTCTACCTGACGACTGACCGCATCGAGCTGACTGTTGAACTTCCTCTTGGAGAAATCGTTTTTGACTTTTATGATAAGCTGAAGAGCATTTCCAAAGGATATGCCTCATTTGATTATCATATTTCAGGATTTCAGCAGGCCGATCTCATCCGGCTAGACATATTGCTCAACGGGGATACAGTAGATGCCTTGTCAACACTGCTTCACCGTGATAATGCCTATGAATGGGGCCGGAAATTCTGCCTGAAATTGAAGGAATACATTCCGAGGCAACAATTTGATGTTGCCATCCAGGCTGCAATCGGGGCCAAGATCATCTCGCGTGAAACAGTAAAAGCCGTAAGAAAAGATGTCACAGCAAAATGCTACGGCGGAGATATCACCCGAAAACGCAAACTTCTCGAGAAACAGAAAAAAGGGAAGAAACGGATGCGCCAGATTGGGAATGTCGAAGTCCCGCAGAAAGCATTTCTTGCTGTGCTGAAACTTGATTCATAAAACAATTTATTTTTTTGTAACAGTTTCTTTTTTTATTCGTCTAGTGCGGTATTAACTAAAACTTTATCAGGTATGAAAAAATCTATGAAACTTTTAATGAACATCGCCTTAGGCAGCATCTTTCTTGTTATCAATGCCGTGGCGTTTGGCCAGAATGAAAGCAGTACCTCACAGAAGAGTGAATCGTCTTCTGGTAATACGGAATATTTTAAAGGCGGAGTGAAGGTAGAAAAGAAGGGCACCGATTCAGTAATCATTCATATTAAAAAACATGAATTCGGTAACTTTTCGATGAAAGAGTGTCCTTTCAATCGTAAAAAAGGCAAATACAACGGACATTGGGCTGGCGTTGACCTTGGATGGAATGGCTATGTGAATAAGGATTTTAATATGACATTCCCGGCAAATCAGCAGTATCTAAACCTGAAGTCATCCCGTTCCATGACGGTCAACCTGAACCCCATTGAATTTAACCTGAATCTTGTAAACAATAAATTCGGACTCACCTCAGGACTGGGTTTCTCGCTGAACAACTATTATTTTTCTGACAGCTACATGCTCATCCCTGATTCCTCCACCCTTGTTGCATACAAAGTGGTTGACCAGAACGGAGTACCCGCTCCCATGAGGGTGAATAAATTATTTGTAAGCTGGATCACGGTTCCGATCATTTTTGAATTCCAGACAAACAACAAAATCAGGATCAGCAGCTTTCATGTCTCCCTCGGAATCATCGGTGGTATCAGGTTGCAGTCCTATACCAAGCAGGAGTTTAAGAATGGCACCGACATGACTTACTACCTCCAGGATCAGTCAGGAAAAACCGTTGCCTCGGTATATGTCGACGACAGGTATGTAAGACAACACAACCAGTTTCATCTGAATCCGTTCAAGCTTGATGCCACGATGCGGATTGGCTGGTCGTTTCTGAACCTTTGGAGTACATACTCAATATCCCCGATGTTCCAGAAAAACCAGGGACCTGAATTGTATCCATGGACGATTGGGATTACGCTGTTAGGTTGGTAATTTCAGATGACGAATATGCCAATAAATTATTCACCATTCTATTACCCTAGTTCAATCAATACCGGCTGATCAATCTTCAGACCCAGAAGGCTTGATGCTTTTCCCTGGTTGATGGAGATTTCAAGATAGCCGGATGAATTGAAAAGTGCCAGCATTTCCCCTACTACAACATCCTTGTAGGATTTGCTTAATCCCGTTATACGATAGGATGCCGAACGGAAAAGTATGGCATACTTCTTTCCTTTGGCATGTGTGTTGAAAAACTCTTCGGTGATATTGGTAAAAACATTTTCGTAGCTGTCAATGTAAATCACTTTCCCTTTGATCATGCTCCCATCGAAGACCGGCTTGAAGGATATCTTCTGCATCAGCGTCTTTTTGGGACGCCCAAGTTCTTCCATCGGTTTACCGGAAGCCAGGTGACAAGCCACTTTTGCAAACACATCGCGGGTGGAGAAAGTAAAGTAATCAGAATCCTGGATCACTTCCAGCTCTATCATGTGTTCCGGGATCTCGTCAAAGATCAATGAAAAGATTCCGTTATCCGCACCAATGAAATAATGTCCCTTGTGGAAGATCAATGTATGCGGGCTCTCAATGGAAGCCTCCGTGTTCAATCCAAGAATATGGATTGTTCCTTCGGGAAAATCAGGGTAGAAATTCCGGATGATGAAAGCTGCCTGGTTCAGGTCGAATGCCGGAATATCATGGCATATATCCACGATTTTGGCGTCGGGGAGAAGCCGGAAGATGGCACCTTTGACGGAACCAAGATAATGATCCTTCAATCCCCAGTCTGTAGTAAGCGTAATGATTGGCATGAACGAAAAAAGAAGTATTTTTGTCTTTCAAAGTTAGTAATTAATATTACTGCATGAGCGAAAAAATTATCAGCATAACCTCGCATCAGCCGCTGGATTTATTCGGTGTGAATGATCAGAACCTTGAAGTGGTGCGGAATTTCTTTCCAAAGCTGAAGATCATTGCCCGTGATAACTTTGTCAAAGCCATCGGAGAAGAAGCAGAATTATTGCTTTTTGAGCACAAATTCAACCTTCTCCTTCTCCATCTTGAAAAATTCGGCAAACTCAACCGTTCAGACATCATTCAGTATTTTGAGTCCGAAGATTTATCCCCCGTCGACCCGGCTTCACAATTCCCCGACATCCTCGTTCATGGGAAGAACGGAATGCTGATCCGCGCCAGGACACCCAACCAGGTGAAACTTGTAAAGAGCGTGGAACAGAATGATCTTGTGTTTGCCATCGGACCAGCCGGAACAGGGAAGACCTATACTGCTGTGGCCATGGCTGTCCGGGCCTTGAAGAACAAAGAAGTCCAGCGGATCATCCTTACACGCCCTGCAGTGGAAGCCGGGGAAAACCTGGGATTCCTTCCGGGTGACCTGAAAGAAAAGCTGGATCCTTACATGCAGCCGTTGTACGATGCCCTGAAAGATATGCTTCCGTCGCAAAAGCTGCTCACCTATATTGAAGATGGCACCATCGAGATCGCACCGTTGGCATTCATGCGCGGACGTACGCTGAACAATGCCTTTGCAATCCTTGATGAAGCACAGAACACAACGCCAAACCAATTGAAGATGTTCCTCACGCGGATGGGAAATGCTTCAAAATTCATTGTTACCGGTGATATCACGCAAATCGATCTTCCGAAACAACAAGTCTCCGGGCTGATCCATGTTCAGGACATCCTTCGGGACATCTCCGGGATCGGTTTTGTCTATCTTGATCAGAATGACATCATCCGCCACAAGCTTGTTGTGAAGATCATCAATTGTTACATGAATGAACAGAAACTGGATAAAAAATAATCCTTTATGAACAATGTGATTACAGGTACTGATTTTTCTTTTCCGGGGCAAACTGCAAAGTACACCGGGAAAGTCCGGGATGTCTATACCATTGATGACAAATTGCTGGTGATGATTGCGACCGACAGAATTTCCGCGTTTGATGTGGTTCTTCCGCGGGGAATTCCATACAAGGGACAGGTTCTGAACCAGATTGCGTCAACATTCCTCGATGCCACCAGCGATATTTGCCCGAACTGGAAAATTGCCTCTCCTGACCCGATGGTGACCATCGGGAAATACTGTCAGCCCTTCCCGGTTGAAATGATCATCCGTGGATTCCTTACCGGCAGTTCCTGGAGATCCTATAAAAATGGTCACCGTGAAATCTGCGGGATCTCAATTCCTGGTGGAATGAAAGAACACCAGCGCTTTCCTGAACCCATAATCACGCCTACTACCAAAGCATCCGAAGGCCATGATGAAGACATCACCCGGCAGGAAATTATCAGCAAGGGACTTATTTCGGAAACAGATTATGCGGCCATCGAAAATTATACCCGTGCCCTTTTCCAGCGTGGTTCTGAGATCGCAGCCGAACGGGGATTAATCCTCGTGGACACAAAATATGAATTCGGAAAAGCTGATGGAAAGATTTACCTGATCGATGAAATCCATACACCCGATTCCTCCCGCTATTTCTACCTCGAAGGATACGAGGGCAGGCAGGCCCGGAATGAACCGCAAAAACAGCTTTCCAAGGAATTCGTCCGTGAATGGCTGATGGCAAATGGTTTCAAGGGAGAACCAGGACAACAGGTGCCCGCAATGACCGTTGCCTTTTCTTCAGAGATCTCTGAACGGTACATTGAGCTGTACGAAAAGATCACCTGCGAAAAATTTGTCAGGGAAGATGTGACAAACATCCTGGCAAGGGTTGAGAAGAATATTCTCGCCTGGTTGAAGATAAACGCATAATTATTTCACGAATCAGAATCCATTCATGATCCCATTCAGCCCACCGAGAATTGATCAGAAGATCATCGACGCAGTTACCGAGACTTTACAATCCGGCTGGATTACAACCGGGCCCCGGACGAAAGCCTTTGAAAAAAAATTAACTGAATTTGCAGGACACCAGGCCACGCTGTGTGTCAGCTCGGCAACTGCTGGTCTCGAACTGATTCTTCGCTGGTATGGAGTCGGCGCAGGAGATGAAGTGATCCTGCCTGCCTATACATACGCTGCCACGGCAAATGTCGTGGTTCATTGCGGTGCGAAACCTGTATTTGTAGATATACGGGATGATTTCAACATCGCTCCGGATGAAATTGAAAAAGCCATCACACCACGCACAAAAGTCGTTATTCCTGTTGACCTTGCCGGATTTCCCTGTGATTATGACACGATCAATGTGCTTGTAAAACGGCCGGACATTCAGCAACAGTTTCAGCCTGAAAATGAAAACCAGAAAATGCTGAACAGGATTCTTGTTCTTTCCGATTCGGCACATTCCATCGGTGCATGGTACAAGGGAAAACGCGCCGGGAACCTCACCGACATTTCAGTCTATTCTTTTCATGCCGTGAAAAATCTGACCACTGCTGAAGGCGGGGCCATCTGTTTCAATCTCCCCAAGCCTTTTGATAACAGGAAACTCTACGAAAGGCTCAACATCTCCTCCCTGCATGGACAGGACAAGGATGCACTGGCAAAAAGCAGGATCGGAAACTGGCGGTATGATATTATTGAACCCGGCTACAAGTCGAACATGACCGACATCATGGCATCCATCGGACTCGTTGAACTGGAGCGTTACGATTCAGATAATCTCATCCGCAGGAAACAGATATTTGACCAGTATAAAAATGCATTTTCCCACTACGGCTGGGCCCAGGTTCCGGAATATGAAAATGAAGACAAACGCTCTTCTTATCATGTATTTTTATTCAGGATCAAAGGGATCACAGAATCCCTGCGCGACCAGATTATCCGGAAAATCTTTGACCAGGAAGTTTCTGTCAATGTTCATTTCATCCCTTTACCCATGATGAGCTATTACAAAAGCGCGGGTTACAGGATAGAAGATTTTCCAGTTTCCTATTCCAATTTTTCACGTGAGATCACATTACCCGTATATTATGATTTAACAGATGACCAGGTGGCCACGGTTATTGCAGCTGTTGTCAGGGCAGTCCAGGCTGTCATAACATAGAATCTACATTTACTCAATACCCAAGAAATGATCCGGTTTTTTGATCTGCTGTTTTCCGTTATTGCGCTTATCCTTTTGTTCCCGTTTTTCCTTCTCATTGCACTGATCATCCTCGTTGATTCAAGAGGTAACATTTTCTTTTTCCAGTCGAGGGTCGGAAAAGAAAACCGGGATTTCATGATGCTAAAGTTCCGGACCATGTACAATGGATCTGAAGAAAAAGGAAGCCTCACTGTCGGGAACAATGATCAGCGGATCACAAGGGCAGGGCATTTGTTAAGGAGATACAAGCTGGATGAATTGCCCCAGCTTATCAACATTGTTAAAGGTGAGATGAGCCTTGTCGGGCCGCGGCCTGAAGTAAGGAAATATGTTGACCTGTATAATGAAATCCAGCGAAACGTTTTAGCGGTAAGGCCTGGGCTAACTGATTATGCATCCCTGGAATACCTGCATGAGAATGAACTTCTCGGAACCTCACCAGATCCGGAGAGGACCTACATAGAAGAGATTATGCCGGCAAAGCTTGAACTCAATAAAAGATACCTGCAGGATCCTGGGTTAAAAAATTATTTCAGGGTCATCGGAAAGACGATGATAAAGATCTTTAAATAGATTAATGCATCAGCATCAGTTTTTTAGTACTTATGATGCCATCATCTTTAAAAACACAATAATAACACCCGTCACCCAGTGATCGGCTGTCCCACTTTATCTCATGATGTCCTTTATTCATCTTTTCACCAACCAGATCAGCCCTGACATTCCCAAGTTCATCAAGGATCCTCAGCGAAACATAGCTGTTATTCTGGTCGACATCAAAGGGAATGACAGTATAATCCCTTACAGGATTGGGGTAATTCTGCCCCAGGCCTTGTGTACGGGTAAATTTTTCAGGTACGGCCATTTTCTGTCCATCTAAATACGCTGTATAAATAAGACTTGCCAGCGAAAAGGTGGCATGACGAAACAAAGGAATAGTAAAGTCTCTTGTATTATTCCACAATGCCGTGGTGTACGTGGAAGAATTCGTATTGCCTGCCTGGGCTCTGGCAATCACATCAGCACTCAGGATACTGTCCACATAAACAAAATTGCCATAGATATAAGTAAAAATATAGCCGAGGACATTCGGGATGTATTGAGCCGTATCTACCGGATAAACGATCTCCGGATAATACGAATTGATCATCCTCGTCTCATACCTGGAATGAATCCCATCATTTCCTGTATTCTGGCCATCATAATTGGCCGTGATGTGCAGCGGATTATGCGCATCTCCCACATAATGGCCGAGGTCAGCGGCAAACAATGCGGCCTTCACAAGGTCTTCACGGGCAAAGCAATTCCGTAATGAATCATACGTATTATAGGTCGCCCAGGGAACCGTTCCATTACCGGTGACATACGCGTATCCATAGGCTTTAAGAATAGAATCATAGCTCATCGGGATTTTTCCCTGCAACATAAATTCCGGATAATTATCCAGATCAATATAATGTTTGGGAGACTCAGTCGGGTCCCAGTCCTTGCGGTTATCAGGAGCGAGCGCACTATCCACGAGAATCCTGGAGAAGTCCCCGATCAGGAAAGACAATGAGGGCGGAAAACAAAGCGGTGCATTCCCGCTGATGATCGTGTGCCCCCTGTAACCCCAGCTTGAAAGCAGAATTACGGAAAGTAAAGCAGCTGTAAAAAAAGAAATTCTTTTAAAAAAATTCATCGTTGTTCAGGATTATGAACTTGAAGGCCATGGAAAGAAATCAGAGGCTCTTTGTCATTGGCATTTTTCCGGTTCTGATTATAAAGATTCTATAAGTTTTTTAAGGTATTCCAGATCATCTATTTTCGTTTGCTTATCCTGCTGATCATTGATGATGATCAGTTCTTCAATCAGCCGGTTGATGATATCGATATTTGAGCAGGGTGTAAAATAGGAGATGTCGGCAGGAATTTTAAGCTGGTTGATAAATAATTCTATTTCCCTTCGGGTAAATACTGATCCTTTATTCATCGGGTTGATATAAAACTGCACATCATCCACGGCAGGCTGCTCAATATCCGGTTCAGAGAGATAGGCCAGGATAAAGTGCTGCGGAAGGTTGACCCCGACAACCGGAACATTCAGTTTCTGTGCAACAATGAGGTACAGCATCCCGAGCGACAGCGAGCTTCCTTTTCTTGAAGACAACA
>TBL_comb47_HYPODRAFT_10001501_pt1 | contig 30259 bp, 26 predicted proteins | sample TroBogypolimnion_40_FD_10682 | JGI IMG/M metagenome (IMG submission 10682) | reverse complement strand
AGTGTGCCAAGACGCGCAGTCTGTAATTCTCGAAATTTCTAAACTGAAGTGGACCCAAGAGTCAGGACAAATTCTTCGGTAGTTTAAGCTAGACACCTTCAAACACACAACTGAACAGCGCTGCCCTGATTTTCCGCCATCACTTACACATCGTTCTCGGGTGCAGCTTTATTGAATTTCTCAAAAATATTTACAGGCTCTCTTAGACCGGCGATGTCTCTTTCTACGAGGTTCTGGATGCGGCAGTAGGGCAGGTCAGCGCGCCAATCGGTCATGGTTTAATTTGTCGAGTTTTGCGAAGCGTTCTCAGTTTATGTCGCTGGCGGCAACAGGTCAATCAAATACGTTGCGAGTCTTCCAAAATCGCAGCATATCCGATCAACCGGTTGTCACCAACTTATCAAGCTGCAATGAATGGCTGATGAACTGGCATTCGACCCGTCTGCCCCCTCACTGACGGGGGGTAAAACCGGGAGCAATTAGAATTTATTTTTTAGTAAAACCAATACAAATCATGGCTCTTTAAGAATATTCGGCTAGGGGACGTCCACTGCGTCAAGTCAACAAGCTTTAATTGCCTTTGATTCTTATTTGTTACTCAATACCGACACTGCTTGGCGTGTCACCTCATATTGATGAGCATTTGTCTTTCTGTAGATATAAGCAGATATTTTGGATGAACAAGTGGGGTTGATTATTCTCAACTCCTTGATCAATCGATTCAGTACGTTCAGATTTGTTGACGGATTCGTTATCTAAAGAGCGAGCAGTTTGGCGCAAGGGATCGAATACAAATGTTTTACCACTTTGAACTGTTCGCAATTGGCAAACATCAGTACACATGCCAAAGGCTTTGATTTTTAGATCCAATTCGACTCTAGAAATCGATGGGCTGATCAAGGATTCTTTTAGCAAGTCTTGTTTGGTTTGTCGCTTTGCCCCCCAAGTCATTGGGGTGAATTGAGGATTTAATTCGCTAATCAGGTTTGCCAGGTTTTGATCAAAAACTCTCAGAACTGAATCCATGGTCAATGTTGCCAACTGATAGTAGTTGCAGTCCTGTGGAATGGTAAACAGATCAACGGCCCAAATACGGCCAGTGTCTGCATCTTCAAGGGCTTCGTGCAGTGTGGCCCCAAATTCCTTGTCGTCATCGTAGAGGGCAAAATTCAGAGGCGCCCATCCAGGACGTTCAGGCGGTCCAGGATGAATGTTGTAGAAACCCAATCCGAACTGCTCAAACAAGCTTTTGGGGACAATCCACTCGTTTAAGATACTTAACAACCGGGCTGATTTGAAGTCGCCTTCTACGAGTGTATGAAGGGGGTTAATGTTTAAATCATCTCCTTTCTTGGCAGAAGGGGATTTTGTTGGCAAGATCTCTTGCAGTTCTTGCAATGACTCGACCCAGACCAGTTTTAAAGATGGGTAGGCTGCCTGAATTTTTGGCTCCAGGATTGCACGCCAAGGCTTTGGGGTTAATAATACAAGTAATTTGATCACGTGAGCTTTCTTTTTCACAAGATTTTGTGGATGTTGGTCAAGCGTTAAAGCGCTACAATCTGAAAGGATTTCGCTTGTCAGTGCGCCATATCCTCATCTTGCCCCTCAGTGTCCTATTAAGCCAAATAATTTAAATGCCTGAAAGAATACAATTTTAAATGTTAAAACCGCCTGTTTCAATAGGTGTGAACGGCTTTCAATCACTGCCTAAATTTGGTGTCGAGAAGCAGTCAGGGAAATTGTCGTCAAACAGGCCATTCAAGTTCACTTGCTGAACCTAATGGTATTGCATTTGGAAATTATTAGCTTGGAATGAACATGGGCGTGGATTTGTAATAGAGGAGCCAGTTCACAATGATCAATTGAAGTTCAATTACACGTTTGATTGCCACTGATTCAGAGAATGATCATGGATTTTTTAAGCATCCTGCGCCGAATAATAGTTGGCTTTGAATTCAATTTGAACCTGGGCAAGTGTCCTTAATGGGTATCCTCTATAAATGAGCGTCAAGTGATGAATCTTTGAATTTGTCTTCACTCAAATGGCCCTGTGCTGTCACACCTTGTACAAAGAAGAGTTTGTTTTCTGCTTCTTAAATTATTTGCAATCACCAAGGACAGTAAGGTCATTAGAAAAATACTGATCACCAATACAACGGCAATGAGCAAAGAATATATTTTGTAAAACTTTGGAAAAACTTCATACCCCCCTAGAAAAATCAAGCCCGTAACACCGATGCCCAGAATAAATAGAAAAATAAAGCTGATCAACTCTTTTACTTTTGCATAGGGAGCATCAATGACAAACAATTGACCATACAAGTTGCATTGCTTGCACATGAACTTGAGGTCTGTTAATTTTTTTGAAATAGATGACTCGCCCATGATAATTACATTGTTAAAAAATACGTTGTCTCTAATTGATAAGCTATTCAACAAAACTCTCTTGCGTTGACATTTTAAAGTGATGTCTTGACACTTTTTACACGACGATAGTTGGGATTTTTGATAATTAGTATGGGTCCAAGTTTCAAAAAGTTGTGTTTGTCGAAACAAATGCTTTGATCTTCGTTAAGGTAAACAATTTATTTTCCTGGGGTTTACTCTGATATATAAATGCAAATATGAGTAAATAATGATTAATATTAAATTGTTTCGCCTTCATTTTTGGCTTCTATGAATTATTTTTACTCTAGGCCTCGATTGTTCAGGCTTCTTATCCCCTTGGTCTTTGTTGTTTTTAGCAGTATTACAAACCATTCTAGGGCTGACAACTTTCCCACCAAACCTTTGTTATTGATCGTTCCCACCGCACCAGGTGGTCCTGTGGACTTGACCGCTCGAATGGTGGTGAATGAACTTTCTGGCGTTTTAGGTCAACGCATTGTCATTGTCAATAAGCCCGGTGCTTCTCAAAAAATCGGAATGGAGACCTTGCTCAACTCGCCTCGAGATGGCTATACCTTTGCCGCGTGTTCAGGTGCCTCCATGACGATCAACCCAGCCATGGACAAGTCGATTGGTTATGACCCAGTCAAAGATTTTGTGATGCTGGCCAATGGCATGGAAAATACGCGAGTCTTGGTGATCCATCCCAGCGTTCCAGCCAGGACTTTGGCTGAATTGGTGGTCTATGCCCGCGCCAATCCAGGCAAGCTCACTTACGGTAGTGGTGGCAATGGGTCTACATTGCAATTCTCAAGCGCTTCGTTTTTGAGCAAAGCTGGCATTGATGTTTTGCACGTTCCTTATAAATCAAGTGGCCCTGCTTTGATGGGCCTTCTTGCCGGTGAAATTAGCATGCTGATGCCCGACATTGGGGATGCACTCAACTTCATCAACAACGGCAATTTGGTGGCGCTGGGCACCACTGGGTTCACGCGATCGGAAAAGTTGCCCAATACCCCTGCCATCACAGACGCTGGGGTGCCGGATTTGAAGGGATGGAGCTACTCATCTTGGATCGGTTTTATAGCGGCACAAGGAATTCCTGCTGAAGCTGCCAGTAAACTCCAAAACTCATTGGTCTTCGTGTTGCGCTCTGCAAAAATGAGAGAAGCATTCGAGAAAATAGGCTCAACTGCCTTGGGCACTCCTCCTGATCAATTTTTGGCTCGTGTTCGTGAAGAACTTGAAGTCAATCAAAAGTTGGTGAGCTCAGGTAAAGTCAAGCCATGAAGAGGAAGTAAGGCCGAGCTCAATCTAAAATAAAGGCACATTAGATGCGCTGCTTTTTTTTCCAACCTTGGCCACCTTATTGACACTTCTTACACGTCAATGTACAGATGCGGCTGGTACTGCTTTGCTCATGAACACACCTCAACCGATACACTCCTTTATATATTGAGAAAGAATTACATGTCTGAGCATTTATTTGTCAAACCCGTAGGGGACTTCCAAGCGCATTTGAAGCAACTGGAAGAAAAAGGCTTGTTGATTAAAGTGGATCAGCCAATCAACAAAGACACCGAAATGCAACCCTTGGTTCGGTGGCAGTTTGTGGGAGGTTTGCCTGAGAATCAGCGCAAAGCTTTTTTATTCACCAATATTGTCGATTCCAAAGGTAAACGCTACGACATGAACGTGGTCATCGGTGCTTTTGCATCTTCACCCGATATTTATGCCTTGGGTATGGGGCAAAAAGTAGAGAATATTGGAAAAGCATGGGTCAATGCCATCAAAAATCCAATTGAGCCGGTGATGGTTGACCATCCTCCGTGCCAAGAGGTGGTCATTCAAGGTGAAGCCTTGAAGATTCCCGGTGGGGGCTTGGCTGCCTTACCCGTTCCAGTGTCAACGCCTGGTTTTGACTCTGCGCCTTATCTCACAGCCACATTGTGCGTTTCCAAGGATCCTGAAACCGGTATTCAAAACATGGGAACCTACAGGGCGGCATTGAAAGCCACGGACCGATTGGTGGTGAGAATGGTGGCCCGAGTTGGTGGTGCAGGTGGGTGGTTGCATTGGAAGAAATACCGTGAGCTGCGAGAACGCATGCCCATTGCTATTGTTCTTGGGACCTCACCTGTGGTCTTTTTCACCGGACCCCAAAAAATTGCGGTGGATTTGGATGAAATGGCAGTGGCAGGAGCTTTGGCGGGTGAAGCCATCCGCATGACCAAGTGTGTGAGTATTGATCTCAATGTACCTGCCGATGCTGAAATTGTCGTGGAAGGCTGGATTGACACCTCCACGCTTGAGCCTGAGGCGCCATTTGGGGAAAGCAACGGCTATGTTGCCCTAGAAGCTTACAACATGCCCATGCAAGTGACGGCCATCACGCATCGCAAAAAGGCTGTTTTCGCGGCCATTATCAGTCAAGTCACCCCCAGTGAGTCCAGTGTGGTCAAAAAGGTAGCCTATGAGCCTATATTTTTGGCGCATTTGCGCGATACCTTATCGATCAAAGGCGTGAAGAGAGTGGTGATGCACGAGCCCCTCTCGAATTTGAGGCCGGTGATCTTTGTTCAATTTGAACGAGGCGTATTAAAAACAGAGGTTTGGAGAGGGCTTCACGGCGCAGCGACCTTGAGGCCAGAGTGCGGGAAAATTGTGGTCGGTGTGAGTGAGGATGTGGATCCGCAGAGTACAGACGCTGTTTTTTGGTCTATGGCCTATCGCATGACACCAACCGAGGACGTGCAAGTCGTTCCCTATCGCCGTGGCGTGCAGGGTTCACAATACGGCCCCAATAAGTCGGAGTCCACCTTGCTGATCGATGCGACGCAAAAGCACGCCATGGCGCCACTGGCGCTTCCTGGCAAGGAGTATATGGAGCGTGCCAAGGACATCTGGGACCAATTGAAATTGCCCACGTTGAATGTCAAGCAGCCTTGGCATGGCTACACCTTGGGTGACTGGAATGAGACTTGGGAGAAGTTTGCACAACGCGCAGTCTCTGGCGACTGGGAGCTCAGTGGCTTAGAAACCTTGGCGCGTCGCCGAGATGATTTGAGCCCAGAGACGCCAACAGCCAAGCATGAGAAACTTTGAATTGAAGTTAATTGAAAGATGATAAGTAAAACCATTGATGATTTATGAAACCTGTTTCCTTCAAATACCATGACCCTAGACACCTTGATGAAGTGGTGGATTTGCTGTCCACGCTAGAAAACGCCAAGCTCTTGGCGGGAGGTCAGACCCTCATGCCGATGATGAATTTTCGATACTTGATGCCCGACCATTTGATTGATCTCAACAAGGTCGAGGCCTTGGATTTCCTTCAAGTGGATGGAGATTACATGAGCATAGGAGCCATGACACGTCAAAGAACCTTGGAGTTCTCGTCCGACATGGCTCGGCATTGCCCCATTCTTCTTCAGGCCTTGCACTTTGTGGGTCATCGACAAACACGCAATCGTGGCACCATGGGGGGATCTTTGTGTCACTTCGATCCCGCTGCTGAGTTGGTCAATATGACCGCCTTGCTCGATGGAAAGCTGCAAATTGACTCTAAAAAAGGCGCGCGTGAAGTGAGTATTGCGGATTTCAATCAAGGGTTTTTGACCACTCAAATAGCTGAGGGTGAACTCTTGAGTCGCATTCGATTAACACTACCCCATGCGTTAGACGGGTTCGCGTTTGTTGAGTTCGCCAGAAGGCATGGTGACTTTGCCATAGTGGCGTGTTCTTCGTTGATGCGTCTCAACGCCAAAGGTGAAATCGAATCGGTCAAAATCGCACTCTCGGGCTTGGGTGCTGCACCGATCCGGCCGCACACCATTGAAGCTAATTTACTGGGTCACGTGCCCTCAAATAATATCTTCATCGAAGCCGCTCACGCTGCCAATCAAATCGAGTCGGTGAGTGATGCTTACGTCAGTGCAGTCTATCGACAGCATTTGGCCAGAATCATGACCTACAGGGCCTTGAGTCAAGCGGCCAAGTGTGCGCAGGAGAAATTAAATGTCAGATAAAAGAAATATCACCGTCACGGTGAATGGCAATACCTACGAGCGTGAGGTCGATACACGCACCACATTGGTGGACTTTTTACGCCATGACTTGGAGTTGACCGGTACCCATGTGGGTTGTGAGCACGGTGTCTGTGGCGCTTGCACCGTCTTGGTGGATGGTAAAAGCGTGCGGTCATGTTTGATGTTGGCCGTTCAAGCCGATGAGCAAAGTATCCTGACAGTAGAAGGCCTGGCCCTTGGAGGGCAACTCAATATCCTTCAGCAGTGTTTTCAAGATCATCACAGTTTGCAATGCGGTTTTTGCACTTCAGGCATGCTCATGACGTTGACGGAATTTTTGCGTGACCATCCTGAACCCACTGAGCAAGAAGTCCAGGAAGTGTTGACGGGTAATTTGTGCCGATGCACAGGCTATTTGCCCATTATCAGTGCCACGTTGGACGCCGCTCGAAAAATGCGAGAGGGGTCGATATGAATAAAAAATGGGTTGGCGCCTCCATCAAGCGCAAAGAAGACCCCGCCTTTCTTAAAGGCGAAGGGCAGTACCTCGATGATATTCACATGCTGGGAATGCTGCATGCTGCGTTTACTCGAAGTCCTCACGCTCACGCCAAGATTTTGAGTATTGATAAATCCAAGGCTATGGCTGTTCCTGGCGTCAAAGCCGTGTTTCTATACCGTGATTTGCCAGACATTGTCCGCCAGCAAACCTTACCACTCCTGGTGCCCCATCCGTCCATTATCAAGACCAAACTGCCTTATGCGTTGGTCAATGAGGAAGCCTGCTATGTGGGAGAACCCATTGCATGTGTTGTGGCTGAAAATCGCTACATTGCCGAAGATGCAGCCCAGTTGGTTGAAGTCGAGTATGTGGTGTTGGACGTGGCCAATGACTGCTTAGACGCCTTGGAGTCATCGACCCATTGTGCACACTTGGACATGAGCAACAATATTGCGGCCAAATTCCAAATCAATGTGGGCGACACGGATGCTGTCTTCAAGACTGCGCCCCAAGTCATCAGTGAACGATTTTTCCAGCACAGAGGAGGTCCCTTCTTCATGGAGTGTCGTGGTGCCATTGCCAGTTATGACAAAGGTGCCGACGCCTACACCTTGCACGTGTCCTCGCAAGGATCGCACCGCATCAAGCGCTGCATGCTAGAACTCTTTGATCTCTCTGACGATCAGTTGCGGGTCGTCGCCCCTGACGTTGGCGGTGGTTTTGGGCCCAAAGGGTCTTATTACCCTGAATACGCCAATGTGGCGGTGGCGGCCAAGGTGCTCGGTTGTGCGGTCAAATGGATTGAAGATCGTCGTGAAAATTTCCTCACCACTCACCAAGAGCGAGACCAGTATTGGGACGTGGAGTTGGCCGTCAATCAGGACGCTAAAATTTTGGGCCTCAGAGGCCGTTTAGTTCATGACAATGGGGCCTATGTGCCCTGGGGTATTGTGGTGCCATGGATCAGTGCCACCACGGTGCCGGGGCCCTATGTGATTGAAAATTTTAAGCTCGATGTGTTCTCGATGTACACCAATAAAATCCAAGTGACCTCGGTTCGAGGTGCGGGTCGCCCCCAGGCCGTTTTTGCCATGGAGCGTTTGATGGACCGTGTGGCCCAAACACTGGGGATGGATCCTGCTGAGGTGAGGAGACGCAACTTTATCCAACCAGAGCAAATGCCCTACAACGTGGGAATCATTTTCAGGGATGGAAGACCCGTCACCTATGACAGTGGTGACTACCCGGCTTGTCAAGCGGCTGCTCTGGCCAGGGCAGATTATCTTGGGTTCAAAGCTCGTCAAGCCAAAGCTCGAGAGGCTGGTAAATACCTGGGGCTTGGAATGGCCAACGCCGTCGAAGCCACGGGACTTGGACCCTATGAAGGTGCAACCGTCAAGATATCGACCACAGGAAAAATTACCGTCTACACGGGTGCTGTTCCACAGGGACAATCACACAAGACAACGTTGGCGCAAGTGGCTGCTGACGCATTGAATGCCGACCCCAAGGACATTCAGGTGATCACGGGTGACACCGCACTGATCGGTCTTGGGATTGGCACCTTTGCGGCACGAACTGCCGTCACAGCGGGATCTTCGGTTCACTTGGCCGCGACTGATGTGGCCCAAAAAATCAAGGCCTATGGTGCGGCCATGCTTTCTTGCGCCCCTGAGCAAGTGAGCATCAATGATGGGTATGTGGTTTTGAACTCTGATCCACAGCAAAAGAAAAGCTTTCGAGAAATTGCCGTGCGCTCTGTGGGTATGCCTGGTTTTTCAATGGCCAATGGGCTGGCACCGGGACTGGAGACCACGTCTTATTTCACACCTGATCGCTCCACGTACTCCAATGGCACGCATGTGGTGGAGCTGGAGGTAGACATTCACACTGGGAGTGTGGAGATCCTTCGCTACACAGTGGCACACGATTGCGGTAAATTGATCAACCCAATGGTGGTTGATGGTCAGATCGTGGGTGGAATTGCGCACGGCATTGGAAATGCGCTCTTAGAGCAGATGGTTTTTGATGACCAAGCCCAACCGGTGTCGACCAATTTTGGGGAATACTTGCTGCCCTTGTCCACCAATATGCCCAAGGTCGACATGGTTCACTTGGAAACACCTTCGCCTTTGAACCCTTTGGGCGTCAAGGGCGCCGGGGAGGGGGGTACCATTCCCGCAATTGCGGCCATCATCAGCGCCGTAGAAAATGCATTGAGCCCCTTTGATGTTCGCATCTCTCACACCCCCATATCACCGCAAGATCTGGTTGAACTTTTGGGAGAGCATGCTTTGGGGGAGACGACACTTTGAGCGTGAGGCGTCGTACCATTCTTTGATTTTTCTTTATAAATCATCATTCCAGTTATTTAGATCCAGAAGGACCCGTCATGAGTGAATTTGATTTTATTGTGAAGCGTGTTGGTGCAGTTGCCAGTATTGATCTCAACCGTCCCCAAGAAGGTAACACATTGACTCGCGAGATGATGACCCAGCTCACGCAATTGCTCATTGAGCTGGGGTCAGACTCCTCGGTCAACATCGTGGTCATTGAGTCTCGCGGTGAACTCTTTTGCGCAGGCCGAGACGGCAAAGGCGAGTCTCGCGTGGGAATGACAGCTTATGAGATACGCGTCAAAATGATGGGCGCGGTGCTGGGTGTTTACAAAGCCATTGCTCAAGTGCCGGTGCCTGTCATTGCCATGGTGCAAGGCGATGCAGTGGGTTTTGGTGCAGCATTGGCCGTGTCTTGTGATGTGACGCTGGCTTCTTCGAAAGCACGTTTTTCATTCCCAGAGATTGAACACAATATTCCGCCCACCATGGCCATGTGTGCTGCTTTGGGGAAAATTCCCAGCAAGGCCTTGTCATTTCTCATTTATTCGGCCGAAAGTGTGGATTCAACCGAGGCCATCCATTTGGGGCTGGCCAGTAAGATCATCGATGAAAAAAACTTTCACCACGATGCACACGCCTTTGCCAAGAAGATGTCCGAGCGACCCAGGTTGGTACTCGAGACCATCAAGTTGTATCAGGAAAAAGCGGCCCAACTGACCCCCGATATGGCCTCAGAATACGCGGGTACTTTGTTGGCCTTGGTTAGGAACTGATTCAAGCGTTCAATATATATTCAATGATCGCCACACCCCAAGAGCGATCAATCCGGAAACTCGAGATGGCGCTCTTTGATGATTTTCTGGAACTTGCTCACGTCCAAGTGAATTTGTTCAGAGAGTTCCTCTGGAGTACCCGCGCCAGGCATATTGCCCATGTTGCCAATGGTGGCGCGCACTCTCTCGTCTTTGAGGGACTCACTGAGCGCTTTGCTCAAGACACGGATGACCGCTTCTGGTGTACCCATTGGGGCCATGAGACCATTCCAGCCGTTGTAGCTGAATCCTGGCAGGACCGTTTTATTGAGAGCTGGCAAATTCGGCATGGGAGCCCAAGTGTCTTTGTTGGTGGTGGCCAAGCCCAGCACCAGGTGACTGTCCATGAAGGGCTTGGCACCTGCCATGAACATCAACTGTACGCGGCCAGAAGAGATTTCCATGGCTGCTGCTGATTCACCCCGAAATGGGATGTGTTGCATCTCAATGTTGGCAGCAGAGGCAAACATTTCAGCCACGAGCTGTTGGCTTGAACCAAAACCAATGCTCCCGTAGGAAATTTTTCCGGAATTGGACTTGGCATATTGGATAAATTCTTCAGTCGTTTTAACTCCCAATGTGGGTGACACCACCAAGGTTTGTGTGGCATTGCAAATCTTTCCAATGGGCTTGAAGTTGGCCTCCAAGTCGGGTGAGGTTTGGGGCCGGGTGACAAAGCTAGACGTGTTGGCTGCGCTGGGAACCAGCAGGGTGTAGCCATCGGCATTGGCGTTCATTACACGGGAGATTCCAATGTTTCCAGTCGCACCGGTGATGTTTTCAATCACCATGGATTGACCCAAGATGCTTTGCATGGCTTGTGCCACAGTCCGCATGCACGTGTCCGATGGGCCGCCGCTACCAGTGGGCACGATCACTTTGATGGGCTTAATCGGATAGTTGGCTGTCTGTGCCCAAGCGAGTGAAGTCGTGGCCAGCAACATGAATATCAGTGCATACCATCCTCGAAGTGAATATCGATCGACCATGCGTTGTCTCTTTCTTTTATGGGGTTGTCCATGCCATGAACAGTCTTTTGCGGATGGGCAGAAGTTCAAACAATTATAGATTCTTCCAAGCTGTTGCGGTGCAATGGCCTTGTTCGCTTGTGTCGAGGACACCCAACACGTCAATACTGATCTAGGTCAAAAGACTGGGAAACCTGAATTTCGGGTATCCACCATGGTGTGATGACGCTGAATTCATTAAATTCATTGCTGTCACCATCTTGGGTCATGTCCATGCAAATTAAAACCATTCATCAAGGAGATCAAGGGCTAGAAATCCCTGTGATCGACTTGCAAAATTTTTTGCACCAGCAGCCTGGTGCATTGCAATCCACTGCCCAGGCCTTGGGTGAGGCCAGCGAAGGTTTAGGTTTTTACTTTGTCAAACACCACGGGGTGAAGGAGGATCTCATTGACCGGATGTTTGAGCAAACCGCCCGGTTCCATTCCATGCCCTTGGAAGCAAAACTGACCGTCCAAGTGACCGATCGTGTCGTGGGTTATTTGCCATCAGGAGGGCAAACCCAGCGCACCTCCATTCACGGCACAAGTGACCATCCCGACACCAGTTCTTCTTATTACATCCGTCAAGAGTTCGCTCAGGATCACCCCGATCGCTTGAACCTTAGACCCTGGGTTTTTGACAATAAATGGATTCAGGGACTCCCGGGTTTTAAAGAAACCATGCTTGAATACTACGATGCCATGCAAACTTTGGTATCGCAAATTCTTCGCTTGCAGTCCGTCGCCTTAGATTTGGGTGAGGCGTACTTGCCGGAGCATCAAGCCTTTGCTCCTCCCGTTTACAACTTGCGCTTGCTGCACTACCCGCCCTTCAATCCCAACATCAATGGGCAGTTTGGCATTGGACCGCACACTGATTATGGTTACCTCACCATCTTGGCCCAAGGAAGAGTGCCTGGTCTTGAAGTCCTAACAAGAGACCAACGATGGTTGGAGGTCCCTGCCCTTGAGGGCCATTTGCTGATCAACAACGCGGATTTGTGCAGTCGCTGGACCAACAATCGATATCGTTCGGCGCCTCACCGGGTGATCAATAAAACTGGGGAGACTCGTCACTCGATTCCTTTTTTTACGGCACCACGCTCGGATGTACTCTTGAAGTGTTTGCCTACCTGTGAGAGTCAAGACCGGCCAACGGCCTACGCTCCTATCACGGCGGGTGAGTATTTTGCAGCGATCAATCAAAAAAATTATGATATTTTGAAAAATTCAAAATAAAACCTTGAGGTCCATGAATTCATGGAAATTCATTAAAAAAGGAGATGCGATGAAATCAATTGTATTGGGGTTCAAGTTCATGGTCTTGTTCCTTTTTGGGTCGAGTCTTGTTGCTTTCTCGCAAACAGGTGCGTATCCCAATCACCCCATTCGTTTGATCGTGCCATTGCCACCGGGCTCCACGCTGGATGTCATGGCGCGAGCATTGTCTTTCTCCCTGAATTCTGTCATGGGACAGCCCATCGTCGTTGAAAACAAAATAGGGGCCAATGGCACGATTGGCATGGACGCCTGCTCAAAAGCACCACCCGACGGCTACACCTTGTGTTTGCCAGACGGCAACATCTTGACCATCAATCCATTTGCCTATGGAAAACTGCCTTACGATCCCTTGGAGTTGACCCCGATCATTCACATTGGTGATATGGAGCAGTCGATCGTGGTCAATGCCAATGTGCCTGCCAAAACCATGAAGGAGTTGATCGATTACGCCCGTTCCAAACCTGGACTTGTGGCCTGGGGTTCAGGCGGGAGAGGATCCACAATGCATTTGTATTTGGAGTGGATTCAAGCCAAAAGCGGTGTTACCTTCAATCACATCATGTACAAAGGACCGGCGGATTTGGCCAGGGCTTTGACCATTGGGGAAGTTGAGGTCACCAATCTTTCGACCGCCACCGTTGCTCCCATGGTGAAAGACGGCAAAATGCGGTTGATTGCCATTGTTTCTGGAAAACAGCGCTCCCAGTTCGCAGGGGACACCCCCAGTTTTGCAGAGCAGGGGTTTGAGCTCGATTTTAGAAATTGGTTGGCCTTGGTATTTCCCAAAGGCGTTTCACCCGATATCGTGCGTCGCTGGAACGCTGAGGTCAATCGATTGCTGCTAGACAAAACCTTTGGTGAGCGGGTATTGGCGTCTTTGGCCGTGACGCCTGCAGGGGGGACGCCTGAGGAATTGATTGTTCAGTTAGACAAAAAACGCCGGCTCGCTGCCGAACTCGCCAAAATCGCCAACTTGAAAGTTGAATAGTGCGTCCAGGGGTTGTTTTCACCTGGGTGCGGCTATGGCGAGATAAGTTGTGATGTGCTCAAGCGCTTTGTAGAGATTTGAGTTCTGGTGTTGCTGGTGAAAGCCTTTAGAATCAAAAGCTGATTGCTTATCGAGAGAAAAATGGAAAAAAACACCAAAGTCATTATCGTTGGCGCAGGTCTTGGGGGATTGACCGCTGCCGCTTGTCTCATCAAAAAAGGCTTTCGTGTTCGTGTTTATGAGCAAGCCTCAGTGTTGGCGGAAGTGGGTGCGGGAATTCAAAGCAGCGCCAATGCCGTGAAGGTGCTCTACGACTTGGGTCTCAAAGAAGCTCTTGAGACTGTGGCCGTGAGACCTCAAGCATTTGAGTATCGCCGCTTTGACACAGCCGAGTTGATGCATCGCATTCCTTTGGGTCAGGAGCATGAAAAAGCATTTGGTGCACCCTATTTTCATTTGCACCGGGCCGATATCCACGAAATCTTGGCCAAAAAAGTATTTGAGTTAGATCCGAGTTGCATCACCTTGAATGCAAAGGCCCAGTCCTTTGAAGAGAGCGCCCATGGCGTGGTTTTGAAGTTCGAAGGGGGCGAGGAGGTCAAAGGCGATGTGCTGATCGGCGCCGATGGCATCAAGTCTGTGGTGCGCGCTCAAATGTTGGGTGCAACGCCTGTGACTTATACGGGTGACATTGCCTGGCGAGGCGTGATCTCGGTGGACAAACTGCCACCGGACATCATGGAGACCGTTTCCTCAGTTTGGTGTGGTCCGAAAAAACACGCGGTCATGTACTATTTGCGCGCGGGTGCCTTGATGAATTTTGTCGGATTGGTCGAGCACGACCAACCTGAGACCGAGTCGTGGACACAAAAACGACCATGGCAAGAGCTCAAGGATGACTTTGTCGGGTGGCACCCCAAGATCCAAACGGTAATCGATGCATTGGACCGTGACGCGTGTTATCGGTATGCCTTGAACAACCGTCCTCCGGTGGCCAACTGGTCAACTCAAAAAGCAACGCTGCTTGGTGATGCGGCCCATCCCACGCTACCCTATATGGCTTCGGGTGCTGTAATGGCGATTGAAGATGCGGCGGTGTTTGCCAGGTGTTTGGCGCAATGCGATGACATTGCCAGCACTTTGGCGCTTTATCAGCGAAACCGACTGGACCGCACCGCTCGTATTGTGAATGGTTCTACACAAAGTCGAGGTCTTTACCGGATTGAGGATGTGCAAGCCATGCGAGACGCATTCCATGCGCAAAATTTGACCCGCTCGCGTGCCGATTGGCTTTATTCCTACGACCCCTTGACCGTCGCTTTGAGCTGAGTATTGTATTTTGGTGTCTTGGCGCTTCAATTTTTCAAGAAAAACTTTTCCCCGTGCTCATTAACAAACCCCTGACCTTCTTCGCTTTGGCCCTCACGGCCTTGATCCTTGGTGCTTGTGCATCTTATACAGCCGCACCCGCATCCCTTGCCAAGCTTCCAATTCCCGAGGCCTGTGACAGCCTCGTGCCGGCGGCCACTGGTGGACCCCTCACGCCCACAAACAGTGAGGTTGCGGTTTTTCGCTGGCTTGGAAATGCCAACTATGAAATCAATTACAAGGGAAGAGTTTATTTACTCGACACCTATTTTGATCGCAAAGCCAGAAGCCGTCCCCTGGGGTTCGAGGCAAAAGACGTCAAGCACGCGGATTTGATTTTGGTAGGGCACGCACACTTTGATCATATCTCTGACGTGGGACTCGTCTCGACACAAACGGGTGCGCCTGTCATCGGATCGGCTTTGACCATCGAGACGGCAGAAAAACTGGGAATGCCGTCATCTCAAGGCGTCACCGTGACAGACGGTCAACACATCAAGCGAGCAGGCCTGAGCGTTGATGTGGCTCTTGCTCGGCACAGCACGATACAGCCAGGTTTGATAGAGGCCTATGCCCATGTCTACAAAGTGGAGGTGCGCGCGGACACACCTGAAGAAGCGGCGATCACCCATTCCGTGATGGACAAAGGCAGCAATGCATCGGCCATCATCGATCAGGGGACGATGGCCTGGGGTCTGACCTTGGACAACGGATTCAAGATGGTGGTTTTCTCCAGTGCGGGTGAAGTCACTGAAGGGGATCGACGCTTGGCGCTTTTGTATCATGATGCCGATGTGGCGATTGTGGCCTACCAACCGCATGCGGTGGCACCTCGTCAGGTGGAGGAAACTTTTCCTTTGATTGAACTGTTCAAACCTAAACTATTTTTGCCCGCTCACCACGATGCCAGCTTTGGAGTGTGGTTGGACTTGGGGGTCGAGCCTTTGTTTGAAAAGTTGCGCACAGACTTGCCACAAACAGCTTTTTTAGCCCCCCTTTACCGCTCTCCCATCTGTGTGGCCACCAGTGGGGAAGATCGTGGCAAAGTGATTCATTACCGCAATTGAGTGGTTTCGTCTATTTCGAAGTGAACTTCAAACTGCAAGGATTTCAGTATGCACAAAATCATTGATACACGACGGACCATCATTGCGTTTTGTGGATTCTTGGTCTTTTGTGTTTCGCATGCATGGGGCCAAACCACGACTTCAGGGTCCTTGAGGGTGGGCCTTTACACGGGGTCGCCAACCTCGGCGATTGTCGCTGCAAAACCAGAGGACAACACCGGCGTGGGTTTTGAGCTCGGTCGTGCGTTGGCCAAATCATGGGACAAAGAATTTGTGCCTGTTGTTTTTCCTAAAAATGCCGATGTCTTCAATGCCATCAAAGAGCAACGGGTGGATTTGGTCTTCACCAATGCCTCTCCTGCTCGCGCCAAAGTCATTGCTTTTTCCAAGCCTGTCCTTAAAATTGAGCGAGGCTACTTGGTTCCTGCCCTATCGAAAATTCGTGCTCGGGATGATGTGGACCAAATTGGGGTGAAAGTGGGAGTCAGTGTGGGCAGTTCCTCTGAAATCGAGATGCTCGAGCAACTGAAAAAAGCCACGTTGGTAAAAACGACCTCTGCACAAGAGGCCATCGATCTCCTCAAAAATGGTAGCCTTGATGTCTTTACCACCAACAAAGCCATCCTCTACGACATGTCGGACTCGGTGCCAGGCTCACAAGTGTTGGCCGATGTGCTGGGTTACGAATATGTGTCTTTGGGTGTTCACTTGGGCCAAGCGTCGCTGATCGACTCGGTTAATCAATTCGTGAATACTGTTCAAGGCAATGGTCAACTCGATGCCATGATCAAGCGCTCAGGCCTCAGAGGCACAGCACATTGAGCTCAGAGCGGTGCTTTTAGAGTTTGCTGCAAGTGGCATAAACGTCTTCGTTTTGAACGGTTTCTGGTTTGTTGGATTTTAAATTCAGCATGGTGTAGAAATAATGCATCTCGATTTGTGGGTTGAGCTTATTAAAGACAATGCTGATTTTGGTTTTGTCGATTTGTGCTGTGGCCTCAACTTTGCCTAGCCGGTCCAAGTCATAAGTACTTTTAGTAGGAGTGTCAGTTTTGAGTTTGATTTCTGGATTGATGAAATGCGCTAGGCTTGAGGGCGCTGAAATTTCATAACGGTGTTTGAAGTCCTGACTGAACTCAAATTTCACCGCCCGTGTTTTTTTGATCATGGCCACATCGTAGGTCTCATTTTGTGAGGCGGCATTGATGAGCAAATGCTCGGTAAATTGGGTATTTTCTTCGGGAGAAGCGAACTCAGTGGCCCGTGTACCTGTGCATGTGTAGTGGTCTTGGTGAAAGTATTCATACCCCAAGGACAGCGCCAAGAGCATGAAAAATCCCACTAGCAAAATCTTGATCATGAATGAAGCTTTTTAAAAGTCAAAATAAGACCATGGGGCGACACACAACATTTTGATTCAGGTCGACTTGCAAGATCTTGGTCGATCAACGCGCCTCCCGATGCATTGAAGTTCAATGCATCGGGGATTTGGAAAGAGGGGGCGATTATTTTTTTTCGACCAAAGTGGCGCGATCTGAGCCGATGAACATGTACATGGCGGGCACCACAAAAAGGGTGAAGAGGGTGCCAATGGATAGACCTGAAAAGATCACAATGCCCATGGCTTGACGACCAGCAGCACCCGCGCCAGAGGCAATCACCAAAGGCACCACGCCAAAGACCATGGCGGCGGTGGTCATTAAAATGGGTCTTAGCCGAATCGAGGATGCCGACTCGATGGCTTCACGTTTTGTTTTGCCCGACCTTTGAAGTTGCTTGGCCACTTCGACAATCAAGATGCCGTGTTTGCTGATGAGCCCCATCAAGGTCACCAAGCCGACCTCAGTGTAGATGTTAACCGTGGAGGCACCCAAGAAGATGAAGATCATCGCACCAAATAGCGCCATCGGAACAGAGACCAAGATCACGAGTGGATCTTTGAAGCTTTCGAATTGAGCGGCCAAAGCCAAGAACACAATGATGATGGAGAACATCATGGTGAGCAAGAATCCGCCCGACTCTTTGACGAATTGTCTGGATTGGCCGGCGTAGTCGATGTTGTAGCCTGCTGGAGCCACTTCTTTGGTGATATTTCTGAGGTACTCCAAAATCTCCCCTTGAGAGGCGCCAGTCACGCCAGAGATGGTGGCAGAATTGAGTTGCTGAAAGCGGCTGATGGACTCAGGCACGATGTCGTACTTGAGGCTCGCGACGGTGCTCGCCTTGATCAAATTGCCGTTGGGCAGCTTGATGTTGAAGTTGAGTAAATCATTCGGATTCAAACGGTTGACCTGCAGCACTTGAGGAATGACTTTGTAGGAGCGCCCTGAAATGGAGAAGTAGTTCACATAGCCACCTCCCAAAGCGGCTCCCAGAGCATTGCCCACATCTTGCTCGGTCATTCCCAGCGATGCAATTTTGTCGCGATCGATGACCACCGTGGCCTGGGGTTTGTCAATTTTAAGATCCACGTCGGCAAAATAAAATTTGTGGTCTGCATTGGCTTTGTCCAAGACTTTGTGCGCGACTTGGTTCAGGTTTTGAAAGGGCTCGGTGGTGGAGATGACGAACTGAACGGGGAGACCTGAGGAGCCGGGCAATGGGGGGAATTGAAAGGCTGCAATCTTGGCGCCTGCGATTTTGTTCCATTGCGCTTGCAGATACATTTGAAGTTGCAAGGCACTTCGGCTGCGTTCTTCCCAGGTTTTGAAAATCACCCCACCGATCCCAGAATTCACCGTGGGCACACCGGTGATTTGGAACATCTGATCGTATTCAGGCAGCGCCTTGGCGACGTTGAAGACTTGATTGGCATAGGTTTGCATTTGGTCTGAGGTCGCTGTGGGTGGACCTACCACTTGAGAGACCACAATGCCTTGGTCTTCCATCGGGGCGAGCTCAGATTGAGACATTTTGAACATCAAACCGAGCAGGACAAAGATAATCGCCCCCATCACAATCAGCACAGGCCAGGTGTTCAACAGGCTGTGGAGCAGCTTTTCATAGCTGCCTCTGATTTTTGCAAAGACTTGGTCGATCTTATCCACCAAAGGATGAGCGTCGTGCTCATGGTTTTTGAAGAATTGTGAGCACATCATCGGAGAGAGTGTCAAGGCAACAATTCCCGAGACGGCCACCGATGCGGCCAAGGTGAAGGCAAACTCGGTGAACAATGCGCCGGTGAGGCCACCTTGAAAACCAATGGGCACATACACCGCAATCAAGACCACCGTCATCGCCAAAATGGGACTGCCCAATTCTCTGGCGGCCTGGAGGGCGGCTTGAAACGCACTCATGTCGTCATCTTTCATGTGACGATCAAAATTCTCCACCACAATGATGGCGTCATCGACCACCAAACCGATGGCCAAGACCAAGGCCAAGAGGGTGAGCAAATTGATCGAGTAGCCCAAGGCGAGCATGATGAAGAATGTCCCCACCAGGGACAAAGGCATGGCGATAATGGGGATCAAGACCGCCTTGAAGTTGCCTAGGAAAATGAAAATCACCACGGTCACGATGAGCAAAGCCTCACCCAGGGTCTTGAGAACTTCATAGATCGAGGTGTTGATGAACGAGGTGGAGTCGTAAACAATTTGTCCGGTGACGCCAGAGGGGAGTTGCTGCTGAATGTCAGGCGTGACTTTTTTCACGCGTTTGGCCACATCCAAAACATTGGCATCGGGCGCTACTTTGATGCCAACGAACACTGATCTTTCACCACTAAAAGCCACATTGAAGTCATAGCTCTCGGACCCAAGACTGACGTTGGCCACATCCTGGAGACGCACGATTGCGCCATTGACCGATTTGATACTGAGTTGCTTGAACTCTTCGACCGAGTGCAAGTCTGTGCCCGCGGTCAAGGGTACCGTGATCATGGCGCCTTTGCTCACGCCCACGGTGGCCAAGAAATTGTTGGCGGCCAATGCACTGCTCACATCGGCGGCGGTGACGTTGAAGGCTGTCATCTTGTCGACATCAAGCCACGCTCGCAAGGCAAAAATTCGGCCACCTAAAATCTCAGCCACTTGAACGCCTTCGATGGAGTCCAACTTGGGCTTGACCACTCGAATCAAGTAGTCGGTGACGTTATTGGTGGGGATGTCGTTGCTGTAAAACCCCAAGTACATGGCGTCAATGGTTTGACCCACTTGCACGGAGAGCACCGGTTGCTGTGACTGGGGTGGCAATTGGTTTTTGACCGAGGCGACCTGGGTGTTGATCTCGGTCAAGGCGCGGTTGGCATCGTAATTGAGGCGCAAGGTGGCGGTGATGGTGGACACCCCATTGGTGCTGGTGGAGGAGATGTAGTCGATGCCCTGGGCCTGGGCAATCGCTGACTCCAAGGGCTGGGTGATGAAGCCCGCCACGGTTTGTGAGTCGGCACCAAAATAGGTGGTGGAGACCGTCACCACTGCATTTTGGGTGCGCGGGTATTGATTCACCGGCAAGGTGAACAAAGAGCGCAGTCCCAAGACCACGATGAATAAACTCACCACGGAGGCCAAGACCGGGCGTCGGATGAAAATGTCAGTAAAGTTCATGGCGGCTCAAGGCTCCTGTGGCGTGGGGCTGGGATCGTTGCCCGGCAAAACGCTGTTGTCGATCAAGACAGGAGTGCCATTCTTCAATTTCATTTGTCCACTCGTCACCACTTCTTGGCCTTCTTTGAGCCCTTTTAAGATGGTGATTTGGTCCCCTCGGGTAGCGCCCGTCACGACAAAGACTTGCTGGGCCACTTTGGTCTTTTTGCCATCGGCGTCAGCTTTGTCAGCGTCTTTGACAATGAAGACCGTGGAGCCGTAGGGGTTGTAGGTGACCGCAGTTTGTGGCAAGGTGAGCAGTTGCTGAGTTTGTCCCACATCCACGCTCACATTGGCGAACATGCCAGGCAGCAACTGAAGCTTGGCGTTGTCAAAGGTGGATTGGATTTGCAAATTGCGCGAGGATGAGTCAACTTTGGGGTTGAGTGTGGTGATGCGCCCGCTAAACACTTGACCTGGATAGGCATCTAACTTGAGGCTTACCACTTGGCCAGTTTTGAGCTGAGAGACGTATTGCTGCGGTTGGAAAAAATCGGCATAAATCGGATTGAGCGATTGCAATGTGACCACCTTGTCACCAGGATTCAAAAATTGCCCGGGCACGATGGTGGTGATGCCCAATTTGCCAGCAAAAGGCGCTTTGATGGTCTTTTTCTCCAAGGTGGCTTTTTGCAGCATGGCCTGGGCTTTTTTGAGCTTTAAATCGGCCGCATCTGCATCGAGCTGGGCTTGGCTGATCGCTTGCACTTGCAGTTGCGCCTTGTCTCGTTGGTAAACGATTTCGGCGAGTTCGGCGCTTGCTTCAGCTGACTTGAATTGGGCGAGCTCAGCATCGGCATTGAGTTGGATCAAGGGGTCACCCGCCTTGACCGATTGACCCGAGCGAAAGAGAACTTGTACAACCAAGCCCGCAACTTCACTGCTCAATTCAACACCTTTGACTGGACTCATGGTCGCGACAGCACTCAATTGCGGCTTCCACTCCATGGGTCTGATCAGCATGGAGGTGACCGTTTGAGGGCCTGGTTTGGGTGCACTGGCAATGAGTTTTTGGATGTGCAAATAAAAGCCAAAAGCCAAAGCGGCCACCAGCACCACAATACATCCGAGCATGATGAGCATGCGTTTGGTCATTTGAATTCTCTCTTGAAGGAAAAGTGATGTAAAAAAGCGAAACTTAAAAATAGGAGGATTGAATGCTCACGGCCTAGGTCGTTGGGCCGTTGCGTACACAGATTGCACACTCACGGTTGGCTCGACAATTTTGTTTCTGCGAATGCGGCTGCGCTCGCTTTTTGCGGGTCCCACGCAGCGCCACCCATGGCTTGGACCAAGGCCACCGTGTCGGCGAATCGGTTGGATTGGGCGCTGATGAGGTTCAACCGAGCCTGCGCGTAGGTCCTTTGAGCGTCAAGGAGGGTCAAAAAGTTAACCGCCCCCAATTGGTATTGACTTTGTGACAATTCCAAGCTGTGCTTGGCAATTTGTTCGGCCTGCGCAAGAAGTTTTAGACTTTGCGCATCATAGGTCACCGCATTCAAGGCGTCGCTCACATTTTCAAAGGCGTTGAGCACCGTCGATTTGTATTGGTAGTAGGCGCCTTCATAGCCTGCTTTGGCCGCACTGACCCGGGCGTTGAGGGCGCCGCCATTGAAAATGGGCGCACTCAAGCCCGCCCCGAGAGACCAAAAACTCCAAGGTGTGCTGAAAAAATTGTTGGTTTGGGTGGCCGTAGAACCGATGCTGCTGGTCAAATTGATTTGGGGGTACAAATTGGCTTTGGCCAGACCCAAAGACGCCACCGCTTGGTTCAGGCCCGCAAGGCTGGCCAAAATATCGGGACGGTGGCCAATGAGTTCACTCGGTAGGCTCGTGGGCAATTGGCTGGGCAGTTGCAAGCCGCTCAACTGAATGCTTTTGTAGTTGTTTTCGCTGGGTGTGACACCGGTGAGAGCAGCAATTTGGTTTTTGACTAGTTCCCATGATTTTTCAAGGGCTGGCAAAGTCGAGCGGGTTTGTGCAATGAGCCCTTCTTGAATCAAAATGGGCGACAGTCCAATGGCGCCCAAGCTTTGTTGATGGCGAAGGATCTCCAACTGCTTTTCTTGCAGGCGAAGGATTTCCTGAGTCTCATTGATTTGAGCCTTGAGCGCGGCCTCTTTGATGGCTGAGGTGAGGACATTGCCCATGACGCTCAGTTGAGCAGCTCGCCATTGATAGGTTTGAACGTCGATGAGTGCTTTTTGTCCTTCAAGGACCGCTTTGTTGGCGCCAAAGAGATCGACCGTGTAACTCACATTGATCGAGGCGTTGTAGAGATTGAAAAGCGAGCCTCCTGGCACATTGGTCGTTGCTTGTGACGCGCGTTCGCGGGCGGTAGAGAACTGGCCGTTGACGTTGGGCAGTGCCAAAGAGCCATAAGTGGCCAAATAGTTAGCGCGGGCTTGACCCAAGGATGCGCTGGCCGCGGCCAAGCTTGGATTTCTCTCTAAGGACAGGCTCACCAAGCGGTTCAATTCGGGTGAGCCAAACATTTCCCACCAGCGCTCAGGGATGGCCTGTGTCCACTCAAACGTTTGGGCTTGACCGGCAAACGTGGGGGCTTCTTGGGTTTTGGGGGGCAAGACCTTGGCCGTGTAAACTTGTTCGGGTTTATTTCCTGCTGCCAAGGGTTTCTCTAAAAAGGCCTGGGGCTTGCTGCTCTCGGCATTCACGTCCTGTGCCAAGTTGACTTGGGAAGCACATGAGCTCAACAAGACGCCGATTCCCAAAATGCCCATGAGACCCAGAGTCTTCAAAAGAGTAGGTCGTTTTTTGCCAGAATGGCGCCCTGGCAATTGGGACGCTTTGGCGCATGGGGCTGGATGTAAGGTCAAGGGCTGCGTTTTCAATTGTCTTGAAAACCATCGGTCAAAAGTCGTCATTGGGCCTGAAAATCCAAAAAAACACACAATTTCACGCATTCAACTCAAGGGTTGAATCGCTCACGAAGCGGGTGTGGATGAAAAAATGACTTGCCGGCGTAGAAAAAAGATCGCATTCTTCTTGGCCATGGCAGTATGGGTATTTTCCCTCAAGTTACGGGGTTTGTCTAAAGGTTTTGCAATTCCCACATCTTTGTGGCGTGGTTTTGGCCGCGATCCCCACTTTGGACTGGGGCAGGGTACTGGATGGTCTAAAATGGACCCATGAGCATTAAATCAGACACTTGGATTCGCCGCATGGCCAAAGATCACGGCATGATCGAGCCCTTTGAGCCCGGTCAGGTTCGGAGCCAAGATGGCAAGAAAATTGTCAGCTATGGGACCAGCAGCTATGGCTACGACATACGATGTGCCCCTGAGTTCAAGGTTTTTACCAACATTTATAGCACTGTGGTCGACCCCAAAAACTTCGATGAACGCAGTTTTGTGGACATTGAGGCCGATGTGTGCGTGATCCCCCCCAACAGCTTTGCCTTGGCCAGGACGATGGAGTATTTCCGCATCCCGCGCAATGTGCTCACCATCTGCTTGGGCAAGAGCACCTATGCTCGCTGCGGGATCATAGTCAATGTCACGCCTTTTGAGCCCGAATGGGAGGGCTATGTGACACTCGAATTCAGCAACACCACACCCCTGCCCGCCAAAATCTATGCCGGAGAGGGCTGTGCACAAGTGCTTTTCTTTGAAAGCGATGAGGTCTGTGAGACCAGTTACAAGGACCGTGGAGGAAAATACCAGGGTCAAATTGGCGTGACGTTGCCTAAAACATGAAGTTTTTTAGGCCTTGACCCTGTTCGGTGAGACAATAGTCAGATTACATGAGTTCATTTTCAAATTTGCAGCTGGCCCCTGAGCTAGCACGAGCCGTGGCCGAAATGGGCTACGAATCCATGACCCCGATCCAAGCCGAGGCTATACCTGTGGTCTTGAGCGGTCGAGATGTGATGGGGGCAGCCCAAACGGGCACTGGAAAGACGGCGGCGTTTTCACTGCCCCTGCTCCAGCGTCTCTTAAAGCACGAAAACGCTTCTACCTCCCCGGCCAGGCACCCTGTGCGCGCCTTGGTCTTGTTGCCCACGCGCGAGTTGGCCGATCAGGTTGCTCAACAAGTCAAACTCTACGCCAAGTACACCCAGCTCAGATGTGCCGTGGTGTTCGGTGGCATGGACATGAAGCCCCAAACGATCGAGCTTAAAAAAGGTGTAGAAGTTTTGGTGGCCACTCCCGGGCGACTGCTCGACCACATTGAGGCAAAAAATGTGGTGTTGAATCAAGTGGAGTACGTGGTGCTCGATGAAGCCGACCGCATGCTTGATATCGGTTTTTTGCCAGACCTGCAAAGAATTTTAAGTTTTTTGCCCAAGCAAAGAACAACGCTGCTCTTTTCCGCCACTTTTTCAAATGAAATCAAGCGTTTGGCGGGCAGCTATTTGCAAGACCCCGTCATCATTGAGGTGGCCCGGCCCAACGAGACCGCGTCAACGGTCATCCAGCAGTTTTTCAGCGTGGGCGATGAAGACAAGCGCCGGGCACTCAAGTCGATCATCAAACAAAACAAAATTGGCCAGGCTTTCGTGTTTGTCAACAGCAAACTCGGTTGCGCCAGACTCTCGCGCTCACTCGAGCAAGAGGGCTTGAAGACCACTGCGTTGCATGGGGACAAGAGTCAAGACGAGAGATTGAAGGCGCTAGAAGCGTTCAAGCGTGGCGATGTTGATTTGTTGATTTGCACCGATGTGGCCGCACGCGGTCTCGACATCAAGGACGTACCTGCGGTGTTTAATTTCGACTTGCCCTTCAATGCCGAAGATTATGTGCACCGTATAGGTCGTACTGGTCGCGCTGGGGCCTCTGGCTTGGCTGTGAGTTTCGTCTCTGGCAGCGATCAACGTTTGGTGGTGGATATCGAAAAGATTTTAAAGAAAAAAATCGAAATTCTGCCTATGGAGTTCGAAGATGAATTTCGCCGCGATGCTGCGCGCGCGCCACGAAGAGATTTACGCGATACGCGTGAAGGCGGTGAGCATTCTGGCTCCAGAGCACCGCGTGAGCGTCGCCCCTTTCATGATGAAGACCACCGTGGCCAAGGTACAAAAGAATCCTCCCACACGCCTTCATCATGGACTGCCAGTCGTTACGGCTCGAGATCGAATTCAGCGCCCAAAGATCCATTTTTTGACAAGCCTTACGAACCCACATCTGCGCCGGAGCAGACGCCGAGTTGGGAAGTGGCTGAAAAACCGGCCGCTCGATCCATCTCAGCCAACATCAAGCCCAAGCGCAAAGTCGCCGCACTCTTCAAGTCCGAAGAGGTCTAAAGATCGATTTGGGGTTCAAGCGAAATTTGCTTGAACCAGACACCTGTGCTGGGTGGCAGGACTCGAAGGTTGTCCTGGGGCCACAATTCCAAGCTAGCACCCAGAGGGCTGTTGGGAATTTGGAAGGCGCTCAATTCACGCCCCCAGACACACCCGGTATCGACACAGACGACGCCATTTCTCTCAATTCCACCCGCTGTCGACCAGTGACCAAAGCCAATTTGAAGGTCTGCACTGGCGCGGTTGGGGACGTCAAACCAGGGCATGAAGCCCTCAGGGGCGTTTTCTAGGCCCGACTTGGCAGAGAAGTCCAGTTGTCCATCTGGGGTGCAAAACCGCATTCGTGTGAGCACATTCACAACGACACGAAGCCGCTCATAACCCCTGAGGTCTTCACGCCAGATGTTGGGTTCGTTACCATACATTTCTCGTAAGAACTCGCTGTGGTGAGGGCCGCGCAAAGCGTCTTCCACTTCGTGAGCCAGACGCATGGCTTGGTCCGCACTCCAAGTGGGCAAGACGCCTGCGTGCACGAGCAAGTAGTTTGACACTTCAAGCGCCATGGATTGGTTTCGAATCCAATGCGTGAATTCCTGTCTGTTCGGTGCATGAAGCAAGTCTTGGACCGTGTCACCGCGTTTTAAGCTGCGGATGTCTTGTTCGACGGCCAAGTAATGCAAATCGTGGTTGCCCAAGATACACTGTGCACTCGTGCCCAGGTTCATCAAGCGTTGGATGACCCCCACATTGTCGGGGCCGCGGTTGACCAAATCGCCCAGGCAATAAATGGTGTCTTTGCTGGGTGAAAAATCAATGATTTCAAGCAGCTGACCCAGACTGGCGTTGCAGCCTTGGATGTCTCCGATGAGGTAGAGTGACATGGTGGTGAATTCGAGAGACAATAAAAGTGTGAGTACTGAAATTCTAAGAGGAATGGTGTTTTGAATTTACTGGTGATCATCTTACTGACATTCATCAATGGCGTCTTTGCAATGTCAGAAATGGCCTTGGCCTCGAGCCGAAAAACCAGGCTTCAGGTGTGGGTGGATGCGGGGGATGCCAATGCACGTGCCGCCTTGGCGCTCATGGACCAGCCCACTCAATTTTTATCCACCGTCCAGATTGGAATTACCAGCATCGGCATTTTAAATGGCATCTTGGGAGACTCTGCCTACAGTCAGTCCTTGACAGTTTACTTTGAGCGCCTGGGGCTCTCAAGCGACTTTTCGCACATCGCTGCGACCGCAGTGGTGGTCGCATTGATCACTTGTTTTACCTTGGTGTTTGGTGAGTTGGTGCCCAAACGCATCGGACAACTCTATCCTGAGCAAGTCGCGCGGTGGTGCGCCCCGAGCATGCAAGTGCTGGCCCGTGTGGCCAAGCCCTTGGTTTGGTTTTTGTCGTGGAGCACGCTGCTGCTGCTGAGGTCATTGCGCATCGACTCGCAAGCCAAACGGGTCGTCACGCAAGAGGAGATCAGTGCGAGTTTGTCCGAAGGAGTGGACGCGGGTTTGATAGAACTCCAAGAGCATCAGATGGTGAAAAACGTGTTTCATCTCGACGATCGACCCTTGACCTCCATGATGGTTCCTCGAAACGAAATTGTCTGGCTGAATGCGGACAGCAACGCGCAAGAAGCACATGAGAAAATAAAAAATCAAACTTACCACTCTTGGTATCCCGTTTGTCGAGGTGATTTGAATCATGTCGTTGGCATTGTGAGTCTTGGGCAAATGATTGAACTGGCAAGCCCCTCGGGTGCCCTCATTACCATGGCTCAACTGGCCACACCGGCTTCCTTTGTTCCTGAGACCTTGACGGGATTGGATTTGCTCGAGCAATTTCGCCGCCCCGACAAGCTCACCCACGATTACCTAACCACCGCTGCGCGGATGGCCTTGGTGGTGGACGAGTACGGCGATGTCCAAGGTCTTTTAACGCCGAGGGATTTGCTCGAGGCCATCACTGGGGAGTGGGCACTGGCGGCCAAACCATTTCTGGGAGCAGAGAAGGTGGAGAGCGACGGCTCTCTCGTCTTGGACGGTTTGATGCCCATTCAAGAATTAAAAATACGCTTAAAGATCGAGCACCTTTTGCCCCATGAAGACAAGGGGCATTACAACACCCTGGGTGGATTGATGTTTGCGCTCAGTGGTCGAGTGATCTCCCAGGGAGACAGTGTTCTATGCGAGGGCTTCACATTCACGGTGCAAACGCTGGACGGACGGCGCATTGAAACAGTCAAGGTCACGCCCACAAAGGCTGCTAAAGTGCTACTTTGATGCTTTGCGCTTCAAAAGGTCTTTGGCGTTCAAAAAGTCGGGCGAGCGAGCCATGGTTTTGGCGATCTCGGCTTTGACTTGATCGCGCACATGCGACTTGATGGTGTCTTGCATGGCCATCATCCTGAGGGTGATGTAGTGCTTTTCGATCAACTCGGTGTCCCCGCGGGCAAGGTCTTTGGCCTTGGACCAAAGCGTTGGGTTCACATTGCCTTGGGCCACCTCTTGCAAGGCGGTGAGTCGAATCAGGTCTTGGTCGTTGTCGTTGTTGCTCATGCAGATCTTTGGGGTTTTATATTTGACGGCTGTTGTTGGAAAAAACTTATTTTTAAATGCGATGTCGCCCAGAGGGGAACTATAGCGCCATCGATTTTGAGGCTCTGGGCAAGATCAAGCTTCATTGAGTCGACGCTGGGCAGTGTCATGTCGGCTTTTTATCGAAACCAATTGACCGGCCCGACCTAGTCCAAAAGCAGGCATGTTGTTGTAGATGTTTTCATAGCCGCCCTTATGAACGGCATAGGTTTCATGCCAAATGCCAACACTGGCGTTATGGGAAGTGCTGCGGTTGAACTCGCTCCATGCCGGCAGGTGCTCGGCATCTTTGTTCTTGGCGTAGTCCAGGAGTTGTGCCATCGACCTCCAGTATTGGACTTGTATGATGGTTCTGGACACCCACATCTCATGGTGCAAAAGTCCGAGCTCGGGATGGTGGTACAGCTCCTTGAGCATTTTGCCCATGCCACTCACAACAGGAAGCCATTGGTGAATTTTCCAGGGCTGATTGAAACGCATGCCAATCAAAAACACGACAAAATCCCCATCGATATGGGCCGTCATTCTTTCTTTGTGAATCATGGTGTTTAACTCCGATCAGGAAGTTTGAAATGAAAGACCAACTTTTGCTTCAATCACGCCCTCGAGCCCAATCGGATCAGTGTTGCTCTACAGGGCAAGTTTAAGGGTAATTTTGGACGACGCAGCAGCCTCTTGTCCTTACAATGCCCTTTCAATCTCGAATGCCGAGTTGGTTTGTTGATTAACTTTTTGAACGGGTGTGCTATGAGTGTGACCATGATGTCCCAAATGTTGGTGTTTCCCAGTGATGCTGGGGGTGTTTATCGTCTGGTTGAGCAAGCGCGGCCCGCGCCAAAGGCAGGCCAAGTTTTGGTCAAGGTCTACGCCAGCTCGGTCAATCGGGGTGAAACTCAAGGGGTTTTAAAGCACAAAAAACCAGACGCCAAGCCCTTGGTCGTCGGCATTGAGTTCGCCGGGACGATTGAAGCATTGGGCGACGGTGTGGTTGGCTGGCATGTGGGAGACGAAGTGATGGCCCGTGCTGGGGGTGGATTTGCGCAATATGCTCTCGCCAGCGTGGGCTCCTTGATCAAAAAGCCCGCTCGCTTGTCTTGGTCGGAAGCTGGTTGTGTGCCCAATGTTTTCATCACCGCCCATGATGCCTTGATGAGTGGCGCCTTGCATAAGGGCGAATGCGTGATGGTCACGGCCGGTTCGTCTGGCGTTGGGGTGACCGCCATTCAAATGGCCCAATACCTGGGCGCCAAAACTGTGATCGCCACCACCCGCAGTGCCAAGAAGGTCGCGGCATTGAAGGCGCTTGGGGCGGACCACGTGATCAATACTTCTGAGGCCGATTGGCCCGAACTGGTGAAGACGCTCACCCAAGGCGCGGGGGTGAACTTGATCATCGACCAAGTGGGGTCCACGATGCTCGAGGGCAATTTAGAGGTGTTGGCCTTGCAAGGCCGATTGATCACCGTGGGCAGAAACGCCGGGTCAACCGCATCCTTGAATTTGGATGAGTTGGCACGCAAAAACGCACGCATCATCGGGCGCACATTTCGCACCCGAACCCTTGAAGAAACGCAAGCTTGCAGTGCACATTTTGTGAAAGACGTTTGGGCGGGGCTCGACAGTGGTGCAGTCAAACCCATCCTCAGCACAACCTTTTCTTGGACCGATCTACAAGCCGCCCAGGATTATTTAATGGGCAATGAGCAAATGGGGAAAATTGCCATTGATATCCAACACCGTTGAGTTGATTTTTGCCAGCTCAATTGAGAAACCAATACCCTTCATTGGGCTGGACTGCACAAATTTTAACAGGGTGCGCGGAAATCCTCTGCGTTAAGGGGGAGGATGAATAGCGCCGACACCCAAGGTGCTTCGGGTTGTCGGCTGTTTGGGTGTTTGCTGTTGTTCGATGTTGTTCGGTGTTGTTCGATGTCTTGGCGAATGATCGCTACCGGAGCGCCACCACACGAGGCTGCAAAATCAGATGGCGACCCTAGCGCGTTACCCCACAACGATCAGCCAAAACC